>Ga0194055_10003569_pt1 | contig 11902 bp, 10 predicted proteins | sample SepL449m_MetaG_FD_155482 | JGI IMG/M metagenome (GOLD analysis project Ga0194055, IMG submission 155482) | Anoxic zone freshwater microbial communities from boreal shield lake in IISD Experimental Lakes Area, Ontario, Canada - Sep2016-L442-9m | ecosystem: Environmental > Aquatic > Freshwater >... | reverse complement strand
TATACGATTAAATGATGAGCAATGCTTAGAATGGATAAAAGACCCGAGTATCTCCCCGTATAGATATAAAAAGGATATTTTAGGAGACAAACTACATAACCCGTTGTCTTTCTTAGAACGGGTTAAATAGATATACCAATTTGTTTGCGGGGTTTAGTGATAAGGCAAGGAAATACTTAAATACAAAAAATGTTAGCGTATCAATGCTAAGTAGTTTAATTACAAACGAAGAACTAACCACAAAACTTTTACAAGAATTTGCTAGTAAGATAGTGTATACAAGTACTCTGGAATCGGATAATGCTATTTTAATTAATATTAAAATATATATATCAAATATCATTACAAACAAAAAATATAAATATGGTTCTGACGTAGAACACTTGGAATTTATGAAAAAATTATTACAATTCTGGACATCTATAAACTATTATAATAGAAAATTAACATACGAAATAGTAATTAAATATGGAGAAGAATATAGGAGATATCCAGAAGCACATACGTGTAATTATCAACTCGTTATTTATGGGTTTCCTTCAGGTCTAACAAATCATGCTCTAAGAGAAATATACATATACGGTAAATTATACGAAGCAGTGAAAACACAGGTTTTGGATTTACAATAAAAAAATATAAAACACATACACCCCTCGTCCCTCGTCCCTCGTCCCTCAAACCAGTTTCGTAATCTCTTCAAGCAATTCTTCCAAATCTGGTTTCACCAATTCGCTATAATTTATTTCCAAAGTTTTATCTCCGTAATAATACATATTCATACATCTGCTTAGCATCTTAGAAACCTCCCTTTTGCGGGACTTTAATGTAGTCATACGTCTCGTCAAGTATCGCGACTTGCTCCTTTGTGATTTTCACAGGGTCAAGAAGCATCACAAAGTGTAGCGAAGTAGGGTCAGACGTATCCTTATAGCAAGGGAACAACTTACGGGCGACTGTCTCGCCTCCTTTCGCACCTCCTCCGCTTTTTATCGCAGTCGGAATATGCTTAATCACATCGCACAACTCTTGAACCTTACTGGCGGCAAATATCGAACACTCCACAAACCCTTCTGGATTTTTCTTAAACGTCTGAGGATACTCCTTTTTATAAAGTTCCTTATATACTTTCCGCATCACTTGCTCGTTGGGATAGGCTCTGTATAGAGATTCGTCGGTTTCGTGATTTACACGAATGGACGGCGTGGGTGCGGCGTGGATATTATGAGCCTGACGATGCGTTTGTTTGAATGTAAGACTGCTGTTATCCCTTGATAACTTATTTGCGGTAATTACAGTATTCAGTTGTAGCCGTATCACATATTCGGTTCGTTCGTCAATCCAGTAGTGGATTGAACCAGTGTATTGTGGCGAACTCCCAATCACACCTGCCAACCGCCCCGCCTTCTGAACTGCCGTATCTTTATTCTCAATATATCCAAGTATCATATCGGTAAATACAATGCCATCATTGTTTTGCGTCGTAATTTCTCCGTGTTCGCCCTTGATAATAACGTCCTTATCTTCGCGAGGACAATAATGAAACGACAAACCCCTATCGACTTTACGCATACCGACAATCACGAGTGGCTTGTCATTCATCTTTTGCGTTTTGTAAATATAATAGATGCGTTCGTTCAATGACCTCGACGCATTTTCGACTTTCAACTTGTAGGTTCGCGACAACTTTCCGTCCTTATATACCTTGATACTCGCACGTCCTCCTCCCGCCCCATTGATTACAAGAGCGTTAAAGTTATTCTCATTACACCAAATGGCAATTGCCTCCATCTCCTTCGTTTGAACCTTGCTGTGTATAATAACCTTCCGAAAATACGATTCGCCACTTGGTAGAATGACAGGAGTCTGAAAATGTTCGCTATGCGTCTCTAATATATGCATCGCATACGTATTCTGGTTGTGCTTCTTCTTATCAAACGGCACACGATGTGAAATCGACTCGGGATGATGAAGCCCACGATAGTTGGCTTGAATCTCAGGCGTTATTATAACAGGGTGTATGTAAGCATTCGCACATTCAGGGTAATTGTCTTCGATAATCAAGTTCCCTTCGGTAGCCGAAGCAAACCCGAGACGATACAATGCCTCATCTTTTTCTACAATATATTTTTTGAAACTCACAACTTCGCCCTCTATCGGATATTCGACATCTCTTGCGGACGCATACGTCTTGTCCGCCTCGTCCCAAATCATCCCATAGCGAAGTTGCGAGTTCTTCGAAACTACCTTGGTGTGAATATACTTTATTAGACTGAGTATCTTTTTACGCTGCGTGGGATTGTCGAGCGAACAGATGATAGGCATCCCATATTCGGGTTCTTCGCCTTCCTCTGTTTTGTCCGCAGCATACCCGTTGATATTGTCCCTAATGGAATCCATCGTGATTTTCGTTCCACTCGACGACAACAGAAAGAGTCGGTTCTTTATATTGTGTTCTGCGAATATCTTCGCAATCCCAATACAGGATTGGTCGGACAACGGACTGTCATTGGCAAACATCAGAAACGCAACAACTTTATTTGACGAATCCCTCGCCCATTTTACAAGTTCGTTCGATATTATCGAATTCTTCCCAAACTGCGTAGGCTGATATATGAAGAACGTTGAACGGTTCTCGACGAGTTCAAAGGATATAAACCGCTTGACGTGGTCTGCTATCTTCTCACAATGCTTATAGTTGATACCCTCGTGTATCATATAGATATTGTCATCGTTGTTTAGCGTTACCAACACAATGACTTTTTCGGCGACCAATTCGTCGATTTTCATTTGGAAATACTTCTCGCCCATCAGTTCATCTCCATCCTCAATCGTCGCCTCATAAGCGTCATAGAGATTGCTAAACGTTTTGGAATCCATTTTTGCGTTCGTTTGCGACTTTGCTTTGCTTTGCGACTTTGCGACTTTGCGGCTTTGCTTTGCGATTCGAGGTTTGCTGTTTGCGGTTTGCGGTTTGCGGTTTGCTTTGCGTTCGTTTGCTTTGCGACTTTGCGGTTGGCTCTGCTAATAAAATAAAAAATAGATAATCAATTTTAGAGCATATTAGAGCATATTAGAACATATATATCATATAAAAGGATATGTTAAATTATGATATATGATGTCAGTAATCAATTATATATATTTGCTACAAGAAAGAGAGTTTTTAAAAACAAACGAAAATATATATAAAATAGGAAAGACAAAACAAGAAAATCTAAAAAGATTAGGTAATTATCCAAATGGAACACAACTTATATTTCAAATGATATGTAATGATTGCGATATTATTGAAAGAAGGATTATAGATACTTTTACAGATAAATATCTATTACAAAAAGATATAGGAAATGAATATTTTAAAGGTAATTACAATGAAATGATTGACGATATATACAATCTTATTAAAAATGAAGGGGAATCGCCTAATATTGCATATTTATATAATGATATTAAAGGAACTCTTAAAGAAACAAATGGGGGTAGAAATAGTAAATATATATACTTAACAATAAACCCAAATCCTCGCATAACATTAAAAATGTTTATTAGTGTAATTACTAAGATGATGTCTAAGCCTTGGATAACAAACTTCCTATATGTATTCGAACAAGGAGGAAAAGACGAAGGAGAATGTGGAAAAGATTTCCATCTTCGTGCCATTATTAAAAAGCCAATTAATAAATCTTACTCTCATATAATAAGAGAACTTTCAAGCACTGCGAATAAAGTATGTGATAGTAGTTGTCCAAAGTCCTTTACTATAAACGCAATATCAGAAAGAGAATGTCAATTAAGTCTAATACATTTAACAGATGTAAAACCTGATGATACCGAATATCAAAAACACGCAATTGATATTGTATGGAGGCAACAAAATAATTTAAAAAATTACTATAACTTAGGTATGAAATAACAAAATATAAAAATAGAATAACATATATATTACATCACATCCGTTTCACTGTTTCGCTCACTGCTTCGCTCCGCTTTGCCCTAAATCAGTTTCGTAATCTCTTCAAGTAATTCTTCCAAATCTGGTTTCACCAATTCGCTATAATTTATTTCCAATGTTTTATCTCCGTAATTTTGTGGTTGTAATCCATTCACTTTCACAGGATACGCCCAATGCGAAGTAGTTCTCTTATCTACGAAATACCTCTGTCTTTTTTCAAGCATCTTCTTTGTTAAATTACAACGTGGCAAATAACTAACATATTGAACGATTCGCTCTTCGCCACAACTCGCTTTTCCATATTGATTTTGATGAAATGTTCGCGAATCCCATAATACCAAAGAACCTGCTTTAATATTTAAAACTCGCCTACTATCAACAATTTTATCCAAGTATTCTTGTTGAATTAGCAACCAGTCTTTTGTTGAAGTTAAATTATATTCCTTCGCATATTCTTCATGTAATTTATGACTACCTTCATATACCACAAGCGTTCGCTCTGTATTGCTTGTTAAAGCCACGAAACCCTGAATACATTTCAAACCCTTTTTTACAGGTGCTTGGTCTGTATGCGTCCAAGTATTATCCTTCTTTTTACAATCCGCAGGAATATAACAACTTCCATCATAACTAACCACCACATCTTCCGTCTTCCAAATCTCCTTAAATACATTTTGAACGTTTTGACGTGTTCGAATATACCACGCGTGTTTTTGATGCCCCACCTCGTGAAACTTGATAATTCCGTGCGGACTTATTTTATTATGAACCGCTCCAATTTGCGGATGCGAAGAAAACCATTCCCTGAAATAGCCAATTGCCGTTGCAACTTCTTCTTCCGTTAGCACATCTTCAATGACGCAAAATCCCTTTTCTGCTAACGCAGCAACACCTTCAATGTAAGAAGACATTTTGAAAAAATAATGTTATATTAATAATATCAATTTTTATATAAAGAATAAGATAGAATAGAACAAATTACATAAACATAAACTTCGTATTCAGTTGTATCAGTTCATAATATTTATAGATATTATTGATATCTTTGAGACGCCCTGTATCGTGTGTGTTCATCACCTTTCGCATAATGCTCTCTATCGTATCTCCGCTATATATTTCATTCGCCGTTATCAACTCGTTATATACATAATAGGAGCGAGTATATTCGTCGATAAATGCCTTGTTATTTAGTGTGATAAAGTATATATTATTGCTATTATAGGCGACTATCTGTTTGACTAATGCGATTATTTCGAGTTCCTTGTTTTTACAATTGGGATTCGTGTGTTCCCATATCTTCTTGTTCTTGTCATTCTTGATAAACGCAACTGCTTCGAGCGTTTTCGTTTTGAGTTTTTTGGTGATTTTGATGGTCGCGTCCAACTTCTGTGCGACGGCTTCGCTATCATCGCCTCCTCCGCCTCCATTCGTATCCTTCGCGGCTTTCGCAGTTCCCGCCTTCGCGGCTTTCGCAGACTTTCCATCCTTCACGGTCGCCAATTTACTTTTGCGAACAGTCGGGGCTTTCGGTTCGCGTAGTATCGCAATAAACTTCTCAAACAACAATTCCTTCGCCATCGCCAGTTTCAAATTGTTAATCCTATTTTTTCTTCGTATATCATTTTGATACATCGGTTTTCCCAGCAACATATTTTCAACCTCATTCCAATACGTGTCGCCTTTGTCATACCCGGGCAATTCGCTCAGACACAATGCGTAAAGTTGCAATATAGGTTTCATAATTTGATTGGTAATATAATGTAAATAGTCAGGAACTAAGTTATTCTGCTCGATATAATCGGGATGTTCGATACGGTCGCCTTGTAATGACGGAACGACAGCCCCCGCTGTCTTAATATATACAAAGGGAATACGTTCATTCGAACCGGGGCGGTTTCCGGGGTCTCTCGCACCGATTCTGTCCGCCAACACTTTATGAGCGATTTTCGAGGGGTCTTTATAATTCGCTCTCAGGCTCTTGGTGATGATGAGGTCTTTGATGGACGTTTTGCCTTCCACCAAGTTTTTCAGTTCATCTTGTAGGAACTCAATTGAACCTTCCAAATCCTGCTTTTCCAAGATGATATTGATAACGCCGCCATAAATCTTCTTGACAATCTGAGCGTTGTCGCGGCGTTTCAATACAATACCCATCGACTTCTGCTTATACTTTGTGGTATCCGTTTCATACAGATTGCCGACATATCGCTTCTTACTAAACAAGATAAACGGATACAGGCATTTCTCATAATTCAGTTTCTGCGGACTTGGCATAATGTCAGGGACGTTAATGTGTTTCTCGACATCCTTGCCAATATCAATCGCAAATTGTAAAGCGTCCTTGCCATATACAGCATTCCCTTCTCTGTCCGTCAAAGGGAACTTGCAAAATATCGAATCCGTATCACCATATATCACCTCCGCATCATAGTTCCTCTCAACGTAGTCTTTCGCCAACATAATCATATTCCTCCCCGTCGCCGTAGTACATGCGGCAATCTCCTTTAAGTAGATAGAGGATGTTCTCGCTCCAATCTGCCCGTAGAGCGAATTCGCCGTAACCTTGTAGGCGACTTGAAGGGCATCCAGCACATCCTGCTCGAATATGTTGTAGGTCTCTTTGATAGCGATAATATTCTCTTTTGCCACGATGTTCCGAGTATTTCCTTCAATATTATAGATTTCGTAGTGGTCGCCACGGTCAGAGCAAATACCCGAATATGTTTTGGCATCGGTCGCGGTTATCGTCTGGTATTCAATCTTTTTCCGCGTATTCTTACGTTGTTTGAGAAGCATATCCAATACTTCCGCAATAATCCCTTTGCGTCCGTCCTTGTATTGGACGAATACACAATCCTTCTCGCCAGTCTTCTTCTTCTTATCACCCACGCCTTCATACAAATCATAGGAGATGGTTTTGTATTCGATGTTCGGGTCTTCGACGCGATACTTTTCGTCCATCAAGTAGCAATCGTGCGACAGATTACAAGAAATCATCGAAGACGGATACAGAGAGCCGTAGTCAAATACCACGATAGGTTCGTTGAGATAGATGCCCTCCTTCGGCTCTAACACAACCGCCCCTTCGTATCCGCTATCGTCCATTTCTTCGACATTCTCGCGATACGATTTAATGGTCGGAATCAGGTATTCACGCTCCATACATTCTTTGGCGATTAAAGAGAATATCTTGATGCCTTGCCCTCTGCGAAATAGGAAGTTGAGAGGGACGAGGCATACGTTGCCCATACCAATATTATTTTCAAGGATTTTCAATTTATGGATGAGCCGATTCACAAGACAGCAATCCTGAATACAATATTTCGCGATGACGCATCGGTCTTCGCTATTCCCCTTGAACTTGTCGAATATCTCTTGCGGTTTCAAATCATTCTTATTGTCCCCCAAGAATATTGAAGCGACATTGTCGAGTTTATAACTGTCGAGTTTCTGGTCTCGTTGCATGACTTTCAGCAAATCGATAAGCACCGTCCCGTCAAAATCGATATATCGCAATATATTATCTCCAAGTGCCGACGAGGACAACTTCAATTCTACAAGCGACGCTTTGCGGGTTATCAATCGCCCAAAGCCGATTGTAAAGGTATCCATAATATTCAATTCGGTCGCTCTCTGCCAAATGTATTCCATATCAAAACCAAATATATTATAGCCCGAGATAATGTCCGAGTTCAGGTTATTCATAAGTTCCTTCCATTTTAAGAGAACCTCCTTTTCCGTATCATAATACTCGACGTCGCACCCATCAATCTTGTCGCAACTATTTAAGGAAATTATGTTTTTATATACGATATTGTCCGAGCCGTAGATATGGACTGTCGTGCCAATCTGGATTATCTTGTCGCCTTCCAGAGCAACGAGCGTATTCGTAAGAATATCAGTCAGTTTCAACTCGTGGGCGTTCAGTTCCCGCACAGTCATCTTAGCACCCTTCGTGTCCGCTTCGTCCGCGTCATCATCATCGTCCCCGTCTGCTTCGTCTGCTTCGTCTGCTTCGTCTGCTTCGTCTTCCACGGCGCCCCCGTCATCCCCGTCATTCGCTGCGTCGCCACCAGAAGGCTTCTTGGATTTAGACTTAGATATTGAGGATGCGATAATATTAAGGATGTCTATGATTTTATGAATATGCGGTTCGATTTTCTGGGGTATGGAGGCGATATAATCCTTTGCGATTTTATGCTTCGTATATACGCGGTTAATCTTGACATCCTTTGCGGTATCCAGAATCACGTCTTCGAAATAGATGGTTTTTAGCCATTCCACGATATTCTCGGGCGTATATGTATAGCCGAGTTTCGCGATTATCGCGAGGTCTTGGGCGACTTTGCTATAATTCTTCTTCGCAACAGGGAAGTCCCCGTGGCTACTCGAACATTCAATATCAAAAGATGTGATTAGCAACGGGGCGATTTTATTCACCTGAATGGGGCTTATGTTTTTATGTCCTGTCTCAATGTTATAATCGCATCGACTGATGTCTTCACCTATCTCATAGTTCCCTTTTTCGATTCTTACCCAGTCGCACGGGCGAATGTTCTGCGTATGAATGTATTTTAAGAACGGGTCGATGTTCGTTTCATACATCTTGAAATCATCCTTTTCGAGGCTTTTAAAATAATACTTCAAGTTGTTGTAGAGTTTGAGGGACTTTACGCTCACTTTTAGAAAGCGAAATATCTTGTCATTCGTAAATCCCCAAAAGTCTTTTTTCCGCACAACCTTCATACTCGCAAAATGCGTTTCGAGCGGACGCGGAATGATTTTCTTGTTATACTCGGACATCCTACCGTTGTTGTTAAAGAAGCACTTATAACTGTCGTTTAGCATAACATCGTTCAGTTCATCTACCTTCGCCTTGAATGCGGTTTTATTTAAAGCCTCCCATTTCTCAGGAGGTTTGATATAGAAATAAGGGACGAAGTTCTTGACATTCACGCAATACGTAGCACCCGCAGCGGAAGTTCCGTAAATGAGAAGAGAATAAAGGTCTGTCGAGTCCTTTTGAAGATTCGCCTTGTCGGATTCTGGGTCATAGATATCATCTGGAACTCTATGGTATCCTCGTGGGGATTGATAGGTTCGTGTATTTTTCTTGGAAAATCCATTATCTTTTATCTTGTATCTTCTATGTGAATATAGGTGGTTTAAATATTTAAATACAAATCAAATCAATTTTTGTATTTCATAAAAACACAAAAATAAGTATTAATATAGTAAAATAGAATATAGAATATAGGTATATAATAGAATATGGATATAAGTTCCGAAGGACTCGTGCTTTTAATCATCACGATTGCCGGTATTTACTTCGTATATCAATACTATTTAAACGAGGGACTCATACAAGTCAAGAGCAAGATAGACAACGAAGAATACACCGTTCAAATCAAGGATGACGCAGTCGAGGCGGCGGATTTAATCGCTACAATCAAAGGCAAACTCAATACATTATCAGAACATTTAGAGAAAACATACGGACATAGCGACCATCGCGTGTCGAGGCTAAAAGACAACTATAAACCCGAGCGAATAAGCGAAGGCGTCGATACACCCGGTTATACGAGTTATTCCATTAACAAGGGAGAGAAGATTGTGCTGTGCCTTCGAAATCGCGATAAATTGATGGATATCAATACGATGATGTTTGTGGTTTTACACGAGTTCGCACATTTGGCGACGGAAAGCATCGGACATACGGAGGAGTTTTGGGACAACTTTAAATGGATATTAGAAGAATCCATAAATATCGGCATCTATACGCGACAAGACTTTCAAAATAAGAGCGTGGATTATTGCGGTATCAAGATAACATCGACGCCTTTGTAATCTGAAATAGTAAATAGATATAAGATATTAACAATTATTAAAATAATATAAATATGGATATAACAGCCGATGCGTCCTACAATAATTTCGAGATGTTCTATGTGGCAATTATCGCACTTATGCCCATTAGCAAGAGATACTCGCCGTATATTCAGAATGATGTGTTGCGACGCAAGATAAATCAATATACAAACTGGAATATCTTGATGATACTTGCCAATGCCACGCTCTATAATGTATTCAATATTGATAATCCTATCATCTCGCGGTTTATCGCCATCAATTCCTTCCAGATTATGACGTTGTTTCATCTGTTTCTGCTATACGACAGCAATGTATTGTTTTGCGTGATGGATGCGAAGCCCTTTTTATTGAAACACCCGTTGTTTAGCAGGATTTCAAATCATCTCTTGGTTCGCACAGAATACTTTGTGGCGAACATTGTCGTCCATATATTACCTGTGTATTTTTACAAGGACTACTTATCGTCTCGCAGGGGGGATGCGTCGGCTACGGCGACGATGGCGATGGATATGTTCCATTATATCATTATGTTTAAGTTTATGTGGGTTCTCAATATATTTGGCGACTTTAACATAACTTCGATTTACGTGCCGACGTTTAGCGGATGCAACGTGAAACTCGTAAATCTCGTAGTAGCGATTGACTTTCTCACCTACAAACTCCTCAATTATATGATATAAAACATAGACAACGACATTATATATATAATATATCTATACCTATACCTACTATGATTCCTAAGATTATTCATCAAACGTGGAGGGATAAAAATCTCCCACCCATCATCTATAAATTGGTAAGCGAGAATATCCTTTTTTTAAAGTCGCACGGCTACGAGTTGATGTTTTGGACGGACGAGATGATATTGAAACTAATCGCCGAGGAATACCCGAACTTTTACAATATTTATAAAATGGCACGAACAGGGGTACAGAAGGGCGATATCGCTCGTATTCTCCTCGTGTATCATTACGGCGGTATATATATCGACTTGGACGTCCTTCTATTAAGAGACTTCGCCGAAATCATCGATATGAACTCGGACAAACTGTATATCACCTACGAACCGTCGGGACAGACGAAGGCATTGTATAATAGCGATAAATATCTCTGTAATGCCTTCTTCGCCGCCAATAAACAGAACGCGATGCTTAAAGTGATACTAAACAACATCCCTGAATATATCAAGAATTACACGGAGAACATATTCCAGAAGTTCGACGTCTTCGGCGGTGCGTATTTTAAGGCGATTATCGAAGACCCGCTCTACGCGATGTTCAAGGACGACGTCTATATTATTGACGACAGGGAACTGTTTTATCCGATAAACGATTTGAAATTTGACAATCAACCCTTCACCGTAGGCGATTGGGCGAAAGTGAAGAAAGGCGAGTATGGCAAGGATACGATAATGGTTCATTATTGGATACACGGAGATTTCGAATCGAAGGCTCTTTTAACGTCCTTTGTCCCCGAGATGAATAAGACGATACACGAAAATATGTATGCCTTTTTCTCTACGTTATACAAAAAAAATTGATATAGTATAATAGATACGTAGGTATATACATTGAATGTATAAACAAAAACATTTGCTTTCGCGGCTTTCGTTGGTTGCGATGATTATGAGCGTCAGCCTACGCAGCGTTAGCGGATTCGCGTATGTCCATATCGTTAAAAAAACGATACTACAAGATGCGAAGATGCCTTCGATTTATCTTGAAAACAGTTTCCTTAGCGAGAACGACATGAGGTTCAAAAATCAGTTTTTTTCGGCAGAGCATATCTTTCCGCAATGCCTACTCAACAATAAACACAGAAACGACATGCACAACATCATAAAAACCACAAATACCCTGAACGTCAATCGGTCGAACTATATGTTTGTCGATGATGCGGGTATCAAACCGAGGGATAAGAACTGGGACGCATTAGACTTTGGGAATTATGTGAATCATAAGTTGAAGGTGTTTGCTCCGAATGATTACTCGCGTGGCTTCATAGCACGAGCGATACTCTATATGTGCTGGGAATATGATTATAATCACCGCAAGGTGATTGATACGGACTTGCTGATTA
>Ga0194055_10003567_pt1 | contig 11905 bp, 7 predicted proteins | sample SepL449m_MetaG_FD_155482 | JGI IMG/M metagenome (GOLD analysis project Ga0194055, IMG submission 155482) | Anoxic zone freshwater microbial communities from boreal shield lake in IISD Experimental Lakes Area, Ontario, Canada - Sep2016-L442-9m | ecosystem: Environmental > Aquatic > Freshwater >... | reverse complement strand
GATAACGAATTCATTTTTTATGATGGTCCGCCGTTTGCAAACGGAATGCCTCACTATGGTCACTTACTCACCGGCTTTGTAAAAGATGCTGTACCGCGGTACCAAACAATGCGCGGTCGACATGTCGATCGTCGGTTCGGATGGGATTGCCATGGTCTCCCTGCAGAAGTAGAAGCTGAGAAGGAACTTGGTATTGCCGGTCATCCCGCAATTGCCGCTTTTGGAATTGACAAGTTCAACGATGCATGTCGCACCAGTGTGTTGCGATACACCGATGAGTGGCAGCGATATGTCACACGTCAGGCACGTTGGGTTGATTTTGAAAACGACTACAAGACTCTCGACACCCCATACATGGAAAGTGTCATGTGGGCGTTTAAGACGCTGCATGACAAGGGTTTGATTTATGAAGGTTTCCGCGTTCTTGCCTATTGCTGGCGTTGTGAAACTCCGCTGTCAAATACTGAGACCCGTATGGATGACGTATACAAAGATCGTCAAGATCCAGCCCTAACTGTTTCGTTCTCCCTTGATTCAGGCGAAAAGATTTTGGCGTGGACCACGACACCGTGGACTTTGCCATCCAACCTGGCACTCGCCGTTGGCCCAGACATTGATTACACGGTGCTTCAACATCCCGATGGCAATACCTACATACTTGCTAGCGCTCGCTTGGGCTCATACGAAAAAGAACTTGAAGGTGCAGAAATACTGCGCACTGTGAAAGGTCGTGACCTTGTTGGTCGTCGATACACGCCTATATTTCCGTTCTTTGCTGGCACAGATAATGCGTTCCAAATTCTGGGTGCTGATTTCGTAACCACAGAAGACGGAACTGGTGTTGTGCATATGGCGCCTGGTTTTGGTGAAGACGACCAGAACGAATGCAATGCAGCGGGAATCCCCACATTGTGTCCGATGGACGAACACGGGTGCTACACGGCCGAAATCACCCCATGGGCTGGTCAGCACGTATTCGAAGCCAACTCTGACATCGTTCGCACTCTGAAAGACATGGGCATCGTTGTTCGACACGATTCCTACAACCACTCATATCCGCATTGTTGGCGCTGTGCCGAACCACTTGTGTATCGCGCTGTTTCGTCGTGGTTCGTAGAGGTCACAAAATTCCGTGACCGTATGGTGGAATTGAATGATCAAATCACGTGGTCGCCAGAGCACATTAAAGATGGCTCGTTCGGTAAGTGGATCGCTAATGCTCGTGACTGGGCAATTAGCCGAAATCGATTCTGGGGTTCACCCATTCCCGTATGGAAGAGCGATGACCCGACCTACCCACGTCTTGATGTGTACGGAAGCCTTGCCGATTTGTCACGTGATTTCGGTGTGGAAGTAACTGACCTGCACCGCCCAAATATTGATGAGCTAGTGCGACCAAACCCAGATGACCCAACGGGTAAGTCCATGATGCGTCGTGTTCCTGAAGTGCTTGACTGCTGGTTTGAAAGCGGCTCGATGCCGTTTGCTCAAGTGCATTATCCATTTGAGAATAGAGAATGGTTCGATAATCACTATCCAGGTGACTTCATTGTTGAATACATCGGCCAAACGCGCGGATGGTTCTACACATTGCATGTTTTAGCAACGGCATTATTTGATCGTCCATCTTTCTTGTCGTGCATAAGTCACGGAATCGTCCTTGGTGATGATGGTGCAAAGATGTCAAAGAGTTTGCGCAATTATCCAGATCCGATGGCCGTGTTTGATTCTCATGGTGCTGATGCGATGCGGTGGTACCTCTTGTCGTCGCCGATTCTGCGCGGTGGAGATTTCTCGGTCACCGAACAAGGAATGCGCGAAACAGTCCGTCAGGTGTTGCTACCACTCTGGAACTCGTATTATTTCCTTGCTCTGTATGCAAATGCTGATGAAGTGTCTGGCGTCGTGCGGACCGATTCGTCGAATGTTCTTGACCAGTACGTCCTTGCCAAACTCGCAGACTCGATTGAATCAGTCACCACCTCTATGGATGTGTACGACCTGTTCGCCGCATGCCAAACAATTCGAAACTTTCTTGATGTCTTGACTAACTGGTACATCCGTCGAAGCCGTGATCGGTTTTGGGCAGGGGACCAAGACGCCATCGACACGTTGCACACGGTGCTTGATTATGTGGTGCGTATTGCTGCACCGCTTCTTCCGCTTGTAACCGACGAGGTATTCCAGGGGCTTCACGGAGCTGAGGCCGGAAGTGTTCACCTCACTGATTGGCCATCATCCACTGAGTTGCCGCGTAATTCTGTTTTGGTAACAGCAATGGACATGGTTCGAGATGTTTGTTCGTCAGCGTTGTCGGTGCGTAAAGCACATGGCCGTCGTGTTCGATTGCCACTCGCGTCACTCACTATTGCTGCTGCGAATGCAGCATCGCTTGAAGGTTACCTTGACATTGTTCGCGACGAAGTGAACGTGCGTGACGTTGTGCTCACTGCTGATGTCGATTCAATTGCGTCACACGAATTGCAAGTGGTGCCAGCAATTGTTGGTCCACGACTTGGACCACGCACTCAGGCGGTCATTGTTGCTGTGAAAAAGGGTGAATGGACTCAAGATGGCGATGTCATCAATGTTGCGGGCGAGTCGCTCCAGCCAGGAGAATATTCACTCAAATTGGTCACGCAAGCAGGTTCTGCCAGCGCTCCGTTGCCTGGTGGGGTTGGCGTTGTTCTGCTCGACGTCAATGTCACTGCTGAACTGGAAGCCGAAGGCTCTGCCCGAGACATCGTGCGTGCTGTGCAGCAGGCTCGCCGTGAAGCCGACCTTGATATCTCAGACAGAATTATTGTCACATTGTCCGTCGACGATCAGCTGAAGGCCCAGATCTTGCCTCATGTCGGACTCATTGCGGGCGAGACACTTGCCCTCGAAGTGCTCTTTGACGCAACCGGGGAGCGTCCCGTTGCGGTGGAGGGCGCTCTCATCGGGGTGTCAGTCGCACTCGCTAGTTGAGAAAAAGGCCGTTTTCGGCCGTAGCCTCACGGGGCAACACGGGCAGATGCCCGATGCAAGGAAGAGTGCTCATTATGGCAACGAAAAAAAAGACCACCCCCGCTAAGAAGGTTGTCAAAAAGGCTCCTGCAAAGAAGGCACCAGCCAAAAAGACCCCTGCGAAGAAGGCTCCTGCAAAGAAAGCACCCGCCAAGAAGAAGGCAGCTCCTGCAAAGAAAGTTGTGAAGAAGGCAGCTCCTGCAAAGAAAGCACCTGCGAAGAAGGCTCCTGTAAAGAAAGCACCTGCGAAGAAGGCAGCTCCTGCGAAAAAGGTAGTGAAGAAAGTTGTTCCTGCAAAGAAAGTTGTGAAGAAGGCAGTTCCTGCGAAAAAGGTTGTTCCAGCAAAGAAAGTTGCTCCTGCAAAGAAAGCAGCTCCTGTAAAAGTTGTTGCTCCGGCTCCTGTGGTTGCTGCTCCTGCACCAGCTCCTGTAAAAAAAGTTGCTAAGAAGCCAGAACCACCGAAGCGTCCTGTCATTGTGAAGGGACCATCGGAAGATGGCATCACTTCGTCAAAGGATTTTGACTTGAAGTTCCTCTTCGCACAACGTGAAGCACTTCAGGCAGAACGCATCAAGTTGGTTGGCCAGGCGAATCGTCTTGAGAATGAAGCAAACGCAATGATTGCTGATGCTGAAATGGGCGATGTGAAGTTTGATGACGAAGGGGGCGAAGGAGACACCATGGTTGTCGAGCGCGAACAAGATCTTGTGTTGTCTGCTGCTGCCCGCCAAACGGTTGAAGAGATCGATGCATCCCTTGCTCGTATGAAAACTGGCGAGTACGGCTATTCCGTTGTTTCAGTCCTGCCAATTCCGAAGGAGCGCCTGCGCGCTATTCCTTGGGCGACAGAGCTTGTTACTGAACGTGCCGGTGGACTAGGACGCCGCTAGGCGTTCCGGCACATCTGTGTTCGCACTTCGCCGACAGGCGATTCTTATTGGTCTCGTGGTTCTTCTGGACCAGGTGACGAAATCATGGGCTGTCTCTGCATTGGATAACGGCCGTGTCATTCACGTGGTTGGATCTTTGCAGTTCTCACTTGGTTTCAATAGTGGCTTTGCGTTCTCTCAGGGGCAAGGCATTGGCCCGATAGTTGGCGTGTTCGCGCTCGTTGCTGTTCTCTTTTTGTTACGAGCAGTGCGCAAGGCAACAACTCAATTGTCGGCACTGGCGCTGTGTGCCATTGTTGCGGGCGCGATAGGCAATATCGCTGATCGATTCTTTCGCGGTGAGGGTTGGCTTCATGGTCGAGTCGTTGATTTCATCGACCTGCAGTGGTGGCCCGTATTTAATGTCGCAGATTCATCGATCACTGTGGGGGCATGTGCGCTTATTGCTGCCATGCTGATGGAAGCACGTAACGGAAAAGGTGTTGACAACGCACATGAAAGTTGAAGAAACACTGCCATCGGCATTGAATAATGAACGTCTCGACCGCATTGTGTCGTTGATTGCTGACATTTCTCGTACCGATGCCTCGAAACTGATTGCAAGCGGAGGCGCCACTGTTGATGGCACACCAGCACCATCTGGCAAAGTCCGGTTACGCGAAGGACAAATTGTTGTCGTTGATCTCGACATGGTTCCTGTTGCTGAACCTCCTGGTCCCGATGCAAGCGTCGTACTTGATGTTGTTTATGTTGATGACGACATCATTGTTGTGAACAAGGCAGCAGGAATTGTTGTTCACCCAGCATCGGGTCATGGTCTCGGAACATTGGTGAACGGTATTTTGGCGTTGTATCCCGAAGTAGCCGACGTTGGTCAACCTGCTCGTCCAGGAATTGTGCATCGTCTCGATGCAGGCACAACAGGAATGATGGTTGTTGCGCGTTCACAACGTGCGTACGACTCATTAGTTGCAGCATTGACCGAACATGAAGTTGGTCGCGAGTACATCGCACTTGCATGGGGCCACTTTGATTCGCCAACTGCTGTCGTTGATGCTGCGATGGGACGTGACCCTCGTGATCCGATGCGAATGGCTGTCGTGCATAACGGCAAATGGGCGCGAACACATCTTGAAGTTGAGACCGAATTTAACCATCCCGCGATGTTGACATTGGTGCGATGCTCACTCGAAACAGGTCGTACACATCAGATTCGAGTGCATCTCGCTGCTGTTGGACACCCAGTTGTTGGCGATGCTATGTACGGTGGCGCAAAGTCAGCGTTAGTTGCACCGAGACCTATGTTGCACGCACGACGTTTAACACTGATTCATCCTGGTACCGGAGAAGAGATGTCATTCGAAGCGACGTTGCCAGCTGACATGGCAGCAATTATCGCGAAGTGCTCGTTCGAGATTCCTGAGAAATAATTTCCGCGGCTCAGTGAGAGTGCGGAGTGTTCTTCGGCCAGGGACCAGTGCCAGTAGCAGCTGATGCAATTGTGGCAAGTGTGTAGTCGTTCAGGTGGTCACGCATATGGTGAGCCGCAACATCCCAAATAGCGAGCAAGACGCATTGTCCTTCATGGTCGCACGAACCATCTTGATGAGGTTGGCCAAAATCACCAAGGGTGATGGGGCCATCGACGGCAGAAATAATGTCGGAGAGACGAATGTCGCTCGGAGCTTTGGCCAACACGTAACCGCCGCCAACTCCGCGCTTTGAACGAACAAGTCCGGCTCCTTTGAGAGCGAGAAGAATTTGCTCGAGATAGGGCTGTGGTAGCGCAGTGCGTTCAGCAATATCTCTGACAGAGGTCGGAAGTGCGGTCTCAGAATGGAGCGCTAGCGACAATAGGGCTCGACAGGCATAATCACCTCGCGTAGAAACTCGCACATGACCATCGTAGGTGGTTGGATAGTGAGGTGAGTGTTCCGCCGCCAGTCCTGCCTAATTACGCCAATGGCTGCCTGTCAGACATCATTCCCGCGTTGTGTGCTCCAGGCGGGCCCAGAACTGTGCCTGCGTGGATGCCTGCCACGGTGAGTGGGGCTCAGCGTGTCGTCGTTCTCCTCATTGATGGTCTCGGATGGAATCAATTGCAGACCCATACACACTGCATGCCGACACTGTCGAGTTTTGACGGTTCCTTCATCACCACGGTTGCTCCGTCAACCACGGCGACGGCTCTGACCTCCCTAACCACTGGTTTGTCGCCAGGGGAGCACGGCCTCCTCGGATATCGCGTCGATATGGGCGACACAGTGATGAACGTATTGCGTTGGGGGGACGAAAACGGAGATCTGCGTCGCCGATACCCGCCTAATTTGGTTCAACCCTGCCCGCCGTTTCTCGGTTCTCGAGTTCCCGTTCTCAGCAAGGGCGAACTAGAGGGAAGCGGATTCACGTTGGCACATCTCGCGGATGTAAAGCACATGGGGTGGCGCGCAGCAAGCAGTATCCCGGTGCTTGTTCGCCAAGCTCTGGATGCCGGTGAAGATTTTGTGTACGCCTACTACGACGGAGTGGACAAGATTGCACACGAACGCGGCTTTGGTGATTTTTATGATTCAGAACTACGTGCTGCTGATGGGATCGTTGCAGATATTTTGTCTGTGTTGCCATCAGACACTGTGTTGATAGTGACTGCAGATCATGGTCAAGTTCATGTTGGTGATAACACCATTGTTCCGCCACGTGAGATTGTGGATCTCGTCGACCATCAATCAGGTGAAGGCCGATTCCGATGGTTGCATGCAAAACGCGGACGTGCTGCGGCATTGCTCGATGCGTGTTCAATGTATGCAGATGTTGCATGGGTTGTATCTGGCGATCAAGTCATCGATGAAAAATGGTTTGGACCTCGCATGAGCGACGAAGTGAAACGCCGGGTAGGTGATGTTGCTCTCGTTGCTCACCAGCCTGTCAGTTTTGAAGAACCTCTCGATGGAGGGGCGTTTCCATTGGTGTGCCGTCATGGGTCACTGACTGCGGACGAAATGTTGGTCCCTTTGCTCGCCAAGCGGGTATAAACAACTTTCCCTGGCGTCTCTGATGCCGAGGGCACACCCGACTGCTAATTTAAGAACTCGCAGTGCAGTTCGCTTGCTTGCCGGCTTTGGGCCGTCAGTGAGTACAAAAGGAGTCGGGAAAGTTCGTGGGTTCGTCATTTACACACCTCCACGTTCACACTGAGTACTCCATGCTCGACGGAGCAGCCCGTCTTGATGAATTGGTCTCGAAGGCTGTCTCTGATGGTCAACAAGCTCTCGGCATTACTGACCACGGCAACATGTATGGCGTCATTGAGTTTTACAAAGAGTGTGTGAAGCAGGGCATCAAGCCCATCCTCGGTACTGAGGCCTACATGGCTCATGATCACCGTTCCGAACGCATCGCGCGAAGGGGACGTCTTGATGACAATGGCGGTTCCGATGAAGGCGGCCGCAAGCAGTACTACCACCTCACATTGTTGGCGGAGAACAACGAGGGGTATCGCAACCTCATTCAATTATCTAGCCTCGCTTTTCTTGAGGGATACCACTACAAACCCCGCGTTGACTGGGAACTGTTGGAGAAATATTCCTCTGGGCTCATGGCAACAACAGGGTGTCTTGGCGGACATGTGTTGCAGTCGCTTTTGAATGGCGATGAGAAGGGCGCAATCGCAAAGGCATCTCGATTGCAAGACATTTTCGGCAAAGACAATTTGTTTGTTGAGCTTCAAGATCACGGCATCGCTAACCAACGAACCACTAATCCAAAATTGGTAGAGATCGCACGAGCAATTGGTGCGCCGATTATCGCCACTAATGATTCGCATTACGTCAACCAAAGCGACCACATGGCACACGATGCGTTGTTGTGTGTGCAGACCGGTGCGTTAATGCGCGATCAAGATCGTTTTCGCTTTGAAGGTAATGAGCATTACTTAAAAACTGCAGCTGAAATGCGTTCGGTATGGAAAGACTTGCCAGAGGCCTGCGACAACACATTGCTTATCGCTGAACGTGCGCAAGTCGATATCACTTTTGATGAATATCAAATTCCTGATTTCCCGATTCCTGCTGACTACAAGACTCCCGCTGACTATCTCTCATTCCTCACGTGGAAAGGCGCTCAGCAACGTTGGGGAGACAACTTACCCTCCGCAGTTGTCGAACGACTCGCATTTGAGCTCAAAACAATTGGCGACATGGGCTTTGATGCGTACTTCCTCATTGTCTGGGATCTCATTCGTCATGCTCGTGAGTCAAATATTCGAGTAGGGCCAGGTCGTGGATCCGCTGCTGGTTGCGCGGTTGCGTATTGCCTACGAATCACAGACCTTGACCCATTGAAATACGACCTTCTGTTTGAGAGGTTCTTGAACCCATCGCGAATCAGCATGCCCGACATCGATATGGACTTTGACTCGCGGTACCGCGATCACATGATTCAGTACGCAGCTGAGAAATACGGCCGCGATCACGTTGCACAAATCATTACTTTTGCCACCATTAAGGCGCGTAATGCCGTGAGAGATGCAGCCCGAGTACTGGGTCATGAATACGGAGTCGGTGACCGCATTGCCAAACTGATGCCAGCGCTTCAGCAAGGGCGCGACACTCCGCTTGCAGCCTGCTTTGAATACAGCGACGAACATGCCGCGGGGTATCGCGAAGCACAGGGACTGCGTGACTTGGTTCTGGCAGATGAGATCGCAGCAAAAGTTGTTGAAGTTGCACGAGGTCTAGAAGGTCTCAAGCGCTCAGACGGAATTCATGCTGCAGCAGTAGTGATCACCGGTAAGCCGCTGATGGACTACCTGCCAATTCAGCGCAAGGGAAATGATGCCCCCATCGTCACGCAATACGAAATGCACGCCGTTGAATCATTGGGTCTTCTCAAAATGGACTTCCTTGGTCTACGAAACCTTGACGTCATTGCTGATGCAGTGGAGATGATCAGAGAACAAACTGATCCTGATTTTGATATCGACATCATTTCGCTAGAAGACACTGAAACGTTTGAGTTACTTGGCAGGGGAGACACCATTGGCGTGTTCCAACTTGAGTCGTTACCAATGCAGAGTTTGTTGCGTCTGATGCGACCCACCGCATTTGAAGATGTCTGCGCAGTGATTGCCTTGTATCGCCCGGGTCCGATGAGCACGAAAATGCACACCACCTACGCAAAAATCAAGAACAACATTGAAGAACCTGAGTACTTCCATGAAGATGCTCGCGAAGTTTTGCACGACACGTATGGCCTCATGGTGTATCAGGAAAGCATGATGCGCGTTGCTCAGAAATTTGCTGGCTATTCACTTGCTCAGGCAGACAACTTGCGCAAAGCGTGCGGTAAGAAAGATCCGAAAGCCATGGCGGCTGAAGAAGGATCCTTTGTTGACGGTTGCGAAAAGACCGGATACGGCCGCCCGCTTGGCGAGAAGTTGTTCGACATCATTCGCGGATTCGCTGACTATGCATTCAACAAGAGCCATGCATACGGATACGGTTTAATCGCGTACCAAACTGCGTATCTCAAAGCGCATTTCCCCGTTGAATATTCTGCATGTTTGTTGTCCTCTGTAAAGGGCAACTATGAAAAAGCTGCAGTGCATCTGGCAGACGCCCGATCTATCGGCATCACTGTTTCAAACCCTGACATCAATGAAGGCCGTTCAGACTTCGCAGCTATTACTGCTGACGGCCAAAAGCGAATTGTGTTCGCTTTGTCTGGCGTGAGAAATGTCGGTGAAGGAATTGTTCTTCAGATTTTGGAAGAACGCGATCGCAATGGTCCGTATGAATCCTTCCATGATTTTGCAAACCGTGCTCCAGAACAAGCTCTCAACAAGCGTGCCGTTGAATCACTCATTAAGGCCGGAGCATTTGATTCGTTCGGACACCCACGTCGAGGATTGCTGATGGTCTTTGAGTCGATCATTGATGCTGCAGTAGTGGCTCGCCGGGAAGAAGAAAAGGGCGTCATGTCGCTCTTTGGTGAAATGGAAGATGCATCGACCACTGGCTGGAGTTCCGAAGTAGCAATTCCCGACATGCAATTCACAAAGCCCGATCAGTTGCGCCATGAAAAAGAAATGTTAGGTCTTTACATTTCAGATCATCCACTGCGCGGAATCGAACATGCATTGCGCCGTCTCGTTACTAGTTCAATTCAAGAACTGGAAGCACGCGAATCCGGAATGGTCACCATTGGCGGAGTGATGTCCAGTTTGAACCGTCGCTTTACGAAGAAAGGCGACCAGATGGCGACATTTGTGTTGGAAGACATGGATGCAGCTATTGAAGTAACGGTCTTTGCAAAAGTATTAGCTGAGTACGGGCACTTACTGTCTGACGATCTTGTCGTCACCATTACTGGTCGGTTGAATCAACGTGATGATGCGCCACCTAGTTTTTCTGCTCAGAGAATTTCAGTACCGGAAAACTTGGGCGACAAAATTGCAGAAGTGGAACTGTCTCTTCCATCTGGTTTTACAGCGGAAAAACTTGAACGTCTCAAAGCAATCATCGCTGAATTTCCAGGTACTTCGCCGTGCAAGGTGAAGTTGGCCGGTGGCAAAGTATTTGATCTCGGACCTTCCGGATTAGTTGACTTTGAGAAGGCTCTTGGGCCATTGCGCGTCACCTTTGGCTCTAATGCCGTAAAAATCATCTAAATAACCCCTGATTTCAGGAATTGGCTGTTGGCAATGGCAGAATAGAAGAGTTGTTGTCGGCACTAGTGCCGCCCGAGTGTCATAGGGAGTCACCCAGTCAATGTCGTTGGAAGTTGCCACACAAGACTGCAGCGCACTCACTGAGGCTCAGTTTGAGGAGTTCCTCACCATCGAGGGTTCCTTTACTGCTGAGCAATTTGCGAAGGCCGGAACAGACTGGGTGTTGTGCACTCTTGCCCGTATTGATGGCAAATTGCACGGTGTTACTTTTTCAACACTTGAACGCATTGGCGGAACGCCATGTGTATTGCTCGGTCTTATGACTATCAAACGCACAGCAAAGCGTGATTCAGTTCTCAAAGGTTTAATGACAGAGGCGTACCATCGTGCACTCATGGCGTTTCCTGACGAAGACGTTGTCGTTGGCAGCCGGTTCGCTACAGCCGATGGCATGGAAGCCTTGAAGGCTGTCACCGACATGATTCCTACGTTCGGACATCGCGCTGTCGGTGAAGAGCGAGCTTGGGGTCGTCGCCTCGCTCGTCGTTTTGGCGTCGATTCCACCTATGACGAAAAAACATTCATTGTTGCATCCGGCGGACAAAGCGGATTCCTTGATCACGAGTCATTGAAGCCCGAAAAAATCTCACCAGAAATCACTTCCTTGTTCGAGGGCGTTAATCCGAAAAAGGGTGGCGTGTTGATTGTTCATGGTTGGACCATGGCTGAAAGCCTTGTCAAGCTCGGCGCTCGCGTCTAAGTCAGTGAACTTCGCCGACATCGTCCGTTCACGTCGGATGTCGAGATCTTTTTCCGATCAATCAGTCGATCCTGCAGTTATTACATCGTGCATTGATTTAGCAAGCCGTGCACCAAGTGCAGGAAAGTCTCAGGGTTGGCATGTTCTTCTTCTCGAGAATGAAGTAACACATCGATATTGGGATATCGCACTTCCGGTAGAAAAGCGAGAGAGTTTTGCTTTTCCACTGTTGCTGCGTGCACCCGTCATCGCCATCAGCATGTGTGATCCCACTGCGTATCTTGAGCGGTATTCAGAACCTGACAAAAAGGCAACAGGCCTTGGGGTCGGGCGTGATCAATGGCCTGCGCCGTATTGGACCATCGATGCGTCGTTTGCCACGATGACATTTCTTCTTGCGTTAGAAGATGCAAAATTGGGAGCTCTCTTTTTTGCTCACTCAAATGAACAGTCGTTGCGACGCGAGTTCAATATTCCTGACCACATAGAAATTTTGGGAACAATAGCCATTGGGCATGAAGTCGACGGCCAGAAACGACAAGGCCGCAGTGCTCAGCGAGTTCGTCGTTCAGTGGAATC
>Ga0194055_10003564_pt1 | contig 11913 bp, 10 predicted proteins | sample SepL449m_MetaG_FD_155482 | JGI IMG/M metagenome (GOLD analysis project Ga0194055, IMG submission 155482) | Anoxic zone freshwater microbial communities from boreal shield lake in IISD Experimental Lakes Area, Ontario, Canada - Sep2016-L442-9m | ecosystem: Environmental > Aquatic > Freshwater >... | reverse complement strand
GCGACGGAGCTGGACCTGGAGGAGAACGCCTCGGTCGTAGTTCTCGAGCGCACACGCACTGCAGATGGAGTTCCGGTCGTTCGGACCATCGACCACCTAGATGCGGCCATCGTTGAATCGGCCTCGGCGTCGCTGCTTCCGGACGTATCGTTCTACGACTGGCTGCACCGGCACTGCGGCATCTCGGTCGCATACGGCGTGGCCCACTTGTCCGCCGATACGCCGAGCGCGGAGATCGCCGCGTCGCTTAGCGTCGATGTGGCGGAACCTGTTTTCGTCCTGCGGCAGGTTGACTACTCGACCGATGGCCGCCCGGTCCTGCACTCCGCGGAATATCATGTCGGGCACGCCTTCGACGTCACCGTCGTGCGCAACGGGCCGTACGGCGGCTAGGGCACCTGCGACGGCGCGACGCCCACCGTGCCGCCGGCGTCGTCGAACGGTGCGGCCCACGGCGCGACGTCGAGCTCTGCGGTGAGGAGAGCCACCACCATTGAGAGGCAGTCGTCGCCCTGGCAGCGACCGAGCGTCGCCCCTGTCCGCTTGGCTACTCCGCGGACCGAGCGCGCGGGAACGTCCCCGGTCAGAGCGTCCCGGATCTCCGCCGTCGAGACCCGCTGACAGGCACAGACGATGGGCGAACAACCGGCAGACCCTGGCGGCGTCGTGATGAGCGGTAGGCGTTCGACGGTCGCTCGGCTGCTCGTCCCACGTAGCCCAGCGTCAACCAACAACTCGTGGACGAGGTCGGCGACGGCGGGCGAAGATGCGATACCGGTCGAGCGGATGCCGCAAGCCTGAACGAGATTGGTGCGGATCGCTGAGCGCTCGATGCGGTATGTGCGATCACTGGAGGCACGGAGCCCGGTGAAGCTGGCGATCGCGTGCTCGCGGCGGAGGCCCGGGACGAGGGTCTGGCACGCTGCGAACACTGCGTCGAGGGTGGCGGTGCTCGTGGAGACATCTCGCTTGTCCTGACCGTCCTCGGCGGTCGGGCCCAGAAGCAGCCGCCCTGCGGGGGTAGGGATCACCATGACGCCCCCACCCAAATCGCTCGGCGGCCGTGCGATGATCCGGTCTATCCGGGGACCACTGCTCGGGGCGAGGACTAGGTACTCGCCGCGGCGCGGCCAGACCTCAAAGTCCTCGGCCGCGAGATTCCGGGACACATCGTCGGCTCCGAGCCCAGCGGCGTTGACCACGAAGCGTGGACGGACGACGAGGCGTGGGGTATGGAGTTCGACCACGCGCTCACCGCTGAGCGTGGCGCTCTGCAGCGGGGATGAGAACAGGAAGCGCGTTCCATTTCGTGCGGCAAGCCGGGCGTAGCCGACTGTCAACGCGACCGGATCCACCACCCCATCCCGCGGGATCTCGAGCACCTCAAGGACATCGCGACCGAGATACGGGGCTTGTTCGCTGAAACCCGCACCGGACCAGCGGTGCGCTAGAACGCCGTTGTCCGCCGCGGCGTGCGAGGCGTGGTCGAGGGCAGTGACCTGCTCGGGAGTGCTTGCAACGAGCAGCACTCCGGTTCGCACGAACGGTACGTTCAATCGCGCCGCGATCTCCTCCCACTGCGGGCTGGATCTCGCGATCAGCTGCCCCTCCAGGCTGGCCGGGTCTGACTCCCACCCAGAATCAGTGATCGCCGACGTCGCCTTGGAAGTCTCGTCGCAGACGTCCGCGCGGCGTTCCAGCACGCACACTTCGCATCCTGAGGTCGACAGCTTGGCGGCAATCGCGCAGCCGATCACGCCCGCACCGATTACCGCAACGTCCACATCCAGCGTCTTCACAGCTGCAACTCCGTCTCTGTTCGATGGGGCGCTGTAGTCGCGCACCGCGTTGTCTGATAATGTCTGACTATATGGAAATCAAGCGTCGATGCAACCTCGCCGAAGACCGTGCGCGAATCGCAGGGAGGGATGATGCCCACAGCCGTTGACGTGCTGATCGTCGGTGCCGGCGTGACGGGCTGCTCGATCGCCGCCTCCCTCTCGCGCGACGAGCTGCGCGTCGTCGTCGTCGAGCGTCGCCACGACATCGTCGACGAGACCTCAAAGTCGAACACGGGCGTGATGGACTGCGGCTGGGAGTGCGAGCCAGGCACGCTCGAGTCCGACCTCATCCGTAGTTCGAGCCCCCAGTGGGAGGAAATCGCCGAGCGACTTGACGTCCCTTGGGACCGCTGTGGCGGGATCTCGCTCGCTCGAACCGACGCAGAGGCCGCGCAGGTTGACGAGATCGTCTCCCGTGCACATGCCAACGGCGTCGCGAGCGTACGCAAGGTTGTTGGGAACGCCGCGGTGCGCGAGATTGCCCCTTTCGTCGGCGAGGGGATCCTCGCTGCCGCTGAGGTCCCTGACGAGGGGATCATCGACTCGATCAGACTGACCCTCGGATACGCCGAGCTCGCTGCTCGTAACGGCGTGCAGTTTCGGATGAACTCACCGGTCGTGTCCGCCGAGACGCGCAACCGGCGGATCCAGCTCGTGCACACTCCATCGGAGACCTTCGCCCCCCGGCTCGTCGTGAACGCTGCCGGACTCGGAGCGGACACCGTCTCGCGTCTGCTTGGCGGCGAGGACTTTCGCATCTGGCCGCGGCGCGGAGAGTACCTCTTGGTCGACCGCGAGTTTGGGCGGTCGATCAACAAGATCGTGACTCAGCTACCGAACAGTCACACCCGCGGCGTCATGGTCGTGCCGACGACCCACGGCTCGCTTCTACTCGGCCCGACTGCCGAGGACGAGGAGGATAAGAGTGATCGTTCGACGCACAGAGACGTCCTGCGGCGCGTACTCGAGGAGTGCGCCACGCTCGTGCCTTCGGTTGTTGAGGCCCCCGTCATCAAGACCTTCGCGGGCCTGCGGCCGGCGTCCGAGGTCAACTATCGGGTCGGGCTCTCAGAGGGTGTGGACAACCTGATCCAGGCGTGTGGCATCCGGTCCACGGGCGTGTCGGCGTCGCCGGCGATGGGTGAGCATGTCCGCGAGCTGATCGGCGACGCAGGCGTATCGGGACCACCGGCGCGAGGCGCCCTAGACCGGATTCCCCACCGCCTTCGCCTGTCCGAGGTCGCAGACCCGGCGGAGATGGCCGCCAACCCGCTGGGCTGCACTGTGGTTTGTGCGTGCGAGAAGGTCACCGCTCTGGAGATCCATGATGCCCTCACGGCGCCGATCCCGGCCCGCTCTGTGGCAGGCGTAGCCAAGCGAACGCGCGCGACTTGGGGCCGCTGCCAGGGCAGCGCTTGCCTCTCTGGCGTTACCTTCCTCACCTCGCTGCATCTTGACGGCGAGGCTTGGGAGGTGCCGATGAGCGAGCCCGGCGCAACTCTCGGCGTGGCGAGGGCCGGACATGCCTAGATCGGCAGTAGTAGTCGGTGCCGGGATGTGCGGGTTGCTGGCGAGCATGGAGCTTACGTCGCAGTCGGTGGCAGTCACGTTGGTCGAGCGCTTGCCGGCCGCGGGGGGGCAGGAGCCAGAGGGCGCTGAGACAGACGCCCTGGCCGAGCGCGCACGCGCCGCAGGCATCAGCTTCCGGTTCGGCACGTTGGCGATTGAGTGGCGCAAGGGCGAGCTGACGGTACTCGGCGTTGACGGAGCCTCCGAGCTGGGGGCCGATGTGCTCGTGATCGCGACCGGGACCCGTCCCGCGACGCGCGCGGAGCTATCCATCGACGGAGATCGCTGCGCAGGCGTGCTGCCAGGCTCAGCGGCTCTCCACATCACCGAGTCAGGCGTGCTACTGGGGCACCGGCCGGTGGTCGTAGGCGGTGGGTCGCTGGCGGCAACGCTCGTTCACGCCGTGCGCGCCGGTGGCGCCGGGCACGTCACCGTTGTTGCGCCGGATGGAGTCTTCGACCCTCGTGTCCGCGACGCCGATAGCGTGATCGAGCGCTGGGACATCGTCGCCGCCACCGGCAACCCGCGCTTGCAGGCCGTTGCGCTGTCGGACGCCCAGGGCGGAAACGAGCGACTCCCTGCCGACGCACTCATTCTTGCTCACCGGCGCGTGCCGATGCGCAACGTGGAGGGGGCGATCGACACGGCCGACAGCGTCATCTTCTGCCAGTCGAGCGCCGAGCCGAAATCGCGGCTGGATGCTGAGTCCGCGGTAGCAGCGGGGCTTGCTCAGGTGTTTTCCCCAGACCAGACGAACAAGGAGTGAGCGATGCGCGTTCAATCGCCAGTAGGTGAGTTTCCCGTGAAGATCGTGTCGGTCCGGCTGGATCGCGGCCGCCCCGAGCTTCACGTTGCAATGGGCGCGTGGCGCTCGAAGGTCTCACTCGAACGCGCCGATGTACCACTCGTCGGCTCCATCCTGCTTCTGCTCGCCGCGATCTTCGTGGCCGGCGGCCGCCTTTCCAACCACTCAAACTAATAAAGGACATACCCGTGCCCGAGTTCATCCTCATGCTCACACGCGACGACCAGACAGTCCCCGACGCTCGCGCTCTCTACGCCGAACTCGCTGATAGCGGCGTCGCGCACGTTGGTTTCAAGGACGTGGGCTTACCGGAGGATGAGCTCGCAGCGCTGGTCCGCGACATCCGGGGTAACGGACACACCGTGCACCTCGAGGTCGTCGCCGAGAGCCGGGAGGCCACGCTCACCTCGGCCCGACTAGCCGCATCACTGGAGCCGGACTACCTCCTCGGCGGCTCGCTGATCGAGCCGGTGCAGGAGGTGATAGCGGGGAGCGAGATCCGATTCTTCCCGTACGTTGGGCGAGTTGTGGGGCACCCCTGCCAACTTCGCGGCTCAGTATCCGAAATCGTTGAGGACGTGCGCCAAGCGGAGGCGGCCGGAGTAGACGGCATCAATCTCCTCGCGTACCGATATTCAGGCGATGTGCCCACCCTAGTCAATGCCGTGAGGGGCGCGACGGAGCTACCGGTCGTGTGCGCCGGCTCGGTGGCGTCCGAGCAGCAGATCCATGACCTCGTGGGCTTTGGCGTGTGGGGCTTCACGATCGGCGCGGCGGTCCTAGACCTGCGCGTGGTCGACGCGCCGTCGTTGCGCGGACAAGTCGATGCCGTGCTCCGCGCGGCCGGCTAGCCCCACTGGCCAAGGCAGGGAGACTTCTGAGCGATGTTCCTCTCCATTGACCAGGGGACTAGCTCAACTAAGGCGTGCGTCTTCGCGCCGCCGGGCGAGCTCGTCGGTGCCGCGACGGTGCCGGTCGCCACGGAGGTTCTGGCCGACGGCTCGATCGTCCAAGATCCGCGGGAGCTGGCTCAATCGTGCCGCGACGCCGCGCGGTCTGCGCTACGCGCGGCGGGAATCGGGGCAGAAGCGGTAGTCGGTGCGGCGATCGCGAACCAAGGCGAGTCTTTCCTGTTCATGGACCCGAAAGGGCGACCGCTAACCCCGGTGATCAGCTGGCAGGACGGCGGGACCGGCACGGTGCTAGAGCGCCCTGAGCTGGTGGGGCACGCGGACGAGATAACGCGGCGCACGGGTCTGGCGTGGCATCCAGAGTTCGTGGCGCCACGCGCGACGTACCGCCTCGAGCAGCTCGGGCGGGCAGGCGCTGGCGCTCGCCTCGCGACGCTCGACACTTGGCTCATGCACGAGCTCGACCCTCGTCGGCCGTTCGTCACGGATCGGGCGACGGCGTCACGGACGATGCTTCTCGGCCTGGACGACGGAGACTGGGATCCCGAGCTGCTGGACTGGTTCGGGCTGCCACGAGGCCTGCTCGCGGAGATCGTGCCCTGCGACGAGGTCGGCGCCCATCTGGTCATCGATCGCGTTGAAATCCCGCTACGCACCTCATGCTACGACATGGGTCTGGCGCTGCTGGGACACGGTTGTCTCCGTGCGGGGCAGACTAAGGCCACTTTTGGCACCTGCCTTGGAGTGATGACCGCCACCGGCGCTGCGCCGGTCGTTGCCGACGGCCTGCTGACCACCATGGCCTATCAGCGTGGCGATCGGCCAGCGTTCGCGCTCGACGGAGAGATCGCGGCAGCAGGCGCGCTCGTCACCTGGGCTTGTGGGCTCGGCCTCGCTGGCTCGCTGGCCGAGATCGACCAGCTCATCAGCGGTGCTCCCGATGCCGCGGGCGTGGTGATGGTGCCGGCGATCCTCGGCCTCGGCGCGCCGCATTGGGACCAGCGCGCACAGGCTACGATCTCTGGGTTAACCGTTCGCTCTGGCAGGGCCGAACTCGCACACGCCATCTACGACGCGATCGCCTGGTCGTTGCATGACGTGATGCGGGCGCTAGAGGCGGCCGGAGTCGTCGCCGAGGAGATCCGGGTCGACGGTGGGCTCACCCGCAGCCACGCTCTCATGCAGCGCTGTGCCGACGTGACTCAAGCTGCGATCGTCGTCTCTGCCCAGCCGGAGGCCACCGCGTACGGCGGCGCGGCCCTTGCGATGCTCGGTCGCGGGCTGATCACGGAGGAGGACATTCGGGGCGTCGTCGGCCGCGGGGCGGTTACGTTCTCGCCCGGCTCCGCACCGCCGGCGGAGGCGCATGCTCGCTGGGACCGCGAGGTTCGTCGCGCTCGCGGCTTTGAGTCGCTCTGAGTCCACGCCGCTGCACGGTCGGACAATAGGTTTAGCAGCAGTGCGTACTTCGCCCAAGGGATCGCGCACCGCAGCACAGAAACAGAAAAAGTATCTAATTAAGGCATACCCTAGGCCAGATTAGACCCGACCGGTTGACAAAGCCTCCATCGATGCATATTGTCCGTCAAAGAGCATTTCTGCCGACTACACAGGGGGAATAAAGTGGCTGCGATTGAGCAAGAGAATGTGGCGTCCAAGTCGTTCGTCCGGCAAAGCTCCGGGCTGATCAGGGAGTTTGGCGTTGGGGACGTCATCCTGATCAACATCATTGGTGTCAATATCGGGATCGTGCTAGCCGTGAGCATCGCCAGCCTGGCGGGACTCTGGCCGGGGGCGAGCATGATCCTCGTAGTCATCCTCGGAGCTATTGTCAGCCTCGCAACGGTCGGCGTCTACGGGATGCTGTCCGCCACGATGCCGCGTGCCGGTGGCGACTACGTGTTCATCGGCCGGGGTCTGTCCCCGTGGCTGGGCTTCACCGCGAACTGGATGATGACGTTCTCGCTGTTCGTCCTTTTCGGCCTCTTCTCGGTTGGCACGATCACACAGGCCATCGCGCCCGCACTCGCCGCGTACGGGCTGTTGGCCAACGACGACAGCATCGTCAGCTTCGCCACCAAAATCAGCACCGATAAGACCATCCTGGCCTTCTGCGCCGTCGGTCTCATGCTGGCGGCCGCAGCAGTCGCCCTCGCTGGCGACCGCGTCGTGAAGTGGGTGTTTCGCATTCTTGCCGCAGTCGGCATCGGCGGCGTCCTAATCCTCATCGTCGTGCTCCTAACGACCGACTACGCAACATTCGTCAACAACATGAACGAGGCGCTTTCCCGCTACCAAGGCGGAACGATCGAGGGGATGCGCGCGGCGGCGGATAAGGGCGGCTTCTCACCGGTGAGCTTTAGCATCGCAGCGAGCTTCTCCGCGCTCCCGTTCGCGTTCTACAGCTTCGTGGGTCTCACGTACACCTCGTACCTCGGAGGCGAGATTCAGCGACCGCAGCGCAGCCAGCCCATCGGCATGCTGATCGCGCTGGGCGTGTCGCTCCTTCTGTTCGTTCTCCTCTTCATAGGCGTGTACCAGACGATGGGGTGGGACAACATTCACGCTTGGGCATCACTCGCCGGCAGCGACCCAACTGCAATCAAGTTCTTCAACGGCTCCGTACTAGGCAGCTTCCTCTTGGGCGTGACGACCGGCAGTCCGTTCCTGGCCGCGATCATGGTGCTCATGTTCGCTGCATGGTTCTTCATGATCCTGCTCTGGGCATTGATGATGCCGATCCGCAACCTCTTCGCTTGGTCGATGGACGGTATCCTGCCGCAGGCGGTCACAAAGGTCTCGCGGCGGGGGACGCCGTGGGTTGCAACCATCATCGTCGGCGTCGTCGGTGTTGCAATGGCCATCATCGCGGTGTATTCGACGTTCATATCGCTCGTCGTCAACTACACACTGCTTTATTCGACAACGTTCCTGCTGGCCGGAATCTGCGCTGTCGTGTTCCCCTATCGTCGCCGAGAGCTGTTCGAGAAGGCTCCGGCCTTCGTCCAGACGAAGATCGGTGGAATCCCGTTGCTGACCATAGCCGGCGTGGTGGAGTCGTTGACCTTCTTGGTTATTATCTATGAAGCGCTGAAGACTCCCGCGTTCGGTGGACCAACGGGCAACACCGCGCTCCTTCTCATCGGCGGTCTGCTGCTTGCTGGACCCGTGGTGTTCTTCGTCAGCCGCTGGATACGAATTCGGCAGGGCTACGACGTCGACGCGGCGTTCCGCACTCTGCCGCCAGAATAGGAGCTGTTCGATGCGGCTGTTATTTGCCACCGACATCCACGGCTCGGAGGTCTGCTGGCGAAAGTTCCTGAACGCACGGTCGGTCTATGAGCCGGACGCGATGATCATCGGCGGGGACATCACCGGTAAGGTTCTCGTGCCCATCGTCACGCGCCCCGACGGCTCACGGGTCGGCCTCACGAACTACGGCGAGGTGCCGATCAGCGACGACGATCACCTCCGGCTCTTCGAGCGGGAGATCGCCGACGTCGGCTCCTACACCCACCGGATGAGCGAGGGCGAGTACGAGGCTGCACAGCAGGACGAGCGCCTTGTTGACGCCATGTTCCACCAGGCAGTGCTGGATCGGGTCGAGAGCTGGATGGAACTCGCGGCGGAGCGCATGGACGACAGCACGATCCCGCTGTTCGTCAGCGGCGGAAACGACGACTACTGGGAGGTCGACGACGTGCTGCGCGCGGCGTCCCGCGTCGCTTGCCCGGATCGCGATGTCGTCCCGCTCGGTGAGTACGAGATGCTCAGCTTCGGCGCGGCCAACCAGACGCCGTGGGACTGTCCGCGTGACATGGACGAGGAAGATCTTCGGTCGATCTATAATGAGCTTGAGATGCGGCTATCCGGCGACAGGCCTGTCGTATTCAACCTCCACGTGCCCCCGTACAACACGCCGCTGGATGAGGCCGCGATGCTCGACGAGAACCTGCGGCCGCAGGCGGGGATGACCGGGGCCGAGCGCGCGTCCGTCGGCAGCGTCGCCGTGCGCGAAGCGATCGAAGAGGTCCAGCCGCTGCTGTCGCTCCACGGACACGTCCACGAGTCGCGAGCCAGCACCAAGATCGGCAAGTCGACCGCACTCAATCCGGGCAGCGAGTACTCGCAGGGGCTGTTGCGAGCCGCCGTCGTCGACCTCAAAGGAGCGAAGGTGCGCCGGCACCAGTTCATCTGCGGATGACCAACGGCGACTCCCCCAACGCCCGGCTCTACGCGCTTCACGAGCGAATCGCCGCCGCCGCCAAAGCCTCGGGCACGCCGCTTAAGCTCGTCGGCGGGATGGCGATCGAGCTGCGCTCCGCACCGGTGCCCGAAGGCCTTACCCGGAAGTTCGGGGATTTGGATTACATCGCACGACGACGCGACCGTCGAGCAGTCGAGGACCTGTTTGAGGTGGCAGGCTTCGTGCGCGATCCGGCGAGCGCACAGTCCGCCCACCGCCGCCAGGTATGGGAGCCACCGGAGGGTGGCGATCACGTTGACGTCTTCCTCGGCGCGTTCGAGATGTGTCACACGCTGCAGCTAGAGGACAGGCTGGACGGACCGCACCCTGCGCTGCCCGCGGCCGACCTGCTCCTCACGAAGCTGCAGATAGTGGAGCTGAACGATAAGGACCTCACGGATCTGGTTCGCCTGCTGAGCACGCATGTGCTCGGCGACTCCGATGCGGATGGCGTGATTGCCCTTCCCTACTTAACGGGGCTGCTGGGAAGCGACTGGGGTCTCTTCACGACCGTGACCGATAATCTGAGCTTGCTGGTGAGCGATCAGGACCTAGCCGCGACGCCACAGGGCGCGGACGCCGCGGCAGTCGCCCAAGCCTTGCTCGAGGCCGCGGAGGCGGCGCCGAAGTCGTCGGCCTTCCGCATGCGGGCCCGGCTCGGCCGGCGCAAGCAGTGGTACCGGCTCCCCGAGGAGCTCCTTGAGGACGGCGCGTGACCGCCACACAAGAATCCGATGCGGCATGGGAGCGAGCCCGCGAACTGGCCGCAGACGAGGTAGTCGACGTCGCTAGCCGGATGGTGGCGTTCAACACGGAGGCGGCCGACGAGGCGTCCCCTCCGAAGGATGACCTCGCCCACCAAGAATACGTGGCGACCTACCTGCGGAACCTCGGCGCCGACGTGGAGCTGTTCGAGCCTGCCACCGCCGAGTTCGCCGACCACCGCATGGCGCTACCCGGACAGTCGTTCGCCGGTCGCCCCATCCTCTGGGCGACGGTGCCCGGGCGGGACGCCTTGAGCCTGCTCTTCAACGGACACTATGACACGGTGCTCGCGGGCCCGGTCGACAAGTGGACCGAGGACCCCTGGTCGGGAGGCGTGCGCAACAGACGGTTGTACGGCCGTGGGTCCTGCGACATGAAGGGTGGAATCGCCGCCGCGCTCGCCGCGGTGTCGGGGCTCGTGCGCGCTGGCATCGAGCTGCCCGGGCCCGTCCTATTCAACATTGTGCCGTTCGAGGAGATCAATGGCATCGGGACCACCGCGACGATGCTCCGCGGCCTGCGGGCGGACGCAGCCGTGTGCTGCGAGCCCACCGAGCTACGCCCGAGCATCGCGTGCCGCGGTCTGCTGGCGCTGCGACTCGAGGTCGACGGGCGGGCCGCCCACGCGGAGATACCGCAGTTACACCACTCGCAGGGTGGCGGTGTTAGCGCGATCGACAAGCTCGTAGACCTGCTCGGTGCGGTGCGCGTGCTCAACGAGTCGTGGCGCGAGCGGCCCGACCAGCAGCACCCGCTCCTGTCCACTCCCGTAGCGCTCGCCACGATCGCCGACGGCGGCGCGCACTGGGCGACGTGGCCGGCGGCGGCCAGCGCAACCTTCGATATCACTTACCTGCCACAAAACGTAGACGCGGACGGGTACGGTTCGCGGGTCCGCGCCGAGATTGAGCACCACGTTCTCGCTGCGGCCGAGCTCGACGACTGGCTTCGCGCCCATCCACCCCGCTTCAACTGGTTTGTCGACTTCCCACCGGTCGAGATCGATCCAGAAGAGCCTATCGTCCGCAGCGCTCTCGCTGCGGTACACCGCAACGGTGAGCCAGACGCCGAGCTCGACGGCTTCGACTCCTGGGCCGACCAGGTTATGCTGGCCAAAGAGGGCGGCATCCCGACGGTGCTACTCGGCCCCGGCTCTATCCTGCAGGCCCATACCGCCGACGAATACGTCGAGGTCGACGAGCTGCGGCGCGCGACGGCCGTCTACATCGACCTCATGCGGTCGTGGTGGGAGCTCGATTGATTCGGCGTTGGCACCAGTCTCAGGCGGCGAGGTCGACGTCGGGCACCGATGTTCCGACGTCGGCCGTTGGAAGGCGGCTATGAGGCAGCCGCTGACAGTGTGCGAATTGTGGTGCGTGCTGGGTTTGTAGCTGACTAAAACGTCAGCGAGCTACGCGCTTCGCCAGCCGATTGCGCCTTCAAGGTTCGCGCCGGTCAGCTTCGCACCGCGCAGGTCGGCGTCTTCAAGATTTGCGCCCTTAAGGTCGGCGTTGCGGAACTTTGCGCGGCGGAAGTCGCTGCCGCGCAGGTTCGCGGAATCAAGCTTGCAGTCATCGAGGTTGGCGCGCCCTGCCTCAACCTGGCTTAGGTCGGCGCGGCTCAGGTCAGCGTGGCGAAGCTCAGCGCGGCTCAGGTCGGCACCCGCGAGCTGCGTGCCAACCAGCTTCGCCTCGATCAGCGCGGCGCAAAACATGCTCGCGTCGCGCAGGTCGGCTCCGCTGAGGTCTGCTCCACCGAGATCCGCGTGTTCAAGCC
>Ga0194055_10003561_pt1 | contig 11918 bp, 9 predicted proteins | sample SepL449m_MetaG_FD_155482 | JGI IMG/M metagenome (GOLD analysis project Ga0194055, IMG submission 155482) | Anoxic zone freshwater microbial communities from boreal shield lake in IISD Experimental Lakes Area, Ontario, Canada - Sep2016-L442-9m | ecosystem: Environmental > Aquatic > Freshwater >... | reverse complement strand
CATGTTCACCGACACTTTGAAACAGTTCGGCGATCGGTTCGTCATCACCTCGATTCGCTGACGAGAGATCCATCGATGGGGCCGCCTGCCGAGCCAATTGCCGGGCGACGCGGTTCAATTCCCAAAGTGGTTCGGTCAGCGGACGCATGACGATCCTGGAAACCACGAGCGAAGCCACCAGTGTTCCCGCCAACATCAGAGCCACCCTCATTCTCCAGTAGAAAAGACTGGAATCCTCATTGGATGTCGGCGGCATTCCACAGACAATTCCCCAGATGAGGACCGTCAGCAGGGCAAAGATCATCAATGTCAGTGAGAGTCGCCAGAAGACGTGCGATGACGGCATGAACGATTCCGGCAGTTGAGGTTCTGGTTGTGTCTCCCTATGCTACACAGGTGACGTCTCAGGTCAAATCCAGCCACGTTTCTATTCACAGGAATCAAAGCCATGAAGCATGTCGTCTCATTCGCTCTCGCGATGCTCGCGTTCGTCAACATCGCCGCAAATCAGATCTCTGCAGCCGACCCAGTCGATTTGAAGGTTGGCGACGCCGCTCCGGTGTTCCATGCCACCGATGATACCGGTGCCGCCTGGAAGTCTTCCGATCACGTCGGTAAGAAAATTGTTGTCGTCTACTTCTATCCGGCGGATTTTACGGGGGGATGCACGAAGCAGGCCTGCGGATTCCGCGACGACATGGCGAAACTCTCCAGCAAGGATGTCGAAGTTGTGGGTGTCAGTGGTGACACCGCCAAGACTCATGCCGCATTCAAGAAAGCACACGACCTGAACTTTGCTCTGCTGGCTGACGGTGAAGGAAAGCTCGCCGAGAAGTTCGGCGTTCCTTGTGCGCTTGGCGAGAAGACCGCCAAGGGAACCGTCGATGGCAAGGAAGAATCGTTCGTGCGAACTGCGACCATCAGCCGCTGGACGTTTGTGATCGATAAGAAGGGAAAGATCGCCAGCAAGAATTCGACAGTGAAGGCTGCGGAGGACAGCAAGGCGATTCTCGAATTGATTCAGACCTTGAAGTGACCTGATCCTACGACCGTTACGAACGGTAAATCAGGAAAACGTTGAGCGAGGACTGTCGTAAGTCATCGTGTCATACGGTGCCATTCGCCTCTTCCCGGTGTGGCGCAAGCTACCGTTGCGTGAACGAGTTCTGTCGCGGAATTCGTTGCTCGTCACTTGCGCCCCGCATCCGGCTGTCGATCATTCCCTGGTCGCGGCCAAGGAAGAAGTTCATGAGTACCGCCTCACCCGCTGCCAGTCCACATGTCAGCGAGGACGAATGTGATCCATCGAAGGAAATTCACGTTCGCCTGCTCTGGAAAGTCGACCAGCTTCAGATGCTGCCCGCACTGGCAATGCAGGCATTGGAACTCGCCAAAGACCCGGATTGTTCCGTAAAGGCCTTCACGTCGCTGATTGATCGCGACATGACACTGGCCAGCGACATGCTGCGGATGGCGAACAGCATGGTCTACTCGCGCGGTGTCCCCATCTTGAGTCTTCACCAGGCCGTCGTTCGCCTTGGTTTTCGCCAGTGCAAGAATCTGATCCTGGCATCCAGTGCCAACAGCATGATGACCCAGCTCTCTGTCAAAGAAGAGTGGGTTCGCGAAAAGCTCTGGAAGCACAGTTTCCTGACCGCTTCGATCGCTTCCTTTCTGAATCGAGCGATGAATCTGGGATTTCAGGGGGAAGAGTTTTCAGCAGGCCTGATTCATGACATCGGCCGTATCCTGCTGGCCCTGCTTGAGCCAAACCGTTACACCACCGTCGATCGACTGGACTTTGTTGAGGGTAACGAAGTCGAACAACGATCGATGCTGAACCGCGAACGTGCTCTGCTGGGAACCGACCACAGTGCTCTCGGCGGTTGGTTCATTGAATACAGTGGACTGCCAACTTCGCTGGCAGAAGTGGCCCGTTTGCATCACGCGGGTGCCACCGTTCTTGCCAATCGCCCGCTGGTGGCACTTGTCGCTGCGGCGGATCACATGGCAAATCACCTGCAATCGGGAAGCAGCCTGGAATCTTACGATCCGCTTGAAAACAGCGCGATCCAGTATCTTTCCAGTTCTCGAGGGCAACGCCATCGACTGATGGAAATCATTCCCACAGTCATGGAAGACGCCTTGGCCAACACGCAGTCGAATGTGATTTCATCCTGAAGCATGCTGACCGCAGTGAACGTGCAAATCTGTCGTGCACAGGCCAGATTCCTTCCCAACAAGCTGGGCGGCTTTCTGACGACAACGTAACAAGCAAGCCAGACGACGTAACATGCGAATTGAAATTCCCTACAAATTATGGATCGCTCCAACCTGTTGGGTGCTGTGTATTGGCGTTGGCCTCGGCTTGGCGATTGAACATGACAATCGTCCAGCATTGACGACGAACCCGCCCGCCGAACTACCCACTCAGAGTATTTCCCAAGGTCCAGACTCGTCGTTGCTGATGCTCTTCGTTCATCCACATTGTCCCTGTTCCCGAGCCAGTCTGAGTGAATTCGCATCGATCTTGCAGGCTTCACGCCAACCTCTGACATCGCAAATTGTTTTTGTGAAACCAGCCGGAGCCAGTGCCGGATGGGAAAAATCGCCTTTGTGGGATGTCGCCAGCGAGATCCCAGGTGTCACCGTGATCTGCGATTGCGATGGTCGATTGGCTAGCAAGTTCCAGGTGACAACTTCTGGACACGCGGTGCTCTATGACAAATTTGGTCAGCTCATTTTCAGCGGTGGTATCACGGCCAGCCGAGGTCATTACGTTTCAAATTCTGCAAGCGACTCATTGATCGCTTTGGTCAACAACGAATCTTCCACCCAACAGTGCTCGCCGGTCTTCGGATGTCTCCTCGTCAATCAGCCGATCACTCCCCTTGAAGCTCTGTCACCATGATGAAAACTCTTGCACTTGAGAACGCGGAATTATCTGTGCGGTCACAGGAATTGTTTGACCGTTACTGCGGACGCGTTCACTGCTGGACAGATCGACTGTTTGGCTGGTTGTTGGTCTCACAGTGGCTTGTGGCAGTGGCAATGGCAATCTGGGTCTCGCCGCGAGCCTGGCCAGGATCGACGTCAACCATCCATCCCCATGTCTGGATGGCAGTATTTCTTGGGCTGATTGTCACCAGCCTGCCCGTCTGGCGAGCGATCGTAGCCCCAGGACGCTTTTCAACCCGGCTGTCGATTGCGGTTGCTCAGGCGTTGATGTCGGCCCTCTTCATCCATTTGACCGGCGGTCACTTCGAGACTCACTTCCATGTCTTTTGTTCTTTAGCAGTGCTGGCCTTTTATCGTGATTGGCGCGTGCTGGCTGCGGCATCAGCAACCGTACTGCTGGATCATCTGTTACGCGGAATCGTGGCACCACAATCGGTCTTCGGGACGTCGCTATTCAATATCTGGCGTCCGTTTGAGCACGCTGGCTGGGCGATTGTTGAAGACGTCTTTCTTGTGATCGCAGGAAGCCACAGCCTGGCAGAAACTCGCCGTCACGCTGTGCGTGAGGCGGCATTGGAATTCAACAATGATGTCACCGAAAAACTGATCGCGGACCGCACTGGAGAATTGAAAACCTCTGTCGCTCGAACTCGATCGATACTGGACGCGGCACTCGACGCGATCGTCAGCATCGATTCGATGGGGCGAATCATCGAGTTCAATCCCGCCGCCGAATCGACTTTCGGATACCAGGCGTCCGCTGTGCTAGGCGAACCGCTGTCAAAACTCGTCGGTGATCATGATTGCAAGTCCTCAGACGAGAATCTGGTGACGTATTTGTCGACGGAACGCGCCCGGGCACTGGGACGACGGATTGAAGCCGAAGCTCTGCATCAGGATGGTCACCGATTTCCCGTCGAAGTCGCCGTGGTTGCCATCGGCACGACGAATCCCACGTACACGGCTTTCATCCGGGACATCAGTGACCGTCGCGAAGTTGAAGAAGCGCAACTGAAAGCGAAGCAGGAGGCCGAAGAAGCGAGCCTGGCCAAGAGTCAGTTCCTGGCATCCATGAGCCATGAATTGCGGACCCCTCTGAACGGGGTCATCGGTATGACCGAACTGCTGATGAATACTTCGCTGGATGAACGCCAGTTGCAGTTTGTGCGGGCCTGTCAGAGCAGTGGCCGCTCCTTGTTGGAATTGATCAACGACGTGCTGGATGTTTCCAAGATTGAAGCCGGGAAACTGGAGCTTGATTGTCACGATTTCGACCTGGAACAACTGGTTCGCGACACAACAGATATGGTCTGGTTATGTGCTCATGAAAAAGGACTCGAACTGCTCTGTGAATTCGATCGGCATGCCCGTCAGATCTATGCGGGCGATAGCACTCGCTTGCGACAGGTCCTGGTGAACCTGCTGACAAACGCGGAAAAATTCACGGATTGCGGGGAAATTGTTCTGGGGGTCAATGTCGTCCAACGTGACGACGATCAGGCGACACTGCGATTTTCTGTTCGCGACACGGGAATTGGGATTCCACCGGATCGCGTCAATCGACTGTTCCAGCAGTTTTCCCAGGTCGATAGCTCGACCACGCGGAAATATGGTGGAACAGGATTGGGGCTGGCAATCTGCAAGCACCTGGTCAACGCGATGGGAGGTTCGATTGGCGTCGAAAGCCAGGTCGGTGAAGGGACCACATTCTGGTTTACGTTGCCGCTGACTGTTCGCGAGAACTGCGACCTGCAATCGTCACAGGATGGTGCACGATTGGAAGGACGTCGCGTCATGATTGTCGATGATAACGCCACAAACCGTGTCATCATCGAAGAACAGACCCGCAATTGGGGAATGGTGCCATACGTCGCTGCCAGCGTCGACGAAGCTCTGCAGATCTTTGATCGTGCGAATTCTGAGAAAAAATCCATCGATTTGGTCATCAGCGACTTCCACATGCCTGACAAGACGGGAGTTGATCTCGCTCGTGAACTCGGAACGCGCGGAAGCCTGCCACCGTTTATCCTACTGGGGTCGACCATCACGGATGCGACGTTCAGTCATACGATTCAGTCGCTCGGAATTCGTCAGCAGTTGACCAAGCCCGTGTTGTCAACTCAGCTCTATACGGCTGTCCTCAGCATGTTGCAGTCGCAGCGGCAGACGTTACCGGAGAAACAATCCACGGACGACCGCTTGCCATCAACATCCGCTTCAAAAGCTGGGTTTAAGGGCGAATTGCTTGTCGCCGAAGACAACGCCGTCAATACACTTTACGTGACTTCACTGCTGAACCAGGCTGGATACGCCACACAGACAGCCAACAACGGACTTCAGGCGGTTCTGGCGGTTCGTACTCAACATTTCGCGCTGGTCCTGATGGATTGTCAGATGCCGGAACTCGACGGGTACGAAGCGACTCGATGCATTCGTAATCTGGAATCCAAAGGACGGCTGACAGGCCACGTCCCAATCATCGCACTGACAGCCAATGCGATTAAAGGTGATGCCGAACGATGCCTGGAAGCAGGCATGGATGCTTACCTCAGTAAGCCATTTGATCCGCAGCAACTTCTGCGACTTGTTGAAAAGCTGTCGCGATTGGTGGAGATTGAGGGCGATTTCGAAGAACTTTCTGAAGATGTCACAGCGAGTGCACCGTCCGTTACGCAAGATGAAGCCCACGATTTGAAGGACGTCGCGGTCCAGAACAATTCAGTACAACCATCGCCTGTGGAAGTCCCAGCGGTCGATGCCCCCGTCGCGCCACCTCAAGAATCGACGCCGCCAATTGACACTCGCTCGCTGCTGAATCGTTGCATGGGGAGCGTCGAATTCATGGAGTCGCTGCTGAGTGAACTGGAATCGACGGGATTGCACCACGTTAACGAAATCGAACGCCATTTCGGCCAGAAAGATCCAACCGAAACTGCCAATGCAGCACACGCGCTGAAGGGAGCGGCAGGTATCCTGAGTGCCGAGTCCGTTCGCCAACTGGCATCTGACATCGAGCAGTGCGGGCGTTCCGGTTCGCTCGACGGGATTGAGACTGCCATTGTCGATCTGCGAGCAGAAATGGACCGTTGCCTGAAGTACATCCCAGTCGTCAAACAATCGGCACGCGAAGTTGCTGCGACTGCGGTTCCAGCGGGGAGGAAGTCATGAATGTCCTGGTAGTTGACGACGATTTCATCACACGGCAAATGCTGGCGTTCACGTTGCGGAAGGCTGGTTACGAGGTCACCACGGCCACCAACGGGGCTGAGGCCTACGAACGGTTTCTGATTGACCAGCATCAGTTGATCGTCTCGGACTGGAGCATGCCGGGAATGGACGGGCTGGATCTCTGTCGCGCGATTCGACGGGTCGACAGCAGTCGTTATGTCTATTTCATCCTGCTGACGACACACGACAGACCGGAAGATGCGATCGCGGGTCTGGGAGCCGGCGCGGATGATTATGTCCGCAAACCGTTTGACCCAGGTGAACTGATCATGCGAGTCAACGCTGGACAGCGAGTGATCAACCTGGAAACTCGTGGACTGACCATTTTTGCACTCGCTCGACTGGCCGAATCGCGAGATCCCGAGACGGGGGAGCATCTGGAACGCGTTCGCAACTATTGTCGACTGCTCGCACGGCAGATGAAGCTGAATCCGAAGTTCAGCGAGACGATCGACGACAATTATGTTCAGTTGATCTATGAAACCAGTCCGCTGCATGACATTGGCAAAGTGGCAATCCCCGACAGTATCCTGCTGAAACCGGGACGATTGACGACGGAAGAATTCGAAGTCATGAAAACGCATACCATCCGCGGTGCTGAAACCATTGCCGCGATGCGAAACGAGTTTCCCAACGCCCGATTCCTGCATATGGCGCACGACATCATTTTGTCGCATCACGAAAAGTTCGATGGTCGTGGCTATCCGCACGGACTGTCGGGTGAACAGATTCCTTTGTGTGCAAGAATCATGGCGGTCGCCGATGTTTACGACGCACTGACGTCTGTCCGTGTCTACAAGCCTGCTTACACGCACGAAGAGGCAGCTGCGATCATTCTGCGAGATTCGGGGACTCATTTCGACCCCGATGTTGTCGCAGCATTCGAAACTTGCCTCAGTGATTTCGACGGCTACCGAAGACGATACGCAGGCATTCCAGAAGTTATCGAAACCAACGAAGTTGCCATCATGGCGTAACGAAGTCGGACCTGAGGAAACGTCACTCAATTGGGATAACAGGTACTGTCAATCGCTTTTCGACGCGAATTGAGATCAGATCCGTATCGACTGTCAAATTCAGAGCTATCTTTCAGAAACATCGAAATGGTCGCGGTCTCCGTGATCGAATGTCAACAAGAACTGAGCCAAAATGACTGACTTTTCTGCCCGCGCGCTGGTGGTCGACGACGAAGCGATTTCGCGCAAGATGGTCATGTTTGCGCTGGAACGCGAAGGGTTCCAATGTGATTGCGCCTCGGACGGGATTGAGGCCATGTCGAAGTTTGAGGCCAGCGACTATGAAGTCGTCATCACTGATCTGAAAATGCCGAACAAACATGGCGGTGATCTGGTGATCGAGTTACTCGGCCAGAACAATCCACCGCTCGTTGTCGTCCACACGTCTGTGTTGGAACCCGAAGTGGCTCGCGGACTGATCGATGAAGGTGTGGACGATATCGTCTTCAAGCCAGTCGACTACGCGGCCTTCGCGGGTAAGACTCGAGCCCTGTTGAATCGTCGTCGAGCCCCGCAGAAATTGCGTGGCACTCGATTCCCCGGCAATAGTGTCGGCGATTCCGGTTCGGGTTTCAGTCGAGCACAGTTTGACGATTTGATCGCCAATGTTGCGAAAGTTGAAAAGGGTGGCATCGATCAGGTCGGACAGTATCGACTGATTCGGAAACTCGGTGAAGGGGGCATGGGCCAGGTCTACGAAGCGGAGCATTCACTGCTGCATCGGCGATGTGCGGTCAAACTGATTCTGCCCGAATACACGTCGAATCGCATCGCGTTGTCCCGCTTCGAACGTGAAGTTCAGGCGATGGCACGCCTGTCCCACTGGAACACAGTTCGCATTTTCGATTACGGGGTCGATGCCCGAGGGTGCTTCTTCTATGCGATGGAACTGCTGGATGGGCTGACGCTGGAACAACTGGTCAGCCGTGATGGTCCGCTTCCGCCGAATCAGGCCATGCACATTTTGACACAGGTCTGCGATGCCCTGGAAGAAGCTCACCAGACAGGTCTCGTTCACCGCGATCTGAAACCTTCGAATCTGATGGCAGCGAATGTCGGGGGAATGGCAAACGTCGCTAAAGTTGTCGACTTCGGGCTGGTTCGAGCGACGGAGGAAACGTCTGTTGAATCTACGTTGGTAACTCATCTCGGGGGAATCTGTGGAACCCCCAAGTATATCGCCCCGGAACAGGCAATGAATCCGAGTGCCGTCGACCGACGTGCCGACATCTATTCGCTCGGTGCGACAGCCTATTTCGTCCTGACGGGCAAGCCCCCCTTCATACGCGATTCCGTGTTTGCCCTGACAATGGCCCATGTGAATGAACCCGTCTCGCCTCCTTCGAGCCACAATCCGCAACTCTCATCGCGAGTTGATGATGTCATCGTGAAATGCATGGCCAAGGATCCGAAGGATCGTTATCAGAACATGCGAGAACTACGAGCGGCGTTCGAAAGCTGTGTCGGTTGACACGTTCAAGTAAACCGCAAGGTCCGGCATCATGAGTGGATGACATCCCGCTCACGGTCGTAGGATCTTGAAAAGCGTCCGTTTCGGCTACCGGGGTGACGAAGTCACAGGAAGCGTCCAAAACGTACTCCCATTTGAATTCGCGACTGGCATTCGGGAATTTTTTCGCCAAAGCATACGGCAACCAGACATACCCTGCGCCCTGTTCGAGATGCATTTCGTTCTGAATGCGTATCACTTCAATTTGCCGTTGTAGTCGTTCGCGACCACTGTCAGGCAGTGGAACTGCCCGATCCTTGTCGCGTTCGCAGACAATGATCCGTCGTCGGTCGAAGTCGACATCCTTGACGCGCAGCCGACAGCACTCGCGCAACCGCAGTCCGGACACGTACAGAATCTCGATGATCAGACGGTACGGACCATCCGACTGAGCAGCGTTCAGGATACGACAAACATCATCGATCAGAAGCACTACAGGCAAGCGTCGCGACGCGCTGGCTCGTCCGATTCAATTCACCCATCAGCCGAAACCGCACCTTCACCGAAATGATTTCCCACCGTACTTTTATTTCCCCGAATTGGCGTAGTTCCAAACGGGGGCGAGATAGCGATCACATGGTTGATCAAAAGCTGCAGTCCAACCCTGCGAACCACGAAAGGCCGGGGTTCTTGGCGAAGCCGATGTTGCCGTTCTGGTCGACGATTGCCAGCGAGTTGTGTTCGTAGTAGTTCAGATCGAACACGTTCAACAGTGACGTACGGAGCGAGATGTGATCGGTGAATCGATAGTTCGCATAGATGTTGTGGACGATGAAGCTGGGGGTGCCAACTTCACCAAGGCTGTAGGCAAGATGGTTCTGACGCGCAGCGGCTCGACTTTGCCACTCCAGCGTCCACTTGCGATTCTCTGGTTCCACGAGTCGAACGGACACGGTTCCGTTGATCGGATAGATCCCAGGCAATCCTTCGCTGGAACCGAGTTGATTGACTTGCCCCGTGTAGACATCCACCCATGTTGGATCGCAGTTGTTGGCGTACGTGTAGTTGATCGACTCAGTGAACTCGAGCCATGGACGTGCCTGCTGTTCGCCAATCACGTCGAAGCCTGAGAGTGTCACCCGGTCGATGTTGCGATAAACATAACCGAGTGATGCGGAATCGGCATTGAGGTCCTGGTTTGGAATGTTGGGGTCTGCCATGTAGGGGCGACCTCGGTTGAGCGTTCCCGGTGGTGCCGTGCCGTTTTGCGGGAAAGTTCCATAGTTCGATGCCGCGAGCCCGATGTAATCGTGGATCTCGCTATGAAACGCACGTGCGCCGAACTTCGCCTTTTCATAGCGCTTCGTGAAGCCGAGATCAAATTGCAGATTCTTTTCCGACGCGAGTGCCGAATTGCCGAATGCAAAACTGTTTCCGAACCGAACTAACGGTGCGAACGGTTGATCGCTGTAGAGTTCCGTGAGATTCGGAGGTCGCATGGCGTAGGCGACCCCTGCATTCAATGTCAGATCGTCCGTTGCCTGTATGCTGCTCGTCAAATATGTGGTACTCAGCAGGCGAGTCGACGTGTCAAATCCTGGGTAGAAGTCCGCGTTTGGTGAGTTTTGAGTGGATGTCGCCACAAGATCGGATGATGTCAGCCCATAGGCAACCGCGTCCAGACGCTGTCCTGCGGCGACGGTCCAGCGATCGACGGGTTTCAAGGTTCCTCCAGCAAACAGACCAAAGTCATCCTGTGACGAGTTGGGGATTCCAAACGTATCACCCATCAGGGCTGGACTTCCGTTCGGCTGAAAATCCTGTTCACGATAGAACTGACGAATCCGTCGCCAGTCGACCCCGGTTCGCAATTGCCAGACTTCCTGATCCCCAAACAGCGCTAGACCTCGTGCACCCCAGTTGTCTGATAGTCCGTTTCCGATCAATGTTCCGCCTCCTGCCATATCAGGATACGGTTCATCGATCAGTCGACTGACGAACGTCACTTGCTTTGAGGGACGCGAGGCATCGGCACTGTAGGTTGCTTCATGCCACCAGAATTGAGCCTGAAAGCGATCGGTGTTTGTCGAATCGTCGCGCCAGGCATATCGCAGGTTGACCTGATCGGCGTTCTGGCGATTGATGTCGTAGGCGACGCCAGGTAATTCGGTGTCCTGAATCGCCTGGTGCAGAAAGCTGGCGTCCACTCGACTGCGATCTGTGATGTCGCCGCTGATCACAGCGTAGACATCTTGGACATGGTAGCTGGCCGGGACATGGAAATCCGTTGATGGCGAGCCTGCGCGGTAGTCGTTCCCCATCCTCTGACCGAAACTGACAATCGCTCCTGAGTGTTGATCAGAGAAGCCAGCAGTCTCACGCCACATCAATTGCTGGCCATTCGAATTGAATCCGAAATTTGAAGTGGACGTGTATTTCATCGTGTTAGAACGACCGGGGGTTATCAACTGAGCATCAAAGAAGGCGAACCCTGGACCGTATTCAACGGAGTAGGGCCCGGCAATCACGGTGATCGATTCGACAAGATTCGGGTCGATTTGACTGAAGAGGGAATCAATGTCCAGTCGCGTCCGTCCTTGCTTCATCCCATTTGCCACGGCGACGGTCTGCGACCCGGAATAACCCCGAATTCGCGCATCCTAATTCAGTGCCGAGGTACTACGACTGATGACACCCGGTGCGTTTGTCAGCAATTCTCCGATGGAATTGGCGGTGTTGTGACTTTCATTCGGGTTGAAAACCAGATCGGGGCTGACAGCCAACCCTCGCGGTGCCTCTTTGACGTGGATGGACTGCAAGCTTTCTGGAGCTTTTTCAGCCAGATCCAATAATGCATCCAGGTTTACATCGGCGGGATCCGCCTCGTTAGACGTAGCAGCAGGTGAATCGGCGGTCGCGTCAGCAGGGCTCGGTAATTCCGCCGCAAGAAGCCGTTCAAACGCACCAAATGCGATCACGACGACCAGGCACCAAAGCGCTTGCCCGAAAATGCTTCTGGGAAATGTCCCTGGTCCGCGCATAGTCGAAGTGTCTTCGAGGGCGATCGTCAAGTATTTGGCAGAGATGTGGCCACCGCAGACCATTGATTCGACAGGCGCATTCGTTCCCATCACTCACAACCGGATTGCCCAAACCATTGGGGTGATCCGGTAACCGTTCACACCCCATCAGCAGTGAGTGAAGGTCCCTGCTTGTGATTGAAGTGAGCGTGAACGGAGTCCGTAAGGAAATTGAGCGTGTCGCGT
>Ga0194055_10003560_pt1 | contig 11918 bp, 5 predicted proteins | sample SepL449m_MetaG_FD_155482 | JGI IMG/M metagenome (GOLD analysis project Ga0194055, IMG submission 155482) | Anoxic zone freshwater microbial communities from boreal shield lake in IISD Experimental Lakes Area, Ontario, Canada - Sep2016-L442-9m | ecosystem: Environmental > Aquatic > Freshwater >... | reverse complement strand
AAAAGTCCGCGATTACGCCCACACCATCCAAGTAGGCGAAATGGCCGTGGTCGAAGGCTGGGACTACCGCGCTTGTTGCGAAGGAACCGCAACTCTCCTCCAAGCACTCAAGCTCAAGGGCGATGCGGTCTCGATCCCCAAAATGGAGGTAAAAGACTGGCCCCACGCCGATTACACGGGCTACATGCTCGATATCGCCCGGCAAGGCATGCCCCTCATGGGCCTCCGAGATGCCATCGAGGCGATGCGCTATTTCAAAGTCCGCTACCTCCACCTCCACTTTCACGACGGCAGCGCCTTCTACTTTCCGCTCAAAAAATATCCGCAAGCGGGCTCCCACAACGGGGCAATCAACAACGGCGACGCCTTCAAGTCCTGGGACTTGGAAGAACTGAAAAAGACCGTGGCTTACGCGGATGCCCGCGGCGTAACCCTCGTCCCAGAACTGGAGACGCCAGGGCACTGCGAGGCCCTCATGGAGGATTTAAAAGTGGGTGACAAGTGGCTGCTCGGCGATCCCGCGATGCACATCATGGACATCGCTAACGACGACATTTACCCCGTGCTCGATGAGGTGATCGGAGAGATCTGCCAAGTGTTCAAAAGCTCCCCCTATTTTCACATCGGCGGCGACGAGGTCCAATGGGATTGGTTCATTGATCGCCCTCACGTGAAGGAGTTTATGAAGAAGGAAGGGATGCCCGAAAAAGACAAGGGCGGGAAGGATGAGCTGCTCAAACGACACGTTCTGAAAATGGATGCCCTTGTCAAAAAGTATGGGAAGAAGACGATTTTCTGGGGCGGCTACCAAGGACCGCCAACCGATCCCGCCATGAAAGATTTAATCCTCTATTCGTGGTATATCGGTGCCCAAAAGGCCATCGATGCAGGCTTCACGATCATCACCGTGCCCTGGGAAATTCGCGGCCCCCATGAGAAGTGGAATATTTACAGCGCCAACGCCGACCAGCTCAATCGGAACGCCAGTGTTCTCGGGGGAGCCCGCGTGGCCTGGGAGCAAAGCGCCGAAAGCTACATCAACTCCTGCATCTATGAAGCCATCAGGCAGGAAGGCACTTGGGCGCCAGATACCGTGACCGCCAGTCTCGATGAGCTCAAGGCACGAGAGAAAACCCTCGCCGAACGCCTCGCAAAAATCATTCGTCCCGTGAAAATCGAAGTCCAAGCAGGCAAAGCCCCCCAAGCCCCATACGGACGCGATCCCGCGGCTGGCCAAGCGACCATTTCCATGTCCGCCACTCTGCCACCAAAATGCGAAATCCATTACACGCTCGATGGCTCGGAGCCGAACGCCCAATCCCCGCTCTACGAAAAGCCCCTCCAGGCCATCGGCAACTTGCGCGTCCGAGCGGCCATGTTCAACCCAGATGGCCAAGCCGTCGGTGGCTACACCTTCGCCGAGAAATACCAGTGGAAGGACTACGAAGAAAATTTGACCACCGGAAAACCCGTCAAGTCATCAGGCATCGCGGGCACCGGCAAGGACGCCGAAGTCCCTGAAAATGCCGCCGATGGTTGGGTCGGCAATGGCAAGATGTGGGGTGCCTGGAATCCGCCACAATGGTGGCAGGTGGACCTCAAAGCCGAGTTCACTTTAGATCGCGTCCAGCTTTTCCTTTATGTTCAAGGCGGACGCGCCTTCCAATACACCGTCGAACTTTCCACCGATGAAAAAACCTGGACGAAGGTCGTCGATGAAAGCGAGAACGCCCAACCCGCCACGGGACAAGGTCAGTTTCACATTTTTGCACCAACCAAGGCCCGCTATGTCCGCGTGAATATGCTGAAAAATAGCCTGCAGAACGCCGTCCAAATCGAGGAGGTCCGCGTCTACGAAGAAGGCAAGCCAGATACTTTTGGCAACGCCGCCAATAGTCGGATTTTCAAAGCCGACAAACGCTACCTCGTTTTCCCTCGCCTCAATGGTCTCAAAGGGAAAAACAAAGTTTCCGTGAAGCTCGATGGAAAACTTTTCTTCGCTGAATATGACGCGGTGCTCGCAAGCTCAGATCCCGATTTCTGGACTTATATCGACCTCAAACTCCACCAAGGCACGCAAGTGACGGTCACCACCACGGGCCCAAATGCCGATGCAATCGCCCTCGTGAAAATGAGCGACACCATCCCCAGTAAAGTTCCGCTCTATCACGAACCCGGTCGCCCGCAAGTCCACTTCTCACCGTTGCGCGGATGGCTAAATGATTCTTCAGGAATGTTTTATCTCAATGGAAAATGGCACTATTACTACATGAATACCCGCTTTGGGAACCTCATGGCTGGCGTGAATAACAACTGGTCGCACGCCGTCAGCACCGACCTGCTTCATTGGCAGGAAGAACCCATGCTCCACACGATCATTCGCGGGAAACAATGCTACTGGACGGGCTCCGCAGCGGTGGACGTGGAGAACGCCACCGGCCTCGGTAAACCAGGCCACCCCGCGGTGGTCTTCGCCTGCAATCAAGCCTCCGATGTCCCCAATCCTTTCACCCAATGCTTCTTCGTCAGCACCGACGAAGGAATGACCGCGAAGATCGATCCCGAAATGATGTTCAAGGCACTGCCAAAAGAAGAGGAACGACGCGGCGACGGAAGCCGCGACGACATGATCCGCTGGTATGCGCCAGAAAAGAAATGGATCCTCCTCATTTACAACAAGGCCCAAACGCCAGGCGCAAAACGCAGCTTCTTTTTCTTTGAGTCCAAAGACCTCAAAACCTGGACGGAAACCAGCGTCCTGGAAAATATGTATGAGTGTCCAAACTTCGTCCAGATGCCACTCGACGGCAACGCCAGCAAACCGTTGTGGGTGGTCTGGGGCGCGTCCACAGAATATCGCGTGGGCAATTTCGACGGGAAAAAATTCACCCCCATCCACGACGATCTGCTCCTCGCCCACCACGGCGACTACTACGCCTCGCAGGTTTTCGACAACGCTCCCAATGGGCGGATCATCCAGATGGGTTGGGGATGGGTGTGTAACTACAAAACCGAATTCACCCAGATGGCAACCTTCCCCATGGAGCTCAGTTTAAAAAGCACCCCACAAGGCCCGCGACTCTATGCCGAGTTCATTCCCGAACTATCCAAACTCCGCAACGGTGGCGAGAGCCGGAAGGACGTGGTCATCAAACCAGATGCCCCCATCAGTCTTGGGGATGTGTCTCAGCCCATGGAAATTGATGTGGAATTTGAACCCGGCACCGCCACACGCGTGTCTCTCACGGGGGCGGAACTCGACGTGCAATGGGATGCAGAAACTCAGACCGTGGAGGTCCAGCGGGTGAAGAACTTCAAAATGGCGGCCGATAGCAAGACGCCCGCCCGCAAGGTGATAGCCGCTCCAGTCAACGGGCGGGTTCGACTCCACCTCCTCCTCGATATTCCCTCGGTCGAAGTCACGACCAACGGCGGCGAACACTACATCATCAAAGGCCGCAACTTCAAAAAACTCGACGAGAAATCCCCTTTGCAAATCGCCGTCGAAGGCGGTGAAGCCACCTTCCGGCGACTCGATACCTATCCCCTCAAATCGATCCAGCCTCCCCTACCGAACTAGCCCCGCATGCCAAAACTCCCCGCCATCCTCCTCGCGGTCGCTTTCTGCAATCCACTAATCCCTCCCCTTTCAGCAGCGGACTCCCCACCCGTAAAGCCATCGAAGTCCGATAAATCTGCCCACCATCAAAAGGCGGCGGCTGGATTCTTTGCAGGGCCCATTCTCCGATTAAAGATCACCATCACTCCCGAACAACTTGCGAAACTCCGCAAGGACGAGCGCCACTACGCCGATGGCACAATCACCGAAATCACCGCAGTTGGCCCTTCGGCAGCGCAGAAAGTCATGGTGAAATTGAAAGGCTCCACGGGAACTTTCCAACACCTCGGCGCCAAGCCCTCGCTCACCCTCAACTTCGACATTCCCGATGGAAGTCAGCGGTTTCATGGAATGAAAAAACTCCACCTCAACAATGAGGTCCAAGACATCACTTACTTGAGCGAACTCCTTGCCGGTGAGGTGGCAAGGAAAGCAGGCGTCCCCGCATCGCGTTGCACCCACGTCTTTCTCGAACTCAACGGCCGCGACCTCGGCATCTATCTCGCCAAGGAGGCGTTCACCAAAGATTTCCTTTCCGCCTTTTACAAAAATACCAACGGCGACCTCTACGACGGCGGATCCTACAAGGAGATTCACGAAGCCATGGAAAAAGATCGCGGCGATCCGAAGGATAACCTGGCACTCAAAGAACTGATCGCCGCCTGCCAAGACAAAGACCCCGATCCCGCAAAGCGCTGGGAACGACTGAACAAAATTGTCGACGTAGAAAAATACCTGCAATTCACCGCCCTCGAATCCATTGTCTGCCATTGGGACGGCTACAATTACTTCAACCACAACAACTACCGCATCTACCGCGACCCAGAAACAGGGAAGTTCTCCTTCATCATGCACGGAATGGACAACTGTTTCGGTGATGAAAACTTCTCGATGCGGCCAAATTTCCAACTGCCCCGCGGCCCCATGGTCGGGGCGGCGCTCATGAGCTGCCCACAGGGACCACCGATGTATTGGGCAGCGGTAAAAACCGCCTACGAAACCTTAAAGAAGCAAGACTGGAGCGCCCGCGTCGAGGCGGTGGGATCGCGGCTCCGCGATGCCATCGCTGAAAAAGATCCCGCACGGGCCACCCAGTATTACGAGCAGACAGTCAAACAGGCGGCACTCCGAATCCCCCGCAGAATTGCCAATGTCGGACGCCAACTCGCCGAGCCCATCCGCCCATTTTTCATCAGCAAATCAGCCGTCAAAGTCCCCAAAACCTGGGTTCTCGATACCAGCACGGGAGGGAAAGGCGACATTGTAAAACTCGACGGTCGCACCTGCTTACACCTCGTCTCCACGGGCCAAGGCGTACCCTCGTGGCGCCAAAAAATCACCCTAGAACCAGGCCGATATAGTATGGGAAGCATCGTAGGGGTCCGGGGCGTTGAACCCGTCGAAGACGAACACGGTCGCGGGGGCGGCTTGGGAATCGCCGGTGCCTCAAAACGCTCCAATGTGCTGGAAGGCGACGGGGGATTTCATTCAGGCGAAGCGGGAGGACAGTCCGTTTCCTCCGAGTTTGAAACCACCGGCGGTGAGGTGGAATTAGTTTTCGAATTGCGATCCACAAAGGGCGAAGTCTGGTTGGCACTCGATCACTTCGGGATGTCTCGCGGCGAATAACTCCCGCACAGCCGATGAAATTTCTCTCACGCTCCAACCTCCTCTTCCGAGCGCTGACCCTCTCCGCCCTGCTCCCCAGCGCCCTCCCCAGCATGACGCTCGCCGGCGATGCCCGACCCACGCCCGCACAGGCCATCTGGCAGGATGACGAGGTCGGGATGTTCATCCACTTCAGCCACCCACCGAAACTCGAGGAAGTGAACCCCGCAAAGCTCCATACCGATCAATGGGTGAGCACCGCGGAAGCCATGGGCGCCAAGTATTTGATCTTCGTCGCCAAGCACGAAGACGGCTTCTGCTGGTGGCAAACGGATACCAGTCCCTTCAGCATCAAGCACACGCCCTGGCGCAGCGGCCAAGGCGATGTGGTCAAAGAACTCTCCGCTTCCTGCCACAAGCGTGGGATGAAGTTCGGGATCTATCTTAGCCCCGGTGATGCGGTTTTTCACGCCGCCGTCCACGGGGTCTGCAAAACTCCCGCCGAGCAGGAAATCTACAACCAAGTCTATCGCAAACAACTCACCGAACTCCTCACCCGCTATGGCGAAATCTCCGAGGTCTGGTTCGACGGTAGCACGGTAGCCGAGATCGGCGATCTCCTCAAACAGCATTGCCCACAGGCGATGGTTTTCCAAACAACCCACGCTACCATCCGCTGGGTAGGAACCGAACGCGGCGTCGCTCCCTATCCCGCCTGGAATGCCGTGCCACTGGCCAAGGCAAAAACCGGGATCGCCACAGCCAGTGACGGTCGCCCAGACGGCGACGTTTGGTTGCCAAACGAGTGCGACACCCGCACCCGAGTCGCCGCCTGGTTCTGGTCGCCAGACCCGAAAAACCACCTGAAATCTCTCGATGAACTCCTGACGATTTACTACCAATCCGTAGGTCGCGGGGCCCAGTCTCTCCTCAATGTCGCGCCCCATCCCGACGGACTGATTGGCGATGAGGACGTGCAACGGATGAGCGAGTTCGGCGCAGAAGTGCGGCGGCGCTTCGGCAAAAGTCTGGGCGAATCTTCCGGCAAAGGATCAACTCTCGAACTCGATTTGAAACAACCCCAGCGCATCGAACACATCATCACCATGGAGGAGATTCTCGAAGGCGAACGCGTCCGCGAATATGTCCTCGAAGGACTCATGGGCGACACTTGGAAGGAACTCTGCAAGGGCACAGCCATCGGCCACAAAAGAATTGATCGCTTCGCCCCAGTGGAAGTCAGCAAGGTCCGACTGCGCATCGTCAAGTCCTCAGCCGAACCCCTGATCCGCAAACTCGCCGCGTTTTCATCAACCGCGATCGCCGAAAAAACCTCGCCAACGCCACCACAAAACGACCCGCCGAAGAAAGTCTGGCAGTGGGCGCCGGACGACGTGGGAAACCAATGGAAAACCATCGACATCGATCTCACCCCACACTGCCCAGACGCCGCCTCTTATCAGCTGGATTTTCGCGCCGCCACTGGAAGCAAATCGCTGGAAATTCAATCACTCCAATTCGTCTACGAAGGCACGATCGTGCCGGGGTTCGTCCAGCGGGCATCACCTGATGCCGCCGAGCGCTACGCCCTCACGATCACCGCATTGGGAAAATCGTTCGGGGTGCGGGCGGTCCTCCGACTGCCCGCTGGCGAAACCAATTCGCAAGGCATCGTCACCATCGCCAAGCGACCCTGATGATTGTGAATTTCGTAGTCACCATGAGTCGCCCTAACCCGCTCCGCTTAATCATTGCACCACCCTCGACCACGCGATCGCCATGGACCACATTCTTCAGGGCGAACGCGTCCGCGATTACCTCATCGAAGGTCTGGTCGGCGATCAGTGGAAACCACTCGCCCGAGGCTCTTCCATCGGCCACCAACGCATCGACAAATTCACGCCCACCTTGCTCATCAAAGTCCGCTGGCGTTGCCTGAAATCTGCCGCCGAACCCCTCATCCGCAGGTTTGCCGTCTTCTCCACCACCAAAACCACTCCACAGTCACCATGAAATCATCCCCAAAAACCCTCCTCATCGTCCTCCTCCTCAACCTAGTTTGCGAAACCTTATCACCCACTTCACGAGCGGCAACCCCAGCCAGCCCACCTCCAGCACTGGTTCCGTGGCCCCAGAAAATCCAAGTCGCGAGCACCAGCATCACCATGGGCCCGCAAAACTGCATCGTCGCCCACCATGAAAAACTTCGTCCGCTCGCCGAAGTGCTGGCCGCAGAAATCTCCCTGACCACTGGCCTAAAACTTCCCGTGAAAGTCGGCGAGGCTTCCGCCGGCGACATCTTTCTTGCCCTGAACTCAGCGCTGACAAACGAAGCCCATACTTTCGTCGTCACCGATCGCGCGGTCATCCAAGGTGGGAACTACGGCGCCGTTGCCCTCGGCTCAACGACGCTCTTGCAATCGCTCCAAATGCACGATGGCAAAGTTTTTCTGCCCGTGATGTCCGTAGAAGACCAACCACAGACGGAATATCGGGGGCTCTTTGTCGATGTGGCACGGCAGTATCATTCACTCTCCAATCTCCGGCAAATGGTCCAACTCTGCCGACTCTACAAAATCCGTTACCTCCACTTGCATCTCACCGACGACCAGTCGGTGATGTTTCCATCCCAAGCGTTTCCCAAGCTCGCCACTCAAAATCAGCACGGCGGAAAAACTTACACCCTCGAAGAACTCAAGGAGCTCGTCGCTTTCGCCGATCAACGAGCCGTGACGATCATTCCCGAACTCGATGTGCCCGGCCACTCCGCCGCCATGAACCGGGCAATGCGCGACCTCTTCATGATCAAAGGAACGAAGCCCTACGAACACCACGCCTCCATCAACTTTGCCAAGCCAGAGGTCATGCAGGCACTCGAAACCATCGTGGGCGAAATGTGTGCCGTATTTAAAAGCAGCCCGTATTTTCACATCGGTGGCGACGAAGCAGACCTCGTGTTCGCCAATCAGAACGAGGAGTTCAAAGCCGCCTTCGCCAAATATCATCTGCCAAATCAGCACCAACTTTACCGAAAGTTCGTCGTCGACATGAACGAGATCGTCAAGAAAAACGGCAAGCAAATGCTCGTTTGGGAAGGGTTCGGACGCGAACCAGATTCGCCAGTGCAAATTCCCAAAGACGTCATCGTCATGGCTTACGAAGTCCGTTTCTACCAGCCAGATCAATTGGTCAAAGACGGCTACAAAGTCATCAACACCTCGTGGACACCACTCTACGTCGTCAACGGCGGCCACCCAACGGAAGAAATCTTCGCCTGGCAAACCCGCCAGTTCAAACCATTCGGCGCCAAACCCCATGACAACGGGGTGATCCTCCCCCCAGAAGCCCCGCTTTTCGGTGCCCAGATGTGCGCTTGGGAGCAGAAGGAAACCGTGGAACTACCAAACTTGCGACGACGTCTCGCCACCATGAGCGAGCGCGTCTGGAATCCCCACGCGGGCGGCACTTACGAAGAATTCACCCGCCGACTCGAATCCACCGATCGCATTTTAGATGCCTTGATCCACCAACTCAGCGTCCGCGCAGAAGGCCCGCGCATCGCGGGTGATCAAAAGTTCCGTGGTGAAGTAACCGTGACCGTTTCTCTCACCCCAGGAGCCAAAGGCACCGCTCGCTTCACCCTCGACGGCAAGGACCCCTCGCCAGTATCCGCCGCCTGCGACGCGCCACTTCGCCTCACCACCACCACGACTCTGAAAGTGCAACGGTTCGACGCCACAGGTGATCCCCTCGGCTACCCGCTCACGATGCACTATGAAATTCAACCCGCCACCGAAGCCAGTCCGCTCCCCAAAGAAACCTCCCCCAAGCCGACACCCTGACTCGCCAATCCCAATCCCGTCAGCCTAGCCGAAAGCAAAGCTTCCCGGAGTTTTTCGACCGCCGCGGAATGCCTTCCGCCCTTCGAGGCATTCCAAATCACCACTGACTCCACTTTTTTAAGCGAGATGAACTACTTTCCGCTCAACGGGTTACGCAAGAATTCCCTGCACCACTTTCGCTGCTTCCACCCCAGTGAGGCGCGCGTCTAGACCCTGCCATTTAAAAGAGAATCGGTTATGATCAAAGCCCAGAAGCTGGAGGAGCGTGGCGTGAAGATCCCGCACATGCACAGGGTTCTCAGTAATGTTGTAGCTGAATTCATCCGTCTCCCCATAGACAGCCCCACCCTTAATCCCTCCACCCGCCGCCCACATCGTGAAGCATCGCGGGTGGTGATCTCGGCCGTAATTGTTCTTCGAAAGCCCGCCCTGGCTGTAAATAGTCCGACCAAATTCACCCCCCCAAAGCACGAGGGTGTCGTCGAGTAGCCCACGCTGTTTCAAGTCCTGGATCAGACCGAAACACGGCTGATCAATGTCCCGACATTGCGAGGGCATTCGCCCATTGACGTTGGAATGATGATCCCAATTGTTGTGATAAATTTGGGTGAAACGCACCCCGCGCTCCGCCAGTCGGCGAGCAAGCAGGACGCTGTTCGCAAAGGTTCCAGGCTTCTTGGCGTCCGCTCCGTAAAGATCAAATGTGGATGCCGGTTCACTGCTGAAATCGGTCAGATCGGGAACGCTCGCCTGCATCCGAAACGCCATCTCATATTGCGCAATCCGCGTGCGAATTTCTTGGTCACCAATCAAGGCGGCGTTTTGCTCGTTCAGCGCCCTAATCCCGTCCAGCGTGTTCCGACGCACATCGGTAGTCACGCCCGGCGGATTATTAATGTAAAGAATCGGGTCGCCCTTACTCCGAAATGCCACCCCCGCGTGCTGCCCAGGAAGAAAGCCACTCGTCCAAAGTTTTCCAGAAATCGCCTGCAGTTGCTCGCGGTTGGTCGGCTCCGCAACCAGCACCACAAAGGTCGGCAAATCCTCATTCGCTGAACCCAACCCGTAGCTCGTCCACGAACCAAGACACGGCCGACCCGCAAGCTGGTTGCCACTCTGCATCATCGTGATCGCCGGTTCGTGGTTGATCGCCTCCGTGTGCATGGAGCGGATGAACGCCACGTCGTCCACGCACTTCGTAAACCACGGAAGCAGTTCCGAATTCATCCACATCCCATTTTGACCATATTGGGCAAACTGATACTTCGACGGCGCAATCGGAAAGCGCTTCTGATTGGAAGTCATCGTCGTCAGCCGCTGGCCTTTACGAATACTTTCAGGCAAGTCCTTGTCATACCACTTTGCCATCTCAGGCTTGTAATCAAAAAGATCCATTTGCGACGGTCCCCCGACCATGTGCAAGTAGATCACTCGCTTCGCTTTAGGCGCAAATTGGAGAGCCGATTGTATCGGATGCGCCCCCTCGCCTTTCGCCTCCTGACCGAGGAGCGTGGCGAGTGCCGCCATTCCCAGCGCGTTGGTGCCATTAGAAAAAAACTGCCGCCGCGTTTGTAAGTTTGCGAAGTCGGTGAGTGGATGCATCGGTGGTTACTTGTTTAGCGTTTCGTCGAGGTTCAATAGCTGGCTGGCGACCATCGTCCAAGCGGCCAGCTCGGCTGGCGCAAGGCTGGCGTCGACCTTGCTTTCACCAAAACTGAGCAATGCCGTAGCATCGGCTGGAACCTTCGTGTAGTGCCCAAGAAGGGTTCGGTGACTCGCCTCAAGAATCGGAATCTCCGTCGGACGCAGCGGTCGGCACAGAACTCGCCGCGCCATAAAATCAAGGGTCACTTTCGGCTCGCTCGGCGCGCCCTGAAGGGCAGCCTGAGCAAGACTTCGCGCCGCTTCTACATACTGCGGATCGTTCAGCGTCACCAAAGCCTGGAGCGGCGTATTCGTGCGCTCCCGACCCACCGAACAAACCTCACGACTCGGCGCGTTGAAGACCTCCAAGGATGCGGGTGGCGCACTCCGCTTCCAAAAGGTGTAAAGACTTCTCCGATAGAGCGCTTCCCCAGTATCAGGCTTGTAATTGTGCGTGTTACTCTCCGGCATCGCCACCGCTTCCCAAACCCCGATCGGTTGATACGGTCGCACACTCGGCCCACCAATTTTCGGCGAAAGCAATCCGCCACTCGCCAACGCGTAATCGCGGACCATTTCCGCATCCATCCGGAATCGCGGCCCCCGCGCCAGCAACCGGTTGTCAGGATCGCGCGCCAGCAACTCCTTAGTCTCCAATGGACTCTGCTTGTATGTCTCACTGGTCACAAGCAAGCGAAGCAATCGCTTCACATCCCACCCGTGATCGCGAAAATCCACCGCTAACCAATCAAGCAACCCAGGATGCGACGGCGGATCGCTCATAATCCCAAAGTCAGCCACCGACTTCACCAGCCCAGTGCCAAAGATTTCCTGCCAAAATCGGTTGACCGTAACCCGCGCGGTTAAAGGATTTTCCTTGGCCACCAACCACTGGGCCAGACCCAGACGATTCCCCGGAGCCCCTTCAGGCATCGGGTGCAGAGCGGTGATCACCGCCGCCTTCAACTCCTCTTTCGGTTGATCATATTGACCGCGGGCGAGCAATCGCGCCATCGGCTGGGACCCGCCCTTTTCCATCTGTATATGCGTCACGGGACTCCGCTTTTGAATGCTCGTCTTCTCCTTTTCCAGTGCGGCAATTCGCCCTTGAAACTCGGCGATTTTTGGATCGTCCGTAGCCTGAAAAGCCCCCAATCGTTGGTTCTCCTCAGGCGTCCGCTCCCCAAACGGCTTCCCAATAATCG
>Ga0194055_10003559_pt1 | contig 11919 bp, 9 predicted proteins | sample SepL449m_MetaG_FD_155482 | JGI IMG/M metagenome (GOLD analysis project Ga0194055, IMG submission 155482) | Anoxic zone freshwater microbial communities from boreal shield lake in IISD Experimental Lakes Area, Ontario, Canada - Sep2016-L442-9m | ecosystem: Environmental > Aquatic > Freshwater >... | reverse complement strand
CACCACGCCCTGGTTGCTCCGTTATACCCACTCACATATATAACCACATACCATATCGAATGGAACCCATGGTGCATGAATGAAAAAAAAGCAATGTGCTTTATTTCATGTACCATTCCTCCACCCCCCCTCTCTTTCTACACATCTATGAAGCTCTTATATCATATATTGATACTACAGGACAACAAACTGACATTGTCGTACATCATACTCCCTAATACACAAACAACAGACCGAAAAAACTAGTTTCATGTCACCTGTCTACAGTACTCTGTCAATCTTCTCCACCATTAATTTTAACTCCCTTTACTTAAGTGACACCCTTTTCTCCACTTGCTTGTGATGAATATTTCTAGGTGAATGTATGTACATAGAAAATACCCCCACTAAAAGTCTTCACACCCTTTGTGGTGCACTATATACAAACCCATAGAGCCATTCTAAAAACAGAGAAAATGCAAGCGGTTGTAATCTTGAAACGATGCACATTGATTATTTGAACACACAGTCCATCAGTAGCGGAGCATTCTCATATATTATACTGTATATGTTTTATTTACCGCAACCGTCGAAATCATGTATCGTCTTGGTTTGGAGGAAAATAAAATAAACTATTTGATTTGATTTGTTTTGATACTCCTACTAGGATACTGTAAATATACAAAAAGAATAAACTTAAGGTATATCAAACAAAAATTTTCCTAAATAAGAGGAGACTGATATTTTAGTCACATTTCCTGGAAATAGCGGACATCTCGGCCTTTATTTCTTCAATTTGTAGATTGATTCCAATCGCCTGACGATAAAATAAATTAAATAAGCAATACGGAATAAGAGAAGACTGAATAAATAAATGAGAAAATAAATTAAATAAGCAATACGGAATCCGGATCTAGGCTGACAAAATGCACACATGCTTGCTTAGCCAGCATACTTTTTTAGCACAATTGGGGATGCCAGCAGATCTCAACAGAGTGCCACCTGTCTCTCTAAAATGATAGCTGTTTTGATAATTTTTTACATATTGGGCACCAATTCGGAAGTCTGGATTAGGATCAGGGTCCACGAGCAAATACAATCATAAATGTACATATGAAGTTTTCACCTGTTCGAACTCCTTTTTCTCGACGGCCTCGTCTAAAATATTTTTAAGCTCAATACCCCGCACCCGCAGTTCCGCCAGAGTCATACTCTTTGCCCTAAACACATTTAACCATTATCTTATTGCGACCAACACATACATACATATTTCACCCCAGATCCAATCCTTTCTAACCTTAATAACCATATAATGTTTGCTGCCACTTTATTCTAACTATTTACCGCCCAGAGTCGAGTTCAGATGACGTGGCAGAGGCTCCATTAGTGATAGAGGCAATCTTCACCTAAAAAAAGAGGAAATTAGCAGCTGCATTGACAAGAGGATGATAAAAGATCTATCTTTATAAATTTATGTATAGAAGTTAACCTACCGGTGCCGGTACAATTTAATTTTGATGAACCAACAAGAGTTATCCTCGACCAGATTGACCACACGGGGGGTCCGGACTGATTTAAAAAACAGATAGCAGCAATACAAAAGACACACAAGTCATCCAATGAAAAATGTTATCGCCTAAACAAAGTACCTATACGCAGTGTTGCGGATCTGGATCCGCTCGGATCTGCATCATTTTTGCTAGTGTTCCGGATCCATAACGTTTTGGTACGGATCCGGATCCAGTGTACCGGATCCAGAACCGCCTAAACACCACGAGTGAGACTAGTTAGAGAACAAATTATTAATAAAATCCCCTGCAAAACATTACCTCAGACACAGAAGACTTCCAGCTCTTGTCTTTTCCAGCCTGCTCCTTGGGCTCAGTCTCGATTATCTGAATATCGTCCTCATCCTTAGCTTTAGCCATCTGTTTTTCTCTCTTCTCAGGGCTAGTCTGACCAAGCTGCAGCCTAGCTTTCGCTTTAGGAGTTGCGCCTGGAGATTGCATCTGCTTTTTATTCCGCATGGATTTGTCTGTTGACGCGACGGCAGCACCTGCCTTGGTCTTCGATTTTTCACAACTGCCATATATAATGAGCCAGTTCTGGGCGGCCCGTCCTCTCGCGTCTAAGGCAAACACTTCAGGGCCGCTTTCAATCACATCACTTCCTATTTTAACACGACAACGCCAGTATTTGGTCCAACTTTCCAGCTGGATACATGGAGGCGGCAAGCCTCGCTGGCTGCAGAAAGCCTTCAAAATGTCCACGTGTTTGTTGAGATCCGACATTCTTGCGTTTCTCTGAAAAAAAATCTCAAAATCAATCAATAATGTGAGTTTTCATACGACTCGTTTGAAAAGGATTCCTGCTCTCCGGAATTGCCAGGGTTGGGTTTGATGAATGAACATGCAGTGCCGTCCCGCCACACCGCTCTTCAATTCCTAATACAGATTGATGCATCAGCAAGGGTTAAAATACAGCAAGTTATATATTCTTTGCTCAATAGCAATTCCTAAGGAAAGAATCGGAATCAATCAAAGATCAAGATTCGCCCTAAAACTTAAAGCATGTGGATGCGCAACACAACTATTACGGATTTGTAACTTTTCGGTTCCTACCTAAAGAACATGTTTAAGATTCGGATCCGTGTCAGAAAAAAAGATTTAAGGACCTGCATCCAGGAAAGTTACGATGTTACGGACCCAAAACAGCTTGATATTAATTAAAGAAAGGGAAAAACTCACCTCTAATTTAAAGACTACTGAGCAATGCTCGCTGAGCGGACAAGAGTAGAGGGCAGTATCCGCTGCTGCTGATGGCGAACTAAAGACTGGACTGCTCTCTTCTGATAGCGGATGACGGGCCTTGTTGTCTGCCTGAGTGGGTAGGTAGATACTACTGTAGATAGGTAATGCCGTAGTCGGTACTATTTTGTCAAGTCATCCCTCCCATGAAAAATGTTATCGTCTGCACAAAGTACCTATACGCAGTGTTGCGGATCTGCCTATACAACACGAGTGAGACTAGTTAGAACACCCCATACATAACATTACCTCAGACACAGAAGACTTCAAGATCTTGTCTTTTCCAGCCTGCTCCTTGGGCTCAGTCTGAATGATCTGAATATCGCCCTCGTCCTCCTCCCAAGCTTTAGCCACCTGTTTCTCTCTCTTCTCACTCTCAGGCACAGTCTGACCCGGCGGGCTAAGCACAAAAGATTCTGCAGTTTGGCAAGAGGAACAACAACATTATGAAAACCCAAACCGGTACCGGTACCAAGTATGGTAGGTACCTACGGCACCATATAAAGTCTTCTACCTGAATAGTACGTTACCAGGAGAGTCGTTGGCGGATGACGTGGCAGAGGCTTCATTGGTACTAGAGCCAATCATCAACTAAAAAAAGCGGAAAAATTCGTAAAGTAATCAATGAGCAAATTCCTAAACCAATTTATAGGTACCACTACCTTCAAGTAGAAATTAGCAGCTGCATTGACAAGAGGATGATAAAAAAATGTAGCATTATAAATTTATGTATAAAAGTTTACCTACCGGTCTGGTACAACTTAATTGAGTGAGACTAGTTAGAGAACAAATTATTAATAAAATCCCCTTGGAAAACATTACCTCAGACACAGAACACTTGAAGATCTTGTTCTTTCCAGCCTGCCCCTTGGGCTCAGTCTGGATGATCTGAATATCGCCCTCGTCCTCCTCCCAAGCTTTAGCCACCTGTTTCTCTCTCTTCTCACTCTCAGGCACAGTCTGACCAGGCGGGCTAAGCACAAAAGATTCTGCAGTTTGGCCAGAGACACCGATATTTTGTCATTAAACCCTGGGTCCGGAACTTAATCCGGATCTGCAAATAGAAATAATGATGGATCCGGATCCAAATTCCATCAATGCGGATCAGCAACCCTGGTTGAAGATCATATAATGTCTTACTTTTCTTCCTTTTGGTGAATGCTTCTTATATGACGCTGACAACCAGCCTGAAATATTAAGGAAAATAGTCAAAGACTAAAAAAAACCTTATGTCTAATGTTTTCTCAGCTATACTGACTACCCCTTCCACTTTTCTTCATGTATATACAAAGACCAAAATTTAACTTCTAAACTCTCTCCTTCACCTTTGAGACTTTTTAATAAAAACTTTCAAAGATAAAAACACTTGAAAGGGTCAATGTGAAGAAATTCAATCAAAAAAATATAAAAAGGCTTTGACATTGCCACCTAAAAAGCAGCCACGATTTGTTAACCAAAGATAAAGAATGTCACCGGTTATTTGACTGCTGCTGAGACTTTGCTGATCTGTTATGACTTTTACGAGTAAAAAAAACTTTTTAATGCCCTTCCTGAATTTGCTGAAGGTAATTTGTTTAAATCAAAATATAAATTTTATGTTTTGCCGGCGAACTTTTTTGACCACACAAATTCAAGAAATCGCCTAAAAAACTGAAAACCGAGATAGAGGCCCTCGTTAGAGGGTAGGTACGGGTTTAAAATTAGTTGTGATTGGTCATGTCCCTAGAAAATGGTAACTCAAAATGTAACTCCAGCTATTTGTTTTTTTATTCAACCTTTCCGGGTTTAGTTTGATTTTACTCCCTTAAATAAAGTTAGCGTTTAAAGACCATACGGTACCTTGGTGGAGAAATCTTTCTGGCAAACTGAGCAGGGAAAATATATCCTAAAAAAAAATTCGGGAACATTCACATGAATATGTATGTTGATATAGGTAACAGACACACACACACAAATCACGAATAAGGCGAGAAATAATTTACTGTAAACTCAGTGTAAAGCATTACCTTGTAGTATCGTGCGTCTTGAGATGAGCAGGAAGGCTTTTGAGGGTAACCTTCTTTTGGCAGTGATCGCACGTCGCTTTGAGATGCAGATGTGAAGACTGGTGATGTTTGAAAAGCTGAAATTTTTTTATATAAATTAACACTAATGATCCCAGCGGTATTGCGAAACATTGATCTGCGTTCGTGCAGTTAATAATAACGGATCCGGATCCGTTATTATTTTTATTGGACCCGGATTATTATCTTTTTAATAGAAAATGTTGAGCCGAGTAAAAATAATACTTTCAATATGAGACTTTAAGACAATTTTTCTCGTAAAAACTTACTTTTAAACTTCAAATATAAGAAAATACTGAGAAAAAAGCATGACAATTAAGATAAAAACTTTGATTTTCTTTGCCACTGAAGAAAATAGCAGGATCCGGAGTCAGATCCGTAATTCAGAGGAGCGGATCTGAGGATCCGTATCAAAAGGTTACGGATCCGAAACACTGCTGTAACGGTAGCGGTACATACATGCATCATTCATCTGCTTTTTGCCCAGAACAGCTAAAAAAGAATATGGTAACAACCTCAGTCAACCAGCTTTATAAATTATATTGGATTTTACCTCAGTTTTACTAACGCAAATTTTTCTACAGATGTCACAGGTGTATTTGCGGACTAAAGATCTCTCGTGCTGAAACCTGATAAAAAATGTTTTTAATTTTTATGGCACCAAGCAGCTTATGACACAAGACATGACAGTATACTGTACATCAAATAGCTGCGGACAAATGGAACAGGCTGCCTCAAATAGTAACTACGTCAGGAAGCCCCCCTGGAAGTCTACGTAAGTGAGATAGTGAAACAGAAATGTGCGAAGAGCCAAATAGTTGTCAAAAAAGTGAATGAAACGTGTGTCTAATTTAAATAATTTCAGTAATATAATGAGAACTTGAGAACATTCACTTAATTGATAAAGTGAGAACTAGATAATAAACCCTAATAGACCTGTGGAAGGCCACAGAACAGCAATAGCTTTGCTTTATTCCAGGCTAGAAATGAAAAATAAAAAGAAAAAATTTTAATGACCTTATATGATTTTTGATGTCTACGGCAAACACCTTGCAAAAGGGGCAGGGATTTTTTATTCCCTTCCAGGGAGTTCCTGAAAAAGAGAAGGTACCGGTAAAATTATAATGTCAAATAAATCATTTAATGAAAATAATTTAATGTACCTATTACAGTAGGTACGGTACCTGTAGAAAAGCGAATCAAACACATATTTGTAATAAAATTATCAGATTTTTGGAAAAAATACTGCTACTTACATATTTCTTCTTTACTATGATCCAGGAGGAACATTCATTCAGGGTTGTGGAGCCGTGTGCAATATATACAGATCCTGATGCGGATCAAGCATTCTCAAAACTTTTGGATCCAGATCCTGATCCAGATTTTCAGAGGTAATTTTTGCAGTAAATTTGCTTGGTATTTTTAAAACATTTGTTGGGTACTTTAAAAAGCTTAAACTTAAAAAGTTGTTAATCGTGTAAGCAAAAAGGTATATTTCACAAATTTTGTAATTGGTTTTGGACTTTTTAAAGAAAATAAAAGGCAATTTTGAACACCTGGATCCAAAACGGATCAGGATCCACAACCCTGGAAAAAGTCAGATTTCCTAAGAGAATATACAGTCTTTCTCGGGGTCATGTAAAGGATGACAGCAGAGCCCACTATATTGTGATTCCTATGCTAGATATACAGTAAAATAATTCACCTGGATGGCAATTTTTTATATGCTGCCCCATATCTAGAACTTCTTTACCGCAGATTTTGCACTTGTTGTCTGTTCTCCGTAGCTTAACAAAAAATAAATGATCACAAACAGCTTACAAGACGAAGTCAATGCAAAAGGCAAGAAGAACGAGTGTGGTCAAAGCAGTGTTCCGGATCCGGATCATTTGGGCCTCCCGGATCCGGATCCGTTATTTTTTTCACGGATCCGACTCCTTACCTTTTGTAAAGAAGAAGTTGAGCCGAGTGATATTAATACTTTAAAAATTAAACTTTAAACATACAGTGTAGGGTACTGTCCAATAAGAAATAACAGGGGTCGAAAGTGGTATCAATCGATAGTCCTCCCTATTTAAAATTAATATTTAAAAAAACCTTGCGCAGCTTTTGAATCTTCATTCGCTTGATACTTCCATCTTCTTCCGGCAACGGCACATCTGTAAAATTATGTAATTATTGGGTAAAAAAGGATATTTTTCCCAACTTGTATGCCCCTTGTTATCCACTTCCTATTCCCAAGAAGCTCCAGATATCAGAAAAAGCAAAACTACGTATGGTACCAATTTTCAAAACTTGCCTGAGCCAGTGGCATTAAACTCGAGCAACTGATTTGACTTTTCAACAAACTGTCTCTTCTTCATTGTTGCAGCTGGCAACAGCATCTCTGTACAAAAAAATAGCGTATAATTAATAATTATGAAATTATTAGGTAAAACGGATATTTTCACCCACTTGCTATTGCTATGTTGTTAAACACTTCCTCTTCCCAAGAATCTTCAGACAAAGCAAAACTACGTATGGTACCTTTTTTTTCAAACTTGCCTGAGCCAGTGGCATCAAACTCGAGCAACTGATTTTTCTTCTCAACAAACAGTCTCCTCGGGCCCCGTCTCCTCTTCATTGTTGCAGCCGCTGTTGCTCCCGCTGGCTCACCACCTAAGGGACAGCCGGCTCCCCAGCCACTGCCGCCTTGTTTGTTGTTACAAATGGTCTTGTCCAAGGAGTTGCCGTGGAAGCCCCGTCCCCGGCCCGAACCATGACCGCCGAGTGTTGGTCCTCCTACAGTTTTGTCTGTATGGCGTTTTTTCTTCTCATTAACGGCGTCTTCTCCTTCGGAGGGTAAAACTGTACCGTCAAATGCCCTAAGTTCGACAAAAATTTTGCATAATACAATTTTTTTTTCAAAATATTTCCATCCTGAGCTCCCTTATGACCTATATTTCGGCGAAATAATTTGATCTTGAACTAAAAAACGCTGTAAAACGCCGGAAACCGAAAATTCGGCCTAAAGAATCAGAAAGACCATAAATAAAAAGAGTAAAACAAGTGGCATACAATTACTATACACCTGTGCTGTAAATATGGCGGGGCATTATAAAATCAACCCTTGCAAATCACTAAATGGGGCCATTTGAAGGATTCTAAATGGTCCCGGCACAAAATCGAGACTTTTGGAGGGGCCCAAGACTTTTTTGACCCCTAAATTGTCCAGAGCGCAGCCAGGGACAATTTAGGGGTCAACAAAGTCGAGGGTGCAGGTTCATTAATAGTTAAAATAGAGGTAGCCCCATCTGAAAAAATGAGTGTATGTGTAAATTCGGCGGCTTTGCGATGCCAAAATCGAAATTCCGATTTTTGAATTGCAGCTCCGGCTGCAGCTCCGGATGGTTTTAAGGAATAAAACACTTTGAAAATATTCTTGTTAAACTCAAGTAGGGGCATTTTTTAACGTGGATTGAAGCTTTTAAAAATAAGAACTTAAAACTACTTTGCCTAGCGTAGGAATGCTTAAACCCTGATTGGGGAAATATTAAAAACTAGAAAAGGAGCTAGAGCCGGAGCAGATGAGCGTACCGGCCTAAGGTGTTTTTATAAAAGGTAAGCTTGACAGCATTGACAGCAATGATTGAATGAATCCAAATATAAGTCCCGATGATACAAAAAACTTCAGATTCATGAACTGGCCATACTTTAACCCTTGGGGTTTTCACCATACCCCCTTACAGCTTTATATTTTTCAATTTTCACGACCTATATTTTACAAAGACTACATGTAAGTTATCACCTACAACAATTTGTAGATTTTGGTCCAACCCTGGAATGCAACAACCGGAACAGAAACTTTGCCCCACCTTCCCCCCAAGACTTCACGAATAAAGAAATCATGATCTTTATAACGTTCTTACCCACATCAGGCTCGAAGGGCCTGACTATCCTGGCCTCCTCCGCCTGCTGCGTCTTCGGCTTCTCTTCCCGGCGAAGCTGCTCCAGCTTCTGGTTCTCTTCCCGGCGCTGCTGCTCCAGTCGTTGCTTTCTATCCGTTTCCTCCTCCTTTTCCAATCGTCGCCCCTTCTCCTCCTCTCTGTACATATTACAAATATTAGGCTCTGGCCGCGCAATGCGCCCGTGCGCTGCTTGCAACCGTCACCCGTTCCTGACTTGATTGTGAAAAAAGAAAAAAATTCTTCCAGGCCATGTTTGAAATGGCATTCTTCCGAACTCCGGGCATAGCACTATCCACTTTACCACAGCAGTTGTAAATGTATGGCATGTTTTAGCTGTAGACACTATGGCAGGCCACCCCCCTCCCCCCCTTGTCAGTATCACATCGTTCAAAACAGGGTGCTGCACGCCCCGCCCCCCGTGCCTGACTTTATTTTTGATTTGTTGGTTCAAAGGGACGCCATCTTGTAATGAGCAAAGAACCTATTTCAGCGGCTTAACAACTGATTAATTGAGTTAGACTGGTTAACATCGTTTGCCGCCTGTTTTGACCCCATTATTTTGGAGAATTTGTGTATCAGGGATAGGGCTAAATGATAAGCCGCGATCGGATGATAGCGGCAATTTATATGCCGCTATCGACCGACTGCGGCACCGGCAACTCAATTTACTAATCTGATATGGTGGATTGTTTCCAGTCAATAGCGGCAACTCAAGTTACGGAATCAGCACGATTTCTAAATTGAGTTGCCTGTATTGGCCAAAGTAGCGGCAATTGATGTTAACCAGTCAGCATCAATGAATTAGCTGTTAAGCAGCTTAAGCTGCTGTAAACAGTTTAATGCTCGTTACAAGATGGCGTCCCTTTAAAAAAGAAAATCTTCCAACCAGACAACAATTCATTTTAGCCTGGTCTATACGCTGTTATAATTCGCTGGACACTCTTTTTAAGTGTGTTATGTCCTCTACAGTGGCATATATGTACAATTACCCCATACAACTCCTTTCACGCAGGGTCATTACTTTAAACGGAGTATCTCACGAGATATTTTTGGCCTTTTTTGGCATGTATGGACAGATCTAAGCCTAAGTAAGGATCGCTGCTGGTTTTTAAATTTGTAAGAGTATCCTTCGATTTTATATTGAAATAAACATAATTCTCCCGGTAAATGCGAAAGGCAGTTGGCTTAACAAAGTTGACTGCTTATTTTAGTGCAACACTGCAAATCACAAGTGGAGTATAACAGAGCAGTGATTAAAGGAAAGTAGCTTGCCGCTAGTGCCTTGTTAAATCAAGTTGGCTATGTATTGGTGATTATTCCTGTCAGTTAGCTTATAATTGGCAAATTCTCCAGCCAAGAGGTGGTAGTGGAAAAAACCCCCCAAACTGTGCTAACCAATAGGCAGCAAGGAAAGATTGGTCAAACACAAGCTACTGATAATGTTAAGCCGCGTGCTTTTGACATTAACCGCAAGAATTATGTTTATTTTAATATAAAATCGAAGGGGCATCTTAAAAATGTAAAAACCAGCAGCGGTCCTTGAATGTTTAGGCTTAGATCTGTCCATACATGCAAAAAAAGGCCCGAAATATCTCGTGAGACACTCCGTTTAAGGGTCTCCATACTGTCTCTCTGAGTATACCTGAAACGTGCCGCATTCTCCTCTGCCTTGGCCTTCCGCTCCTCCTCCTCCTTGCGACGGCGCTCCTCCGCCTGGCGCATATCTGCGTCCTTGCGCTTCTTCTCCGCCCCCTTATTCTGGTGCTCCTCGCGTTCCTTGAGCGTCACCAGCTTCTCTTCGTTCTCCTTTGCCTGATTTGCCCTACGGACACAAGCGAGAAAAAATTTAATTGACAATTCACAAGAAATACAGGGAACCGAGCCGTTATTCAATAAAAATTCTGCAGGTTCAAATCTCTGTTATGAACACAGCATACCGTACTTCTTAAATAAACACTTTTGGTCACATTCCACCATAGAAACATTTTAAATTGAGGTCAAATAAAGTCCATACTGCAGCATTGCACAAAAGACCAAAAACACAACGTCTTATGACGCTGAGAAAAAACAGTTGGAACCCATGCTGAACAACATTTCCAAACATGAAGACATCGGTAACAAAAGGGTGCCACTGTACAGTATGGCAATTTGTTCTCTTTTTTTCTTACGAAGAGACTTACATAAAGGATTGACATTTATTACCTGATGCGATTCTCTCTCTTGCTCTGCAAAGAAATCCTCTTCAGCCAAGGAAAATCCTGAAAATCAATTTGTAAGATGAGATATCTGTGCATGAAAGTCTGGTACCGACTTCAGGATTCGAATCAGGATCTGTTCCATACTTTTGAACTAAGGTACCATTAAATTCACTACAAAATGCATTGCAGTGCCTAGTGATAAGTACAGTATGATTCTGATCCACAACATTGCGCATGAATCATCATAATATGGTGCGGTACCCTACATACATATTACATAAAGCATGGTTTGAAGATGGAAAAAGGTCAAAGCACAAATAAATTTGTTATGTCCTTTTAAAGTATACCTACATTCGGGATTTGTGATTGAGGTTTGGCTAATTTCCCTCAATGCTTCTATATGGTCTGAACAGTGTGGGAATCTAAATGCAACTGATTTTTGTACTGTATATGTAGAGCAGAAACTCAGATGCCAAGCCAGATCATGTATAAAAAAAGTCCTAAAAAGAGTAAAACAGGTGGCATAATAACTATTAATGCACCTGTTGTTTAAATGTTCCGGGATAAAATTATTTTTATGCGGGAAAACCCTTTATGCGGCCCATTTGAAGGGGTGGGCAATGAAAATCTTGACTTTTAAAGGGGGCAGAGACTTTTTGGGCCCCTTTTTAATGGCCGGCAAGGGGCCATTTAAAAGGGGCCCAAAAAGTCGAGGCACCTTTACAAGTCAAGATTTTCATTGCCCACCCCTTCAAATGGGCCAGGTTTTGGGTTTCCCCGCATAAAAGAATTATTTACAGCAACATTTAAACAACAAGTGCATTGGTAATTTTATGTACTACTTTAGAAGCCTTTTTTGGCCCAAAAAGATTTCCTTTAAAATCATCTCCCCCCTCCCCCCACCAAATTTCCTAGTTTTGTGTAC
>Ga0194055_10003558_pt1 | contig 11920 bp, 14 predicted proteins | sample SepL449m_MetaG_FD_155482 | JGI IMG/M metagenome (GOLD analysis project Ga0194055, IMG submission 155482) | Anoxic zone freshwater microbial communities from boreal shield lake in IISD Experimental Lakes Area, Ontario, Canada - Sep2016-L442-9m | ecosystem: Environmental > Aquatic > Freshwater >... | reverse complement strand
ACCACGGTCAAGCCAACACCGTGAATTTGAAGTTGTTCCAAATTCATTTTCAGTGAGGCTATTGCTTTTGGAGCTTTTGCTGGATTCAGGATTGCGGCTGGGTGTCGATCGAACGTGACAATGATGACGGGTATTTCGAGCTCTTTGGCTCGTTCAACGGCTTGGGCAACGACTCGTTGATGTCCCAAGTGAACGCCATCAAATGTTCCAATGCAAACCACTGCATTTTCCCATTCGGGGTTGAGTAGCTCAACACCAAAGTGAACTTGCATCAGGCGTTTTCCTTGGTTATCAGAACGATGACTGTGAGTCCGGCTATCTGCCCGATAAGAACGGGAATGAGGTTCGATAAGTTTGCCCAGACAAGGGCCGGCAACAATGCTTCGGCGACTCGGGTCGAACCCGTTTCTTGAGTGGAAATAAGATTAACCGCTAAAAAGCAGAGCAGGCACCAAATCACCGGAATCGTCAAATTGAGGGGTGTTGATAGAATTCTCTTCGGTACAAGGTCTTTGAAGAATGCGCCAATGAGAACGGTCAATCCGGTTGCGACTAAGGGCGCTGCGAGGAGTATTAGGGTTGAAAGTGATACTTGGGCCTTGCCAATAAACAAAACCGTATATACGACCGAAACAATGAAACAAATGAAGCTCGCGTTTCCAACCACAGTGAGGCGGTCATGGAACGCAACTTCATTATTCGGGGATGTCTTCGGGTCTAACATCTGATGCTCCCCGGTTTTCCTCAGCAATCTGCTCGTAAATTTCTTTTCGGTGAACTGAAACATCCCGAGGCGCTCGGATACCAAGACGTACTTGTTCGCCTCGAACTTCGAGAACGACAACTTCAATATTGTCTCCAATAACGATCGTTTGGTTTACTTTTCTGGTGAGGACCAGCATCCTTACGCCCTCCGTGGCATCCTAACTTGTCGGGTCAAGCTACTGCAAGTTTTGCAACATCTTGTTGACCCGAAAATATCGGATATCGAATAGTATACGCTTCATCTTCCAAAATGACTTGTTTTGCTTTACGAGTTTCCAAGTTTATGATCACTGGTGCCGCAAGATTTGCAGTGGCAAGGGTCGGTTGACCAGCGGGAATGGTCGTCGTGACCAGGATAAGATGAGGCGTTTCTGGCTTTAATCCCAGCGATTCAGCCTCAGAATTACTAATTTCTGGAGCGTACTCGGCGACAAACGACTCTGGAACTGACACGAGGAACGCAAGTTTTGGCTCCTCGACAGATTGGAGCCATCGATAAGGGCTACCTTCCTTCGTGTGAACGACAACGTACTTACGCAGATTTTGAAATCCTATCATGCCATCTGGAAATTGAATTACGTCGCTTTTAGCGAATTCAATGTTTCCGAATCTTGTTCCTTTTAACGTCATCTTATCTATCCTCTAATAAAGTCCATTAGGCTTAACTTGTTTCCCTGTCCAGCCATTTGGAGAGCGGCTTGGTAAGCCGTTTGAGCACTTTGATAGTCCGTTATCGCCTGCGCTAAATCTACGTCGGTGACATCTGAGACCCCTTTGGTGAGTTCCTCAATACGTCGAGTTTGATCGAATTGGTAGTCCGTAACAGTCCGCATACGGTTGCCTATTTCACCCCGATATTGGTTTGAAGTTTGTAGGCTCGCTTGAATGTTCGTCAGTGAAGCATTACTTAGACTTGCCGTATCGTTATTTTGCAAGGCCGTGATCGTGGTAGTTAACGTGTCGAACGCAGTGGTGAAGAACGATTGTGATCCACTGATCGTAAGATCCATGGTTTGACCTGGAGCGGCTTCGACTTTGACTGAGCCGAGGTCACCGTTATAGGTGATGACTCCGGATGCAACCGAAAATGGAGTTGTCTTGACTGCGGTTCCGGCAAAGATATAGTCACCATTTCCATCCTTGCTATTGGCAAGTTGGACCAGACGATCACGAATTGAAGTCATTTCAGACGCCATTGCTTGCCGTTCGTTTTGCCCAATCGTAGCGGTTGCACCGCTAACGGTAAGCGCATTTGCTCGATTGAGCAATGTTGTTACTTCGGCAAAGGAGTTTTCAGTGGAGGCTAATCGTGAATTTGCCCGATCAAGGTTGGCAGAGTACTGGGCTAAGCCAGCTTTCACGCTCGACATCGAAATGATGTTGCTTACGCCGGTTGGGTCATCGCCAAGGTCATTGATTCTCCTTCCGGTAGAGACTCTTCGCTGAGCCGCAAAGTATGCGTTTCCAGATTTTTGAATCTGGCTCTGGGATGAGTTGTATTGGTAAGAGGTACTAACTCGATTCATCGATTTCTCCTAGTATAAATATCGGTATTTTGTAACTTCATTCTTTACCTTTTTGGCCTATCGGAGCATATTTATGAGGTCACCCATCAATGAGTCCATTGTGTTAAGAACTTTGGCGGCCTTGATAGCTACGTTGAAATTTCAGCATGTTTGACATTTCTTCGTCGAGACTTACCCCGGCTACATCTTGCACTTGGGATTCAAGTTGTTCGCTGAGAGCATTTGCGGTATCAACTTCGTTTTTCGCGACACTCACATCTCGGCCAACGGTACTGGCAAGATCGGCAAAGTACGTTTCCGAAGTTCGACTACCAAAGCTCGCAAACTTGACGTCCCGAAGGGCAGAAAGTGCCAATGCGGTGGAGCCGTCGCCAGCTGCTGTCGAATTTCCAAGGGCAATATTATTTGCACTTGCAGCTACGCCTGCCGATAGCGCAAAATCTGCGGCACCCGTCTGTGGATTTGCGTCGTTGAAGAAATCTTGACCGGTTGCACCAGTTGATGTAAAGCCAGCAGCGTGAATCGAATTGACTTGGGTTCGGAGGGTGTTGGCTAAGTTATCTAGCTGACTCTTGTAGCCAGTCACTTGATTCGAGTTATCAAATAGTCCTTTTAGCTTGCCACCGGTTACCGACCATGTAGCAATTGAATTGGATATTGTGCTTGATGCAGCATTAAATGTGGTGGGGAACTGGGTTGCCCCAACTTGATCCACAAGGGTAAAGCTTCCCACAAAAACCGACGTAGTTCCATCGCTTGCGACATGGGTGTCCACATTTACAAGCTTGGATAGATCGGAAATGAGAGTATCTCTTTGGTCAAACAGATCGTTTGGAGATCCTCCTTCTACAGTTTGCTTTTTAATTTGGTCGTTAATGTCGCCAATTTGGTTGGCAATTGATTGAATATCGGACAGCGTCTGGTTGATTTGATTTGTTTGGGATGAGTCTTGAGATTTCAGTTGTGCATAAGTACCACTGATCTTATTAGCCAAGTCTCTGCCTGCTGATTGAACTTGCATTTGGTTCGCAGCGCTGGTAGGGTTTGACCCTAAGGCTGACCACGAATTGTAAAATGTGGAGAGAGCAGTACTGATTCCCCTGCCTTGAACATCGAGGAAGGTTGATTGGACCTTTTCAAGGTTGCTCAGCGATCCTTCTGAACGTCCTTGTTCGGAATAGGCATCTTGGCGTCTCGACTCGAGCATCCCGTCTCGGATCCGACTAATGGTCGATACGGTGACCCCTGATCCGATGCTTAGTTGCCCATGGGCCCATTCGATGTTGGGCGTTGTGGCAGAAAGACCCACAACTTGGCGAGAATAGCCCCGCGTGTTGACGTTCGCAATGTTGTGACCGGTAGTATCGAGTGTTCGTTGAAAGGCTCGAAGTGCTCGACTTGCAGTTTCAATTCCTTGGAATGGACTAGGCATAGCGTTTATCTCCTTTAGGCAGCGGCATCGACAAGTACCGAAACAGAATTATTCTTTCGGGTTCTATATGGACTCTTTCCGGAAACTGCTGCTTTAGCGATTAGCGTGAGGGTCCCATTGATGAAGGTCATTTCACTTTCAAACAATTTGCGGTTTTTGGAAACCACGTCTTGGATGTTTTGTGACGCTGAAAGTACCTTGTTCGCAGTTAATTGAACTTGAGCGGCTTCGGTCTTATCGAGTACCGAAACAAGACCTCGAAGGCTTAGAGTCGATGCTCCAAGTTCTTCGGCCAGCCATTTAGCTTCTGTCAATGCTTTACTGTCGATGATACGAATCATCTCGGTGAGTTCATCTAGTTCAGGTTGTAGTCGTTCGACTCGTTGGACGTCTCGGAGAGTAACTGCCACGGTCTGCTCGTGCAGGCATCGCAGCATTTTTTCGGACGCAGTGAGCCATTCGGTCCACATGTTTAGTAGTTGTCGGGATTTCATATCTTTTTCTCGGGCGATGATTGTTTAATTCGTTGTTGAGCTTGCAAAAGCTTCTTATGTCGAAGGTCAGCTTGGACCAATACCAGTGGCGCGACCTTTGAGTAGATCGTGTTACCAATGCCAAGAGACCCTCTTTCGGCGAGGATGTTTGACATATTGGATTCGAACATGTCGCGATAGATGTCGCTGCCTGGCATTTTGGTGGGGAAGAGTCCTTTCTTACCGCCCATGCTTTGGAGCAGGGACTTGAACATGAACGCTTCCAATCCGTCAGTTGCTTTCTTCAGTTTTTCAAGGTCCTTTTTAGCTTCCGTCATGGAACCAACTACTTTTGCCACTTGAAGGCTGCCTGGCATCATTGGATCACCAGCCTTGCTTTGAGGGCGCCTTGTTGGCGGAGAATTTGAAGAATGTTGATGATGTCGCTGGCTTTGAGGCGAAGCTCCTGGAAGATTCGAGCGAGGTCGGCTACAGTCGTGTTTGGGGCAACTACCGCAATATCGGCTTCACCTTGATCGGCAGAGACCTTTTGGTTACCGATCACTACCGTTTCACCTTTGGCAAAAGGATTAGGTTGTGAAACGCTCACTGATTCTTCGATCTTTACACTGATGGATCCGCTGGCAATGGCTACCGGCGCAATTTTGACATTGCCTCCGATGGCGATCGAGCCGGTCTTTTCGTTGATAACAATTACTGCGGCATTGTCAACCATTACAACGATCTCCTCGAGTCGAGACATTGCTTGAACCGCACTCATGCCTTTGGGGAGATCGACGGCAATGGTGCCACCGTTTTCTGCTTCTGCAGAAAAGTCCGGATATTTTTTGTTGATCGCTTCTTGAATTCTATTTGCGGAGGTTAGGTCTGCATCTGACAGTTCGATATACATCTTGCCATCGTAAACGAGTTTCGTTGGAGCACCTTGCTCGACAATGGCACCGCTTGGGACACGACCGGACGTTAGAAATCCAACTGATTGGCTGCTTCCACCGGACGATGCACCAAAGCCACCGATGCTGACTTGGCCTTCGCCAACCGCATAAACAGTTTCTTTGTCTCCAATTGCATAGAGTTCACTTCTTAGCAGCAAGCCTCCTTGCAGGCTCTGGGCATCACCCGCCGAAGCGACGGTAACGTCCATAATTTGACCGTTGGTTGCAAAGGGCGGTAGTTCTGCCCGGACAAAGACGACTGCACAGTTCTTTGGCTCGATCAAAGCTGGGTTTACATCTTGACCAAGTGACTTCATGTAGTTCGCGATCGCAGCTGCACTTTGCGGGTTTTTTCGGGTGTCACCGGTGCCTTTAAGCCCAACCACAACTCCGATGCCCATGAGCGTGTTGCCACGAACTCCTCTAAAACGGGCGATGTCCTTTATTCGGACACTGACGCCATTGCTTTCTGCTCTTTGCATGCTCTGGATTCGCCTGGCCATTTCTTGGTTTGCGCGACTATCTTTTTGCGGAGCTACTGGCGCTGGCTGCTTGTCTTTTGTTGCGGCTGGAGCCTTTGGATTGGTTTGACCAAAAGACAAAGTTGCCAATAGCGCGAGAGAAGTGAGAGAAACAAATTTCATTAAAATAGCCACCCTAGTACCTTCGAAATAAATCCTTGTCGTTGCTTCTTGTAGATCGCACCAATTCCTTCACTCTTGATTTCAGCGTTGGCAAGGTTCTCACTGAGAAGCGTGTTATCGATTCGGATGTCGTCCCTTCGACAAACACCACTTAAAGTCATCATTTGGGTTTCGTGTCCGAACTTCACGGATCTTGTTCCCTCAACGACGAGCGTTCCGTTTGGCAATATCTGTTTGATAAGGACCGCTACTTTTGCGGACAAATTGCCACGCTGGGAGCTTAATCCTGAAGTAGATAGGGCCTGGTCGGTTGCCGAGTTTGAGCTTGCGGCCAAGGTAGAGAGAAATCCGACTTTGAGCCAATCGAGCAATGGAACCGAATTGGGTCCGTTCTTAGCTGCTTCCTTTTTGTTATTCTGGGTATTGGCTTGAAACGTGGAGTTGTTCGTCTCGCTAATGATGACGGTTAGTGGATCGCCCACCCGGTAGGCAGTCCTGGTGTGAAAGGGTGAACTATAGACTTTCGGCGTCAAAGAGCCGAAGTTTTCATCTGATTTGGTCTGTTGACCAAATGCAAATGTTGTCAGAGCTACTGCTAATAAACAAATGATTTTCATAATTTCACTTCCACAAGGTTTGCCCCGATAAGGGTTCCGGTATGTATGGTGCCGTTGTCGGTTTGCACCGAAATTGATTGACCAAGGTAGGCCATGGTGGTTGCCTTTGCATTGACTTCGACATTGGCAAAATTGGAAACTAAGCGCAAGCGCACTACATCTCCCTTTTTGATCATCGAGAGTTGAGGCAACGTATAGTTGATTCGAACCGAGTTCGTGATTTTTCCTTTGACGGCGATATCGAGGATTCCTGAGATCTCGCTGTTGTTTAGGTTGAGTTGGTTGACATCAAGGGTGATTGGTCCGTTGGGAAGGGAGACCGGATTGGTCTTATACTTCTGCTCAATCTTTGTCTCAAAACCGAATTTTGCTTTAATCGCTTTGTTGACGGCTTCGTCAATTGACTCTTGTTTGAGGGTTTGCCCAAGACGTTCAACGATTGCTCCCTCTGGGACATTAATGGTGATTTTTCGAATATCAATACCGGCGGCGGCGATTTGGGCGCGAACATGGATGAGGGTCAAGCCCCGCTTAGAACCGAAGAGCGGTGCCCGACCAAAGTCGACTCTGCCGAGGTTCTGAACAAGTTCGGGGTCTCCTTCGATCTTGGCAATTGAACCAAGAAGTATCTGCTCCGTCTTATCGGTGTCTATTTCAGATTTCGAATTTACGTTTACTTCGGCTTTCGTGGTCACAAATCTTGCGGCTGAGGTTTGCGGTGCCTTGGAGTTACTCGCTACGATTGGTGTAGTGTTTGGTGAAGACGTTAGGACATTCGAACGGATGACTCCCGCAATCCATTCTCCAGGATTGGTGAGGGTTGGTCTTGCTGACGTCGAGACATAATTGCCGACATTAGTGAAGGCAGTTTTTGGATCGAAGATTGCGATGACAAATCGACCAAGTTGCTTTCTTCCGTTTGGGAGCGTTGCCGTGATGGTGCCATCGATTGACGCTTCGACTTTGGTAGTTCCAGTTGGCGCAACCAATCGAGGAAGCAACATAGAGCCATCTGATGCCATCAATCCTTGGGCGGTTGCGGTGAGTTTTGCCTGTCGGCAATACAGCATTTGATTGTTCTTTGCAAACCTTAGGAATCCATCGCCTTCTACTCGGACCGTTAGGGTCGGCAAAGCTCCTGATATAAAGGTTGCGGCAATAAAGCTAGTTATCATTTTTTTACCTCGTAGGTGATTCCATTTGAACTCGTGACTTTCCAACTTTCGTGGAGCCCCGGAATGTATCCAGATACGATCGTTCCAAAGCCGTCTTGGCCGGCAGTACCAACTTTTGCCGGTCCACTACCGTTAGTAGGAACCCATAGATTGCTCGAGACTTTCTTCAGGGCCCATGGGTGGTTAAATGTTGCCAGCTGAATTCGTTCAATTTTTGTTGGAGTAGATGAACCTGCCATTAGCGCCTCAAATGTCCCGTCCTGACCAATCATAATTTGTGTTGCGCCTTCAGGGATAGTAATTTGTGGAATCAGAATGCAGCCATTGCGATTGACAATTAACCCGGTCACATCTTTTTGAAGTTGAACATCACGACTGTAAGCCATTGATCCATCCTCCAACAGGAATTGGAAATAGCCTTCGCCCAGAAGGGCTAAGTCGAGGGGATTCCCTGTGCTTGTAAAGCAACTTGAGAGCAGTTGATCTGAACGAATTACTCCGGTAAATCCTCGTCCAGGATAACTAAGTTTTGGAGTTGAGCGAGTCGTTACATAACTTCCGACTTGCTTCAGGTCCGCCTTCTTATCAAAATTGGCGAGGATAACATGACCCAGTTCTTTAAAGCCCTTTGTGTCCCTCGTAGTAATCGTTCCATCGAGGTCAATAAACAACTCGGACGTTGATTCCGAAACCATTACTCGAGGCACGAGAATGGCGCCGTCAGATGTTGCTAAACCACCGGGTGTTGCGGACAAACTTGCCTGTCGACTGTAGACAGTCTTTCCATCCTTTACAAATCGAAGAAGACCGTCACCCTCAATGGAAATATTGAGTAGAGGCACATTTGCGACCGGAGTCAAAATTGGAATGAAACTAAAAATCATGGTTATCTCTTAAGGGTGTTAAGAACTTGGAGCATGTCGTCCGAAGTTTGAATTGCCTTCGAATTGATTTCGTAGGCTCGTTGGGCACTGATCATTCGGACCATCTCTTCGACGACTGAGACGTTTGATCCTTCGAGGTATCCCGATGAAATTGTTCCGGCTCCACTCGTGCCGCCGGCTACTAAGTTTGGTGAGCCACTTGCAGCACTCTCAACCCAGATGTTTTCACCGGATCGGGTTAGTCCGGCCGCGTTGGCAAACATTGCTAAGTTGATCTGTTCAATTTTGGTTGGAGTTGCACTGCCGGCGAGCAACGCTTCGACGGTGCCGTCTTGTCCGATGGAAATTTGGGTTGCTCCTTCAGGAATTGTAATTTGAGGCACGAGGGGGTATCCGCTACTGTTGACAATCAGGCCCGTAGCATCCTTCTTAAAACTTCCGTCTCGGGTGTATCCAAATCCGCCATCTGGCTTCAGGACCCGGAAATACCCTTCACCGATGATCATGAGGTCTAGGGAGTTGCCGGTGCTGGTTGAGGCGCCTTGCGACAGATCGTTGGCTGTCGCAGAAACCATAGAACCGAGTCCAAACTGGACGCCAGTTGGGGTTTTGAAATTGCCACCAACCGATGTTCCTGCTGCTTGGACAGTTTGATAGACCAAGTCATGAAATTCGGCACGTTGGTGCTTAAAACCTGTAGTGTTGACGTTCGCGAGATTATTCGAGATAACGTCCAGATTAAATTGTTGGGCAACCATTCCGGTTGCGGATGTATTTAACGATCTTAACATGGCGACTATTCATTGTTTTTGCCATCCTTTGCATTTCTTCAGCCTCGCATCCTGCTCAGCTAGTCATGGTTCCGATTAGGGAACTAACGTCGATTTAAAAGTTCGAAAAGCTTTCCGGTCATTTCATCCTGGGTTTGGATTGACTTCTGGCTCATTTCGAAGGAACGTTGAATTTTGATGAGGTCAATCATTGCACCGACTGGCTCTACGTTGCTGCTTTCGACAGCACCTTGAGCAAGCGACACGCTAGTCATCAACTTGGCGTCTTTTGACGCCCAAATGTTGTTGCCTGATTTGGAAAACTCACCATCGTAGATTCCGAGAGTTGCGACGACATTGTTGCCCTGATGGACTTGGCCATCGGAGTCAATTTCTAGTCGTTCGGTTCCGGGTAGGTTTATTTTTTGACCTTGATTGTCGAGCACCAACAGTCCTTGATTGGTGACCAAATCTCGGTCTGCGTTTACGGTAAATGAACCGTTTCTGGTGAAAACCATCTTTCCGTTTTCTTGAACAGAGAACATTCCTTGGGGGGTTCGGATTGCGCAGTCTAGCGGGTTTCCGGTGTTCTTGATGGTGCCGACACTTCGGTCGATTGCATTTGCAATGCCTTGAGGTCCGTTACCAAGGGTGCCGATGAGTGGTCCGTTACCTCCGTTGCCATACAGCTTCTTCACCATCACATCCGAAAATGCGAGAGTGTCAGCCTTGTATCCATCGGTTCCTGCGTTGGCGAGGTTGTTCGAAACGACGTCCATCCACTGGGTGGTCGTCATCATTCCTCTCGCTCCGGTATAAATTCCTCGGTTCATCCCGTAATAGGCTTCGGCAGGTATTTCTGCGAGCTTAGGGCATGAACTTTGCAATCTACTTTAGGTTTTGAAGTTCGTAGGTTAGAGCGGGGAAATTCTTCGGGGGTAAAGTTCGGTTTTTGTTGTCAATCCCACGTCCTTGCTGGTTGAATGGTGCGGGAACGGTACCGGGGAAAAAAGCTACCGATACGAATAGATCTTTCGATGATGCGGTTGTAACAACCGGGGTCGCTGATATTCATGCTTTCGGTTCAATAGCTTGGTAAAAGCGACCTTGGAAAGGACAGTTACGGGATGCTCCCTGGGGTCATTGATTCAATCTACGCCTGAAGCTTGATTTACCCAATGACACCCTGGCTACTTTCTGTGATCCTCCGGATCAGGCAGTCTCGAATATGAAGTCGATGCCGCAAATCCCTATAGTTCGAACCTAACTTAGCAGACTAGAACTTCTCAGGACTGATGGTTCGCTTGATTTTTCGACTGATACGTTTCAAGAGTTTTATTGGGGCGGAGGTTACGAATTTGTTGTGGAAGACTTGGTCAATCTTTGAAATGATTGCTTGATCAGTGGAGACAATGCCGAGGCCGTTGCTGAACTCGAAGTTGGTTTTCGGGAGGGTGATTTCGGCGAAAAAGCGGTTGACTTGGTAGGGTTCCTTGTCGACGCAGGTGTCATGGAGGAGAATCACTCCGCCGGGGTGGACGAATTTACTCCACATTTCAAAGTCTTCTTTGACATCTTCGTAGCGGTGCCGACCATCGATGTGAAGGATGTCGATTGCTTTGTCCCAAGTCTTGGCGACATCCGAGAAGTAGCCCCGAATGAGTTCGAGGTTTTTGATTCCGAGTTCGTCGCGACGTTTCATCACATCGTTGTAAGTGTCGCGATGTCCGGCTTCTGGATCGCCTTCGAAGCTATCTACTCCATAGACTTGTCCGATGCCGGGAGTGGCAAACGTGAAGCTGGAAAACCCATAGTCAACGCCAAGTTCAACGATGACCTTTGGTTGAACTTCGTGCACGAGCCACTTGGCAAAGTGCTCATGTCCTCTCCAGGCGGTAACTATCAGCGGCGAACTCATTGCCGATCATTCTATCCGCTTCGACGAATTTAGAGGTTAAACTTTGAACCCGAATTTGCGTTCCTTGGCATAATATTCGGCATCACCAAGCAGAGCTTTGATCCTGGACTCGGTTGACGGGTGAGTGCTGAGTAGGTCTTGATGTTCTTCCATCAACTTGAGCGGGTTGACGATGTACATGTGTTGGGTCGCTCGATTTCCTGCTTCCAGCATGTCGGTGTCTTCTGATATCTTTTGGAGTGCGCTGGCGAGACCTTCGGGATAGCGGGTCATTTCGGCAGCACTTGCATCAGCTAAATACTCTCGCTGTCGACTAACCGCCATTTCGAGCAGCCAACCCATCATTGGGGCGGTAAAGGCAAGAATGAGCCCCAAGACCAAGAATATGATTCCGAGGGGATTGTTGCCACCGTTATTGTCGTCACTGGAGCGTGAACGACCCCAGAAGCCCCACCGAAGTTGTCCTTGAACGACATCGGCTAACAGGACAATGAGCCCAGCCATAGTTGAAACGGTTGTCATGTACCGAATGTCGTAATTGCGGATGTGTGAAAGCTCGTGAGCCATAACGCCCTGAAGTTCATCACGATTGAGCTTGGCGAGTAGGCCAGTAGTAACACAAACGATTCCGTTTTGGGGATCGCGACCGGTCGCGAAGGCATTTGGCGCGTAGTCGTCGATGACATAAATTTTTGGCATTGGCAGTCCGGATGCAATTGCCATTTCTTCGACGACATTGCGCAAGACTTGATCTTCATGC
>Ga0194055_10003557_pt1 | contig 11923 bp, 11 predicted proteins | sample SepL449m_MetaG_FD_155482 | JGI IMG/M metagenome (GOLD analysis project Ga0194055, IMG submission 155482) | Anoxic zone freshwater microbial communities from boreal shield lake in IISD Experimental Lakes Area, Ontario, Canada - Sep2016-L442-9m | ecosystem: Environmental > Aquatic > Freshwater >... | reverse complement strand
TCAGCGTTGTCTTACATCCATCAAGGTCAAAGGATTCAGCCCGGCCGCTCGCAGCCTTCGCTCCAGCAAAACCTTCGCTTATCTGCTCCGAATTGAGACCAATCGTGTCGCAGAGAGCCCAGGCTCCGAGCGCGTTGTAGATGTTGTAGAGACCGGGGAGGGGTAGCTCAACCACCTGCGACCCTCTTTCTGAGTCGATCGTGAAGGTTGACCCCTGAGCCCCATCTATTTTGATGTTCGTGACTGCATAATCAACAGTCGGTCGACGAATTCCACAGTTTGGGCAGTGCCAATGTCCAAGATGCCCTAGCAAGACCGTTTCGTAGACCAATTCGGAGCCGCAGCCTCGGCAGCTGATCGAATCGGCTGCATGGGGGAGCCGCTCGAGTGCAACTGACCTGTCTTCAATGCCAAACCAGCGAACGTTTGGAAGATCAGCACCAATTGCGGCGATCATTGGGTCGTCGGCGCAGAGCAGGAGCTGGCAGCCAGAGTCAGTCAGCGTTAGGGCAGCTGAACGCCAGCGATCACTGATCGAGTCCATCTCGCCATAGCGGTCAAGCTGATCACGGAAGAGATTCCCCAGCAGAACAGCTTTAGGCATTAGCTGCGGAGCAAGCCCGTCAAGCCAAAACTCATCTACCTCAAACAGTCCAAGAGCAGCAGTATCTTCTCCCGCATGCCGGTCAGCTAGAGCCGCTGCTATGCCACCCGCCATATTCGCGCCCTCATGGTTGTGAACCGACGCGATTCCAGCTTCGCTTAACGCCGAGGCCGTTAACGATGCGGTGGTTGTCTTTCCATTGGTGGCCGAAATAATCACGGTTCCCAGCTGCAGCTGCTGAGCGAGCAGCCGGATCGCTTGAGAATCGATCGCGAGCAGAGTTTTCCCAGGCAGACTCGTTCCTGAATGCCCGAACATGCGGACCGCTACGGCAACTATTCGAGCAGCGAGAACCGCAAACTTGAGTCGCAGAGCGCTCATCGCGGCAATAGAACTCGCACGGCGTCGCGTCTAACTTTGATCGTCGCAGGCAACTCGCAGATTGGGTCACCGTCAGCAAAAACTGTGAACGGACGATCAGCCTCGATTCGTACAGTCGATGCGCGGCGGACATCGACCGATGCGGCCCGCGTGTGCTTGCCGTTGAAAACGAGTGGCAGCCTGAGCAGGAAGCGCAGTTTCGATCCCTCCGAAATAGTCACTACGTCAAACAGTCCATCGGTTAAGTCCGCGTCGGGGGCAACAAACATCCCGCCGCCATATGCCTTCGAATTCGCAACCGCAACGCTGTACCCACGGAAGCTAGTTTCCTCTCCATCAAGCCACACCCGGAAGTTTGCGGGACGCCAGCTCATCAATGCGCGGAGGGCCGCATAGAGGTAGACGATCGAACCGGGTAGCCGCGCCTCGTTTGCGATTCGGTTGGCGTCTGAGTCATACCCGCAGGAGGCGATACAACAGAAGTCAGATCCTTCAGCCTCGCCTAGATCGATTGCCGACTCCCGCCCGCCGCAGAGAACCCCGACCGAACCGGCCGGATCCGTTGGTATCCCTAGAACTCTCGCTAAGTCATTGCCTCGCCCACCAGGAATGATTGCCAGCAATCCGGAGCTCTTTGAGGTTGCGGACGCTACGGCCCCAACTAAACCGTCACCACCGATTGCGGCGGCTATCTCACCGGCTGCGCTGGCATCCGCCGCGAGGCTACGTGCGTGATCAAGCGACTTAGTCTCTGAGACTCGGAATGTCACTCCGCGACTCTCAAGATCGGCGACGACTTCTGTAAGGACCTTTGCAGCCCGTCCGCGCCCCGCTGCAGGGTTGATGATCAGGTGGACGGGAAGCACTCGGGCAAGGCTACCCGCGAGCGCAGTCCGATTGCGTTTGTGAATGCTGCCCGGTCTGCGACAATCGCCAGATGAAGCTAACCCGCCTAGGTACCGGAATCCTCGTCGTCAGCGTGACTGCTGCGGCCGCCACAGGCTGTGGATCTAACTCTGCTAAGGATGCGAGCGCTCCGCCGCAACAAACTAACTGCAGTCAGTTAACCCCGAAGGCACCCGCTAAAAGCACCGAAAACCCGCCAAAAACGCATCTCCCGAGCGGTAACTACAGCGCAATAGTCAAAACGAATTGTGGAAGTTTCACAATCGCTCTTGACACACACAACTCGCCTCAATCGGCAGCCTCATTTGCGAAGCTGGCCCGAGGTAGCTTTTACGACGGCCTGATTTTCCATCGAATCGCACCAGGATTTGTTATTCAGGGTGGCGATCCACTAGCAACAGGGAGCGGGGGGCCTGGATATAAGACCGTAGAGCTCCCTCCAGCGGACGCAACCTATCCGCGTGGCACCGTAGCGATGGCCAAGACACCGATTGAACGACCCGGCACTGGCGGTAGCCAGTTCTTCATCGTTACCGGCGAGGATGCCGGGCTGCCAGCTGACTACGCAATTCTCGGCAAGGTAACGAGCGGCCTCGAAACAGTCGATCGCATTTCAAACCAGGAACTGAACCCTGCGTCAGTGACAGGGCCGGCTGGCGCTCGGGAGGGACGACCGCTTCAACCAGTTGTGATTGAGAGCATCACCATCAAGAAGCAAAAGAGCTCTTAGCTGCTGAGAGCTTTTTTCTGCCGCCTGCGACCGAGCAGCACAAGGACTCCTAACACCGCAGCCAGTAGGAGACCTCCGAACAGAATCGATTCACCGAGGTTGATACCTCCGAATGGGAGGGCAACCAGCATTGCGATTCCGGCTCCAATTGCCAACAGAACAATCACGACTAAGAACAGAACGAGCGGCCCAGCGATCCGCCTAGCGAGGCCGGCACTCTTCGGTGGCGCAACGATGCCCATCAACCGCAAAATCAGCAGCTGCCGACCGCTAGGAGCTTCAGTTCCGAGCTTCTCAACCGCAGTTTTTAGATCTCCGGCTCGACGCTCGGCTAGAGCAATTGAGGCATCTGCCATTCGCTTTAGCGCGAGGCGCTCCTGCGGCCTTGCAGCCGCGATCGCCTTTTGAAACCAGAGTCGAGCGGCATCAGCGTCATAACGCTCCGCGGCACGCGCACCGAGGATCGCGCAGGCAGCTGAGCGATATTTAGTTTCAGCCTCGAGCTCTTCGCTTGATTTTTGCTCGAGTGCCTGCATGGCAGCCATGTTGCCGCGCTGTTCGATTTTCATCTGCCGCTGTTTCGCCATCGCGGAGAGTCTAGGGGAAGCGCCTCGAAACCGGACTGACAGCTCATTAGGGCGACGCTGAGGGGGACTGCTAGATTCCTATCATGTCAATTCTTGCATTTCCGAATCCGGTTGACGAGGTTTCGGCGCGCTTAGTAGCTGGAGCAGTCGTGATTCTTTCGCTCACCGCTGTTGCCACTGGTTCCGTTGTCCTTACAGGGCTGATTACTTGCGGCTTTATCCTGCGCGTCATGAGCGGGCCACGATTCAGCCCACTTGGGCTGCTCGTCACCAAGGTGGTTAGGCCAAAGCTCAGTATCGAGCCGCGTTCCGTAGCAGGCCCACCTAAGCGGTTTGCTCAGGGAGTCGGCGTGGTTTTCTCACTAACGGCCACAGTGTTGATGGTCCTCGGCTCGATTGGAGCTGCCCAAGTCGTTCTTTTGATGCTGGCGTTCGCTGCAACGCTGGAATCAGTATTCGGGCTCTGCTTGGGATGCAAGGTGTTTGCCGGCCTCATGAAGCTCGGAATCATTCCTGAGGAGGTCTGTGAACGCTGTAACAACATAGGCCTGGTGGGTGGACCTCAGGCCTGACGGCCAAATCCGGCTTCTACGCCCGATAATCAATGTTATGTAAGGTGGCGGGGCAAGTCGTCAGGAAACTGCTGCGGTGACGACAGATGAAGCATGCCGAGCCAGCAACCAGCCCTATGCGTAATGAGTTCTCAAGCCCTTCAGCGTCTTGGCCAGCATCGCGTTGACTCTGTAACAGAGCAACTCGCTTGTGCTGTCGCTACCCGTTCCGACACTCAGCAACGCGATGACGGAGTTCGACTGATCTCGGCGGCCTGCAACAGCAGGTCGGCAGTGATTGCTCTTTGGCCCGACGGAACTACCGACAGTTCCGCAGGCACGGTGGAATCGCTGCTTAGGGCCGAGCCGGTCGCATTTGGCCACAGCAAAGACCTAGACGCTACACCCGACTTAATTGCTGTTAGCGATCGAGGGCTTCTCTGGTGGTCGTCGACAAACGATTGCAATGACCTACTCGCACTTGTCACTGCGGCTGGCGACGTCCACATACTTGCGACAGGTGAACCTGGCTCGGTTCACTCTGAGGTTCTCGATGACGGGGACCGAATCGTCGCGATGACGGTGGAAATGGCATCAAGCCTTTCGAATCCCGAGCTACTACTTGAGATGGCACTTGTCGACGACCCGGCACCATCATGCGCACTTGAATGGATGATTGAGGCGGCTCGTGGAGATAACGCTAGAGGCGAGTTGCACGCGGCCGTCTGGAGGCACTCCAGCGAAGCGAACTCGGTCCGGCTAGAAAGTTAATCGGTAAAGCTAGCGTCACTCGCTATTGAATCAGCGATTTGACTTATCTTGCGACCGCTCCATGCAAACGGCGGCTGGCCAGGCTCCTCAACGGCTAGCTCGGTCTGACCAAATACCGAAGCCCATTGCCTAGCAACCGCAAGCGGATGGCCAGGATCAGCTTGATCCTGCGAACCAATCACAGCCACTGGAATATCGAGCCCTTTAAGCTCTGAGAATGACTCAAATGGACGTGACCGCGGCACAATCCTTAATGCCTCTGCAACGGAATCCGGATGCAAATGCAACGCCATTCGCTGTGCAACTGCACGCCTGACGACCGGCGCCCAGTTATCCGCTACTCCGCCGTCACCATAGACATCAAGAAACCCCTCTACCCCACCTGCTGCGAGACCGTCAGCTAGGGCATCCCATCTGGTCAGCGCGTGGTCATCGGCTGTCCGTTGAGGTTGAAAAGCGGGCGTGATCAAGACCAATCCGGCAACACGATCCGGATGATTAATAGCTATCCGAGCAGCCGTATGTGCACCCATCGAGACTCCGACGATTACAGCCCGAGAGATTCGCGCTTCGTCAATCACAGCAAGAGCATCCGCTTCAAGATCCTCGTATGAGAAGGCTGTAGTCGGGATGGGCGCACCACTCTCACCATGGCCGCGTGCATCAAAACCAATTACATGATGCCCACCGCGCTGGAGGGCTTTCGATCCCATCAACACATACCGACGCGTTGCAGTGAGTCCGTGAAGTAGCAATATCTTGCTCGCCGACTCCCTCGGTCCGGAATGCTCTACCGCCAAGGAACTATGTCGACCAGCAACTGTTTCGCTCACGACAGCGGCAGGCTCATCTGGCCACTTGCGGCCTCAGGCGTCTGGAAGCCGGCCACACGCACGCCGATGAGTCGAACGGGATGCTGCGGGTCAAACTCCTCAAACAGCTCCCGAGCCACACGAGTAACTGTCTCTTGATCAGAAGTGAGTGCGCTCAGTGTCCGGGCACGCGTGTGAGTCTCAAAGTTTGCGTAACGAATTTTGATACCGATCGTCCTTCCTTGGTGGCCATGCCTACGGAGGGCTGAGCAGAGATCCGCACTCAATCCAGCAAGCCTTTCGAGCAGCTCGGTTCTGTCGCTCAAATCAGTGTCAAAGGTGGTCTCACGAGACTCGGAAACCGCTTCGCGATTAGACACGACGGGGCTGCCATCAATGAACGCGGCGCGCGACTTGAGTATCGAACCCTGGCGCTCACCGAAGGCCTCCCAAAGCTGCTGCTCATCGGCCCCCGCAAGCTGAGCAATTGACTCAATCCTTAGAACGCGCAGGCGCTCAACAGTCTTAGGCCCAATCCCCGGGATCAAACCACACGGTCGATCAGCAAACCACTCGCAGGCCTGCACCCGACTAATCACTACAAACCCGCGCGGTTTCTCCGCGTCCGATGCAACCTTTGCGACCAACTTATTCGGACCGATGCCGACTGACGCATGCAGTCCAGTCTGCTCCTCTATCTCACGAACAATCGTCCTCATAGTCGCGATAGGCGAAGACAGCCCAGTTAGGTCGATGTATGCCTCGTCTAAACCCGCCTGTTCAACTTCGTCGATCTGGTGATGAATAACAGCCATTACTGCGCGCGAAGCCTCTCGGTAACGATGAGAGTCGGGCTCGATAACAACGGCGTCAGGGCAGAGACGTAGTGCCTTTGCTGCGGGCATTGCAGATCCAACACCATGCCTTCGGGCCTCGTAACTGGCAGTGGTGACTACGGAACGTGGACCGCTCCCCGACACAATCACTGGCAGCCCCTTTAGATCGGGCCTCCGCTGCAACTCAACCGAAACAAAAAACGCATCGAGATCGATGTGGGCGATCGTTCGGAGCGGCGCGCCGTCCGTCTCCCCGCGCTGATTTCCATCGCCCACCTGATTCGACGCGACAGCTGAATCCATAACCGAATTGTACGACCGAATACGGTCAACGCTGGCGGCAAGCAATCGCGGGCGTCGAGGGAACACGACCAGATCTAGGGAGCGACCCAAACGGTGTCGACTCCGTCGAAATGAAGCTTACGTGCAACCGCTCCAGTCAAGTCAAATTCACGTCCGCTTATGTACGGCCCTCTATCAATAACGGGAACCACAACTGTCCGACCGTGGTACGAAACGGTGACTCTTGTGCCGCAAGGAAGCGTCTTGTGAGCCACGCCCATTTGGTTGTAATGCAATACGCCACCGCAGGCGAGCCCCTCGCCATAGAGGCCATACCAAGATGCACCAGCCGGCCGAAGCCCAGAGACATTGCCGCCATTGACGACTGTGTTGCTCAGCCCGTTGCCCGCTCCAATCGCCACCCGTAGCTGATTAACACCCTTTGGCGCGGTCAGGTACGCGGTAAACCGACCGTTTCGAGCCCGGGAACGACTAACTACCTTCCAATGCCCTAGATGACGAATCGAAAGGACGACACGCTGATTGCCAGCTGGGCGAATTATCCCTCGGATCCTGACTCTGCTCCCCGGCCGACTCGGTGGAATCGGAGCCACGATCGCCTTTGGAGAAACTGCGATACGAGCCGAAGCACTCGTCCTAGCAGTTGCGGTCGGAAGGCTCCCGGCGCTCGCTTTAATCACACCGCTCAGCCCTGGCTTAACAGAGGCACTCCACCGTCCACGACGATCAGCATGAGCTATGCCAATTCGTCGCATTGAATGGCCCGGCGCAACTAGGTAGACCGAAACTGGCGACTTAGCCGCCAACCCAACACCAACACCGGATACGGAGACCGCTGAACCCCATGTGACTCGCTTCGCCGAGAGCCTGACGGGTAGATCCTGGTCTCCGCCATCGCCCGGACCAGCCCCGCCACCAAAAGATGTCAGTGCCAGCAATACAGGCACAAATACGAAAGAACCACGCAGGTTTTTAATCGACTCCACTATCCGCTTCCTGTCTCTATCTGTCGGTGCCTACGGGGTTAGCTGACGGGCTCGCAAATCGCTGATAACTGGCTGATTCGCTATGCGACATATCGCCGCAATTCGCCCCTGCCGAGAACATCCGGCTCTGGGTCCCCCGTCTGGCTGCGCATTGCGCGCGGCCAGTTCGGCTTGACTTACAAAATCAATCGTACCGCAAGAGCGGTAGACAACTGTGCCTTGGAGCACACTCCCTAAATCTATGCCGCCTGGAGCTGAGCTCCATACTCGTCGCGGAGCCGACTTAGCCCGAGGCGCATCCGACTCTTCGCTGTGCCGACAGGAACGCCCGATTTTGCTGCAATCTCCTCAGATGTTAGACCCGCCCAGTAGGCAAGGACGATTGCTTCGCGCTGCGCAAGCGGGAGGTCAGACAGCATTGCTCGAGCCTCCGCTGCGCTCTCAGCCTGCTCCGCCAGGAGGTCTGGTCGGTCGGTGTTAACTGGCTGTTCCATCTCCACGACTACCTTCAGCCTGTCGCCTGCACGGCCTGCCGCATCGCCCTCCCGCCAAAGATCAAGCGCTCGGCTGCGCGCCATCAGCTTTAGGAATGGCCCGATCTCGCCTCGCGACGGGTCAAAACGTTCTGGACGCGTCCATATACGCATGAATACATCTTGGACTACATCGTGTGCCGTCGTGGCATTGCCAAGGACACGATACGCGGCGGCATAAACGCCGCGCTCATGTTCCGAAAACACTCGCTCAAAGCATGAACGATCACTGAGGTCTAGTTGAGGGCGCGCCGCGTATTTGGTCATAACAGAAGCATACACAGCTTGTGTAATGTTTCAAGTCATCGTTGTGTAAGGTTGCGCACGCTGCCGGATTCAGCGAGAATGCGCGAAATGGCCAACTCCGACCGCCTAACTGGCCTAGATACGTCCTTCCTCCACTTAGAGCGACACGGCGCGCATATGCACATCGCCTCATGCCTCGTATTTGAGGGTAGTGCGCCCCCATACGAGGAGTTCGCTCAGCACATCAACTCACGATTGCACCTTGTTCCTCGCTACCGACAGCGCTTAGCTGAGGTTCCTTTCGGTCAAGGCCGCCCTGTTTGGGTCGATGATCCTCACTTCAAACTCGGATATCACCTTCGCCACTCGGCCCTCCCCGCCCCCGGAAGCAACATGGAACTCTCTGGACTCTGCGGTCGCGTCTTTTCAACCCAGCTAGATCGGGCCAAACCGCTATGGGAGATTTACCTCGTTGACGGTCTCGCAGGTAACCGCTTCGCACTTCTTGCAAAGACTCATCACGCACTAGTTGACGGCGTCTCTGGAATGGACCTAACGGCAGTCCTCTTTGATCTCGCCGAGGACGCCATTCCCCTTGAAGCCCCGAGCGTTGAATGGGTAGCGCAACCAGCACCGTCCTCAGCGGAACTGTTGGGCGAAGCGCTCATAGAACGCGCCACAGTTCCAGCAGAGATGGCCAGGGGATTACGTTCCATGGTGAGGCGCCCACGACGCACGGTTGACTGGCTTGCTAGCCAGGCAGCCGGGATCGGGAATCTCGCCTTTGACGGAACCGAACAAGCGCCGGAGACACCTCTGAACGTTGCGATTGGTCCTCATCGCCGCTTTACATGGGTAACTGCCGACCTGAGCCAGCTAAAAGAGATCAAGAATCAGTTGGGCGGAACGGTCAACGACGTAGTCCTAACAATCGTTTCCGGTGCCCTTGGAAGCTTCCTGCGCTCACGCGGTCATCCGACGCGCGACTTGGTCTTGAGGGCGATGGTCCCGGTATCGATACGTCCCCAGACGGAGCACGGAACACTCGGCAACCAGGTGGCCGCTATGTGGGCACACCTGCCTGTCGGTGTTTCAGACCCTAAACAGGCACTTGCACTAGTGAGCGATTCAATGAGCCACGTCAAAGACTCCGGCCAGGCTGTCGGCGCACATGCCCTAACCGAGCTAACCGGCTTCGCCCCGCAAACACTCATGAGCCAAGCAGCCCGCCTCGTGCCTAGGCAGCGCTTCTTCAACCTCGTAGTCACAAATGTGCCGGGTCCCCAGTTCCCACTTTGGTTGATGGGACGCCGACTGGTGGAGATCTATCCAATGGTTCCGCTTGCTGAGCGACAGGCTCTTGGGATAGCGGTGATCAGCTACGACGGCAAGGTCTGTTTCGGATTCAACGCCGACTGGGATGCAATCCCAGACCTTGACCTCTTGGCAGAGGATCTTCGTAATGCGCTTGCCGATCTGACAGCCACCGCGCGCAAGGACGGAAAGCCCTCCCGAGCGCAGCGTGGAACCTCTAAATCAAAGCGTAGGAGCACCGCCACCGCCGCTCCTGTCAATCTGAAGGCGTGACAAGTCAACTGCGAATCGGGCTTGCCCAGATCAACCCAACGGTCGGCGACCTTGACGGCAACCTCCAGCTAATACGCGATTCCCTGCTGGAAGCAGTTGCATCTGGATGTCAGCTAGTTGCATTCCCGGAGCTAGCAATCACCGGTTACCCGCCCGAGGACCTCCTACTTGTTCCACGTTTCCTCGCGGAGGCTGAGGAGAAACTGCTAGAGATTGCTGGCCTCACGAATGGAACGGTGGCGATAGTCGGCGCTCCCGAGCTAGTTGAGGGGAAGCTTTACAACACTGCGGCGGTGCTCGCGGACGGGCGTATTGCAGCGCGTTATCGGAAGGTAGAGCTCCCGAACTACGGCGTTTTCGATGAATACCGCTATTTCACGCCCGGCTCACATGGCGAGTGCATCGAAGTAGACGGAGTACGGATTGGACTTTCGATCTGCGAGGACATCTGGGTCTCTGGCAAACCCGGATCCGACTGCGCTGAGGCAGGAGCGTCACTCGTAGTCAATATCTCCGCATCACCATTCCAGGCCGGTAAAGGTGACTTGCGCAGGAAGATGCTGTCCGACCGGGCCAGCGAGCACGACCTACCAATTGCCTACTGCGCGCTCGTCGGCGGGCAGGATGAACTCGTGTTCGACGGCGAATCACTTGTCGTTGACAGCGACGGTGAATTACTGATTGAGGGCCACCAGTTCCAAGAGCAACTGATCCTTTGCGATCTTGCGCTTGAGCCTCGCGCAGCGAGCCCCTCCGCACGCCCACCCCTTGCCGTACTACACACAAGCCTTCAGGAAGCCCCCTCAGACCACACCCCAGAAGTTATGGCTCCACGTCTAGACGAAGACGAGGCTGTGCTTGAGGCCTTAACCCTTGGGTTAGCCGACTACAGCCGAAAGAATCGATTCAACGGCGTCGTCCTCGGAGTTTCGGGCGGTATTGACTCAGCGGTCGCCGCAGCGATCGCAGTTCGGGCGCTCGGCGCGGACAGGGTGCATGGCGTAGTTATGCCGTCACCGTGGTCCGCCAGTGAGACCCAATCCGACGCTCGCGAACTCTGTGACAGTCTCGGAATCGAGTGCCTAGAAATGCCTATCGTCAGCGCAATGGAAGCCTATGCCCAGACGCTTGGCTCGAATATCGACGGTCCTGGTGCCGGACTAGCCGAAGAAAATATTCAGGCGCGGATCCGCGGTAACCTGCTGATGGCTCTCTCAAACGCCCATGGCTGGCTAGTGCTCACGACAGGCAATAAGTCAGAGATTGCTGTGGGCTATTCAACGCTTTATGGAGATGCTGCTGGCGGGTTTGGCGTCCTCAAGGATGTTCCTAAGACCCTCGTGTATCGGCTTGCCGAACTCTGCCAAGCCCACCCCAAAACAAAGATTCCTAAGCGGATAATCGATCGGCCACCGTCTGCCGAACTACGACCTGACCAGTTGGACAGCGACAGCCTCCCTCCATATGACGTACTCGACCCAATCCTCGATCTGTATATCGAGGAACACCTCGATGCTGACGCAATCGTCGCCGCCGGTTTCGACCGCTCTACGGTTGATGGTGTGCTGAAGCTGATCGACAGGGCTGAGTACAAGCGGCGCCAGTACCCGCCCGGCGTGAAGATCACAGGCCGGGCGTTTGGTCGCGACAGGCGAATGCCGATCACAAACCGTTTCTCACGTTGAAGCTACTCAGCCTGTGGAGGCTTGCGGACAGCGATCGTCATTCTTGAGACAGCGCAGAGCCTTGCATCGTCGTCGCGCATTTCGACATCCCAAACCCAAGTACTACGGCCCGAATGAACAGGTTTGGCTTGAGCATGGATTAGGCCGGCTGAGATAGGTCTAAGGAAGCTCGTTTGATTAGAAATACCGAGCGCGATCTTGCCCTCTTCACGTACCCCAACCCATGTTCCGATCGAAGCCAGCGATTCAGCGATCGAGCAGTAGACACCACCGTGCACAACACCGAAGGGCTGCTTGACCGCATCACGGACTTCGACGGTGGCCTGCACCTCCTCGCTCGTCGCCGAAATCAGTTCTAGGCCGTAAAGAGCATCGAAGAATTGCTCCACATCACTTCTGCTGAGT
>Ga0194055_10003556_pt1 | contig 11923 bp, 13 predicted proteins | sample SepL449m_MetaG_FD_155482 | JGI IMG/M metagenome (GOLD analysis project Ga0194055, IMG submission 155482) | Anoxic zone freshwater microbial communities from boreal shield lake in IISD Experimental Lakes Area, Ontario, Canada - Sep2016-L442-9m | ecosystem: Environmental > Aquatic > Freshwater >... | reverse complement strand
CCCTTGAGCAGTTCCACCAGATCGTGCCCCGACATGTCGTCGAGTTCCGCCGCCACGATCCAGGCATCGACATCAATCCGACGGCTGAGCCGGATGGCATCGGCGCCGGACGACCTGAGGTGGAGTTGCAGATTGCCGAGCCGGGCGCTGGCAGCGAGCGTGGCGTAGGAGTTGAACTGCGGGTCCACGACCACAACGCTCGGGACGTGGCCGGCATGGGCGTCGAAGGGGGCTGCAGGGCTCATGAACGCGACTCCGTGCGTAACGAATCAAGAACGGGTGTTTTCAGATTAACTTGAAGAACGTGAACAGCTCAGCAGACGCTGGCATCTGGAGCGATTTCGATTGGCATCCGCGAGGCGCGGATCACGTCGAGTGTGATCGGTCGGACGAGGTAGCCGGCCACGCCGGACGCCAGGGCCCGCTGCTCGTCTTCGAGGCGATAGGTGTCGGACACGATGAAGATGCCAGACCGCATGCCGTGGCCAACGCGGTCGAGCGAGATCCTCGAGCCAGAGAGGAGCGGGTCGACGTCCCCCTGCATGACGTGGGGCGACAGCATGTCAAGGAGGTCGAAACCCGACATGTCGGGCAGCTCCGAAGCCACCAGCCACGCATCGGCACGGAACCGGCGAGAGAGCCGAACCGCCGAGCGGCCGTCGACGCAGAAGTGAACACCCACCTCGCCAGACTGAGCCGCCAGCACGAAGTCGCCGTAGCGCTCGCAGGTGGCGTCAACGATCACGATTTCGTTGATGCCGGCAGAACGGAGCGATTCGAAGGCCTTGTGGAGTTCCATGATCGATTGCCCTTTTGATTGGTCGGTTGTGCTGAACGATGACCAGGACTGGAAGAGACGCAGAATGATCGGAAGTGACTACCGGGCGGTCTGCATTGACAGCGGCAGACGATTGAGGGGGAGCGACGGGCGAGCACCAACGAGCCGGCCCGACATCGGACGAGTCACCGGGCTGATAGCCGGCCCCATATCGCCCACGAGGAGCGGGAGCACCGCAGCCGAGTTGGCAAACACATCGCCGCCCACGAAGAGCGACTGCGAACGGTTGGTTGCTGGCACCGAAGCTCGGAGGTGCGTGTCAGCGGAGGCAGTTGAAGCACTTGAAGACCTGCCGTCGGTTGGGATTGCCGACTCGTGCCGCTGCATGGCAGCGATCTCAGCCAAGGGTTCGAGGTCATTCATTCTGGCCAGATCGCCGACGACGCTGTCGCCCGTGAACGCCGGCGACAGATCAACCGCACTCGCACTGCCTGCGGCGACGCCGAGGACGGTCACTGCCGAGCACGAGTTGTAGAAGAGGGACTTCAAGAACGACCGCATGACTTCACCTGAAAAAGTTACGAGCAAAGGACTGTGTGAGGGGACACCAGATTCAAAACGACCAAGAACGTGCCGCCGCTATCGGTCGGGGTCAGCCGGCCACGACCGCGATCACCGCGATCGCCGCCATCACGCAACTCGCGAGAAGCGAGGACATGACGCGGGCTGTACGAGAACCGGACGACGACAGGGAGGAGATCATTGGATGCTTCTTTTTTTGGTGGGGATTCGAACTGGAAGAGATGAGGTGTTGAGGTCACACCAACGACACGATCGACAAAAACAAGGCGATGGGGAGCGCACACAGCAGGACATCTGCTTGCGTGAGTGCCCAGCACGCACCGACCGATCGGGATGACCCGACCACATGGACATGGTTCACGAGCTGTCTCCTTCAAAATGGAGTGCACCGGCTTCAAACGCTCGGCGGGAACCTCCTTGCGACCCTGCCGGATGCCGGTTGGCAGCCTTGGTTGTCGTGGAGCGATTCACGCCACTGGAAGAAAGAACATGCACGTGTCGTGCCAATCGCGGCGGTTCTTCTCGAAAAAAACGAAAAACCTTGTTTCTCGGCCAGAAACGTTGTTTTTCACTGATGCGACCAGCTTCCTCGCGACCCTTGAGGCAAGGGGGGGTGGAGCGAATCGCTCCAGGCGCTGGAGCGATTCGCCCCAGGGGGTGGGGCAAATCGCTCCACCCCCCTCGGGAAGTATTTTTTGCGAGAATGAGCCAGAGAGAGGGTCTGGCTGGAGTGCGCAAGGTGCAGCGGGCAGAGGGTTTACGGAGCCTGGGGGCTACGTTTCCAGCACCGCCCGGACGAGGTTTTCGTCGATGCCCTCGACGAGATCGACCTGGCCGACCCTCGACGGCAGCACAAACCGCAGCCGTCCGTTGACGGTCTTCTTGTCGCGGGCCATGACCGCCATCAGCGGGGACGCCTCCCGGAGCGCCCCGGTGGGCTCGACCGGCAGGCCCATCGCCTTCAGGAGTTGGTCCTGGCGGGCGACGATCTCGCTCGAAACTCGACCGATTCGAGCCGCGAGGCGGGCGGCCTGGGCCATGCCGATCGCCACCGCCTCCCCGTGCAGCAGAGTGCCGTAGCCGGCAACTGTTTCATAGGCGTGGGCAAACGTGTGCCCATAGTTGAGGGCCGCCCGTAGGCCCGTCGTCTCTTGCTCGTCCTGCTCGACCACCAGGGCCTTGATCGCGGCCGATCGGGATACGGCATGGGCCAGGGCCTGCGGCTCCCGCTGGACCAGAAAAGCGGCGTTTTCCTCGAGCCACACGAAGAAATCGGGGTCGAGAATCATCCCGTACTTCACCACTTCGGCGAGGCCGCTCACGAACTCCCGATCGGGCAGCGTTGCGAGCGTGTCGATGTCGGCGACCACGCCGACAGGCTGCCAGAACACCCCCACCAGATTCTTGCCGCCGTGGAGGTTGATCCCGGTCTTGCCGCCGATAGCGCTATCGACCTGAGCCACAAGTGTCGTCGGCACGTGCCAGACCGGAAGCCCGCGGGCGAACGTCGCCGCCACGAATCCGGCAAGGTCGCCCGTCACCCCGCCCCCGACGGCAACCACGTGGGTGCGGCGATCGACGGCCAGTTCAGCGAACGCATCCCAGAGGCGGCCCGCCTCGGCCAGGCACTTCGAGGACTCGCCCGATGGCACAGTCAGCGTCGGGGCATCGATTCCTGCGGCGTGAAGCCCGCGGGCCACACGGTCGGCGTGGGTGCCCCCAACGGCGGCATCGGCGATCACGACCGCCCGGCACACTCCGGCGGCCCGGAGCCTTTCACCTATGGAATCGAGGAGTCCTTGGCCGCAGACGATGTCGTAGGAGCGGTCGGCGGCGGGCCCAGAGTCTCCCCCCGGGAGGTGGAGTCGGATGGCGTTCACGGTCAGGCGACGCTCACGCGGTCGAGGTCGGCCTGTGTCACCGTGATGACCCGAGCGAAGCCGGTATGCTGCCGCGTGTAGTCGAGTTCGGCCGCGTCCTGCGGGCTTGCATGCAGGAGTCGTTCCACCCGGGCCTTGTCGGCGGCGGACCAGTCTTCGCAGTCGGCCGGCCAGATCGTGTGGTTTTCGACCACCAGGGCTTCACGATACGGATCGAACGAGTTTGCCATGCCAGGGGCTCCGATGCGGACGAAGGCCGCTTTCCGCAGCAGCCGGAACAAGCGATGAGTATACATTGCCCGACGGTGGTGTTTGGGAGGAACCGGCGGTTCCTCGCCGGCAGCGGCTGGAAGAACACGAGGCGAGTGCCATGCAACTCTTGGAGGCAGACGCGGATCGCGGTCAGGCGGGTGCCTCGATCCCGGGCACCTGGCTCGTGGCCGGGATTCTTGTCATGGCGATCGGGCTCGCCTCGTTTGCGGTTTGGTTCCAGTGGACGCAGACGAAATGCTGCCTGGCGTTTTTCGGGCCCGACATCGCGACCGCCATCCAGACGGCGCCGCGCGTGGAGGCCTGGAAGTTGAGCCCCACTGGGGACGCCGGTCGCGTGCTCGCCGTTTCTCGGGTGGATGTGTCGAAGGCACCCGGGCTCGTGCACCTGCGGCACGGCCTCGTGGAGGACTCCAACTACTCCTGGTCGGCTGTAGACGCCGGGCGGCGGCCGACCGAGTCTTGGGACGTGGCCTTGGCTTTCTTTGCCACCGAGGCATCGCGACCGACGACCGTACTCGCCTTCGACCTCAAGGTTGACGGTGCGGTCACGGTTGTCGGCCGACCCGGGCGCGTCGGCCTCGGGAGGCTGGGGCCTGGGCTGAAGAAGTGGATGACCGCCACGCTCACAGGGGCCGCGTCCCGCCCATGACCGGCTGAAACAGGCCGCAAAATCGGTCTTTCGAGCCCGCCGGGCCGGTCCTATTCTCCCCGGCTGCCCAGCAGGCTTCGAGGACGATTCAGCATGCGTGCCATCGCCGTGGCGAACCAGAAGGGTGGAGTCGGCAAGACCACCACGTCGGTGAACCTCGCCGTGGCGCTGTCGCGCGCAGGCCGGAACGTCTGCCTGATCGACCTCGATCCGCAGGCGCATGCGACGCTGCACGTCGGAGTCGTGCCGGGAGCCGACGGCCCGACCGCGTTTGACGTGCTCACGGCCGGTCAGCCCCTGGCGGCAGCCTGCGTGCCCGTGACCGACACGCTCAGTGTGGTGCCAGCCCATATCGACCTTTCGGCCGTCGAACTGGCGCTTGCCGGGACTCACGGTCGCGAGTCGATCCTCCGCCAGCGTCTGGCGGCCGATCCGCGGTGTCGGGCAGAGAGCGGTGCGGATGATCCGCAGGCAGGACGGTTCGACTACGTGATCGTCGACTGCCCGCCCTCGCTCGGCCTGCTCTCGCTCAACGCGATGGCTGCGGTGGGAGAGGTGCTGCTGCCGCTGCAGCCGCACTTCCTGGCGCTCCACGGCTTCAGCAAACTCCTCGAGACGATCGAACTGGTGGCCGACCACGTGAACCCCGGGTTGCGGCTGCTCGGCGTGGTGCTCTGCATGTATGAGGCGTCGACGCGGCTCGCGGGTGAGATCGGCCGAGACGTCGAGTCGTTTCTCGGCGGCACAGGCGGGAGCGGTGCAGCCCATCAGGCGTGGCGCGACGCGAGGCTCTTTCAGACGCGGATCCGCCGCAACATCCGTCTGGCGGAGGCGCCGAGCTTCGGGCAGTCAATCTTCGACTACGCCCCAGACTCCAACGGTGCCGAGGACTACGCCGCCCTCTCGGGTGAAGTCGATCGGGCTGTGGCGACTGGCCTCATCCGCCGCGTCGCCTGATCCGGCTTGGACGGGTCACACGTGATCGTGAGGCGTTCACGAGGCGAGGGGCTGCCCGTGCCCGTCGCCGCGCGACGGCTGCGGCAGACTCTGCGGAGAGTGTGGTCTGGGCGAGATGTGCGGGCAAGAAACGCCGAAAGCCCCTCGTTCCATGGGCTTTTCGGGTGGGACCTGCCGATGTTCATTATGCTTGCGCTCGAGGAACGTCCCGAAGAGTTTGGCGGGTTTTATGGCGAGGATCGCGGCGTTGTTGTCCAGTGATTCAACGGCCACGCGCCGCCCCGACATGCTTTGGTCACGGGTCGCGATCGTGGCGCTGCTTGTCCTCGCGGTCGTGGTCTCCTCGAGGACAACGGGAGCCGCTGACCCTGTTGGGTTTCGCCGCCTGGCCCCCGGTGCGGTGACCGTCATCCCTGCCGACAAGGCAACCGATGACGCCCTGCAGCGGGCCGACATCGTCGAGATTACGCAGGGGCACGCGGACCTGGCGTGGGCACCGCAGATGTCCCCAGCCAACAGCACGTTCGTGGAGCGGGGTCGCGGCCGCGAATACCCTCGCGACATCTGGTGCCTGGAGTTCGCCTTCAAGCCGCCGCGGATGCTCGACGTCGACGTTCCCGCAGCCGACTTGAAGATGCAACGAAAGCGGATCTGGTATCTCGTCTACCGTGTCAAGAACGTCGGTGGCCGGCGGCTCGTGACGGCACCGGCCGAAGGCGCGGCTGAAAAGGTCGCGCGGCGGACGGAGGCCTATGAGACCCCGATCCGCTTTCTCCCGCACTTCGTGCTGGAGAGCCTCGAACCCGTCGAGGATGGCGAGGGGCTCTCGTCGTACCGCGGCTATCTCGACCGCTTGATGCCGTCGGCCATGAACGCGATCCGGATGCGGGAAGATCCGAACCGCCGATTTCTCGACAGCGTGGAAATGTCGGCGACGGACCTGCAACCGGGCGAGGAGCGGTGGGGGGTCGCCATCTGGGAGGACATCGATCCCCGGATCGACTTTTTCTCGATCTACGTCCGCGGGCTCACCAATGCCATTCGCTGGCGACAGCGGCCCGGTTCGGTGATCAAGCCAACCGATCCACCTGGGGCTCACATCGAGGAGACGCTCGAGAGCCTGCGGCTCGACTTCTGGCGGCCGGGGGATGACCGCACGATCACCGACAAAGAGATGGGGATCGGGTTCGCCGGCATGTTCGAGCGGATGGCCCTCGGCGGCCGACTGCTTTCGGCCGTGGGCTGGCCCCGCTATGCGAAGGTGCAACCGGTGGCGGGGCTCGACGCTCTCGGACTTTCCTGGACCGACCTGCTCGAACCCGAGGGGGGCGGGGCGGCCGCCAGCCTCATGCCGCTCGAGGTGGTCTTGAAGAAGGCCGCGGCGGTCGACGCGGCCCGAGATCCGATCGCGATGCTTCGGCTGGTCTTCGGCGACCTCGGCGTGGCGTCGATCGAAGAACTCGTCGCGGCGGCGGCTGGGCCCGTGGATCCGACGCAGGAGGCCCGTCGACAGGCGGCGCTCGCCGCGATCGGACTGACTCCACAGGGGATTGCCCGGGAACCGCTGGCTTCCTTGGCCACGATCGTCAGGATGCTCGAATCGAAGCCAGGCATGGCTGCCCAGCGGGCCGCCGCCGCCGAGATCTTCGGCGCGGCGGGCAGGCGCATTCCCTGGCTGGCCGACGCGGTGGCCAAGGCCCGTAGCCTGGCAACGCTCCGCGCGATCGATGCGAATCTGGTCGCCATCGACGGCGGCGACGCGAGGGCGGCGCTCGACGCCGCACGTCCGGCGTTCAATGGCCTCTCCGAGCAGGATCGAAAGCGGATCCTCGAGAGCCTTCCCGTGGCCGACGCCCGCCGCGGCCGAATCGAGGCGCTCGGCGACGAATCTCGCGACCGTGCGGTCGCCGAGCTCGTGCTTCAGGGGCTGTTCGGGCCGCGTGGGCCCGGGCTGTACGCGACGGCGGTGGCCAAGGAGGAGGGCGTCGACCACGCCTGGGTGTTCCGCTACGAGACCGACGCTGCGGGGCTCTGAGCCTCGTTCGGCCCTGTTTTCCTGGGGAAACCACGGCTGACCTGCCCCGAGGCCGAACTCGGGTGTAGACTCCGTGGCTCGCCCGCGCGGCCCTCCGCAGCGGGAGACACGGCGAACACACGGACCACTCCACCAAGAACAACGTCACCGGGCTCAACGTCACAGAGGATCAACGTCGATGGCACATAAGAAGGGTCAGGGTTCCAGCCGCAACGGTCGCGACTCCAACGCGCAACGCCGCGGCGTGAAGAAGTTTGGCGGCGAGGCCGTCCGGGCCGGCAACATCCTCGTCCGTCAGGTGGGAACCAAGTTCCATGCCGGCAGGAACGTGGGTACGGGAACCGACTACACGCTCTTCGCGCTTTCCGATGGCGTGGTGATGTTCGACCGCGAAGGCCGCCGCGTGAACGTGGTGTCGGGCCCCTCGGCCTGACCGAGTGATCAGCGAACCCGGTGACTCTCTCAAGGTGCCGGCGTGTTCGTCGACCGCGTGAAGATCGAAGTGGCCGCGGGGAACGGCGGCCAGGGCATGTGCAGCTTCCGTCGCGAGAAGTACGTCCCGTTGGGAGGTCCCGACGGCGGTGACGGCGGCGACGGCGGCAGTGTGATTCTCAAGGCGCAGCCGGGCGTTGATTCACTTGCCGCGCTCGCCCATCGCAAGCAGTGGCGGGCGGCCCACGGAGAGTCTGGCGGCTCGGCCAACTGCCAGGGCCGAAAGGCGCAAGACCTCGAACTGCTCGTGCCCCCCGGCACCATCGTGATGGACGAGTCGACGGGCCTGGTCCTCAAGGATCTCGCCACGCCGGGCGAATGGATCGTGGCCGCCAAGGGGGGACCGGGCGGCTGGGGCAACATGCACTTCAAGTCGTCGACCAACCGCGCACCCCGGCAGACCACGCCGGGCGTGAAGGGGGAAGTCCGCCGGCTGCTGCTGGAGCTCAAAGTGATCGCCGACGTAGGGCTCGTCGGCAAGCCAAACGCCGGCAAGAGCACGCTGCTCTCACGACTCTCCCGGGCCCGGCCCGAGATCGCCGACTACGCCTTCACCACGAAGACGCCGATCCTCGGCATCGTTGACGTGTCGCGGGATCGGAGTTTCGTGCTCGCCGATCTGCCAGGGCTGATCGAGGGGGCCCACGCGGGCGTCGGCCTCGGCCATGAGTTCCTCCGCCACGTGGAGCGGGCGGGCCTCATCGTGCACGTGGTCGAGCCCATGCCCATGGACGGCAGCGATCCGCTTGCCAACTACCGGGCGATCCGCGAGGAACTCTCGCTCCACGACGCGTCGCTCGGCGAGCGGCCGGAGATCGTGGTGATGAGCAAGGGAGAACTCCCGGGGGCCGCCGAGATCCGTGCGGACTTCGCCCGAGAGATCGGTCGCGAGGTGATCGGTGTCAGCGCCGTGACCGGGCAGGGGCTCGACGCGCTCCTGTGGGCCGTGGTGGCGGAACTCGACCGGCGGAAGGAACCGGCATGAGGACTGCGGGCGAGACGGTCGTCGTGGCCGACGTCGGCAACACACGGATCAAGTTGGCCGTGGTCGGGATTGGCATCACGGCGACGCGGCTGCCCGAGGTGGCGCTCCGCCAGGACCTCCTCAGCCATGAGTTCAGGCCTGCGAATCTGCAGCAGTGGCTCGACCGCGCCGCGGCCGGCACGACGCTCGTGCTCGTAGCCAGCGTGCACGATCGGGCGGCCGTCGGGCTGGAGGCGGCGATCGCCGAGGTGGCGGCCACGGGCCATCGCACGATTCGCCAGCACCGGATCGCGCGGGAGCACCTGCCGATTGCGGTCGAGGTGGACGAGCCGAGCCGCGTCGGGATCGATCGCGTGGCGGCGGCGGCGGCGGCCGCAGTGGCCAAGGACGCGGACCACCCGGCGGTGGTGGTCGATTGCGGCACGGCGACCACGGTCGACCTCGTGTCGGCGGACGGCCGCTTCCTCGGCGGTGCGATCCTGCCCGGCCCAGGCCTTCTCGCCCGGGCGCTCGCCGATGGAACCAGCCGACTGCCGGCCGTGGCTGACCTCGACAGTGGTGCCCTCCCGGCGATGCCGGGGCGGAACACGCAGCAGGCGATCGCGGCCGGCATTGGCTTCGGAATGCGAGGAGCGGTGGCCCGGCTCGTGGCTGAGGCCGAGGCGTCACTCGGCGGCAAGCCGCAGGTCTTTCTCACCGGCGGCTCCCGTGGCATCGTCCGCGATGCCGTGCCCGGGGCGACCGAAATCCCCGACCTCGTGCTGCACGGGATCGCACTCGCGGCCGGAAGGCTACAATCCCCCTCATGACTTCCCGCAAGGACTCCGCGACCGACCGCGCCCGACCCCTGGCCCTCGCCGCTGCGCGGGTGGCCGAGGAGACTCGCGGAACGGATATTCGCGTCCTCGATCTGCGGGAGATCACGCCCGTGTTCGACTACTTCGTGATCGCGACGGGCTCGAGCCGCCGGCAACTTCACGCGATGGCCGATGAGATCGAGTCGGTGCTCAAGAAGGAGCACCACGACAAGAAGCGCGGGGCCGAGGGCTACGAGGAAGGCCGCTGGATCGTCCTCGACTACGGCGATGTGATGGTGCATCTCTTCGATGCCGAAGCCCGGCTGTACTGGGACATCGAGCATCTCTGGAGCGATGCCGCGCGGGTGACCGTACCCACTGCCGGGGCCGGCTCCCGATGAGCCGCGCGGGTGGTGCAGCCGGCCGGGTCAACCTCCGGTCGGCCCTGCGGCAGGCATTTCGGGTCGCCCTCGAGGAGTGTTCCCGAGACGGCGTCGCGGCGATCCAGGCCGACGAACTCCCGGCGCTCGTGGAGCAGGTCCGCGAAACGGCCGACGCCAAGTTCGGCGACTACTCCGGCACGATGGCGATGGCGCTGGCGAAGAAGGCCGGCAAGAAGCCCCGCGACGTGGCCGTCGAGATCATCAGACGGCTGGAGGCGGCGCCTGGCTATGCCGACCTCTTCGAGCCTCCCGGCGATCCGGTGGGGCCTGGGTTCATCAACGTGCGCGTGAAGGACGAGGCGTTGGCGGCGGCGGTGGCCCGCGCCGTGGCCGACGACCGGCTCGGCGTGGCGGCGGTCGAGAAGCCGCTGACTGTGGTCGTCGACTTCAGTTCGCCGAACGTGGCCAAGCCGATGCACGTGGGGCACATCCGCTCGACGGTGATCGGCGACGCGCTGGCGCGGATCCTGCGGTTTCGCGGCCACCACGTGATCACCGACAACCACCTCGGCGACTGGGGCACGCAGTTCGGGATGATCCTCTGGGGATGGAAGCACTGTCGCGACGACGCGGCCTTCGCGGCCGACCCAACCGCGGAGCTCGGCCGGCTCTATCGGCTCGTGCGCAAGGTGGCCGACGCGAAGCCCGAGGAACTCGCCGCCGATCCCGTCGCCGCAGCCCTGGCCGCGAAGCATCCCGATGCCGGGCGAGAGGTGCTGGCGGAGACGGCCAGACTCCACGAGGGCGACCCGGAGAACCGGGCCCTTTGGAGCCAGTTCATGCCGGTGTGCCGCGGCGAGATCGACCGCATCTACGCGCGGCTGCACGTCACCTTCGACCACACGCTCGGCGAAAGTTTCTTCCAGCCGATGCTGGCCGCGACGGTGGACGATCTTGCCGCGAAAGGCCTGGCGCGGGAGAGCAGGGGGGCGATCGGGGTTTTTCTGCGCGGCGACGACGCACCGCCGCTCCTCATTCGCAAGGCCGACGGGGCGTTTCTCTACGCGACGACCGACCTGGCCACGATCCGTTGGCGGCTGGAGCACTGGAAGCCCGACCGGATTCTCTACGTGGTGGACCACCGGCAGAGCGAGCACTTCGAGCAGGTCTTCGAGGCGGCCCGGCGCTGGGAGATCGCGGGGATCGATCGAGTCGATCTCGTGCACGTCGGTTTCGGCACGGTGCTCGGCGAGGATGGCCGGCCATTCAAGACGCGGGCGGGCGACACGGTGGGCCTCGAGGCCCTGCTCGATGAGGGTGTGGAGCGGGCCGCGGCCGTCGTGGGCAGCGGCGACGAGGGCCGCGCCGGCATGAGCGACGAGGATCGCCGCCACGTCGCCGAGACGGTCGGCATCGGGGCGATCAAATACGCTGACCTCTCGCAGAACCGCACCACCGACTACGTCTTCAGCTTCGACAAGATGCTGCAGCTCACCGGCAACACGGCGGCTTACATGCAGTATGCCGTGGCCCGCGTGGAGGGGATCTTTTCTCGGGGCGGCGTCGACCGCGAGGAGGTGCGCCGACGCTGCGAGGGCGTGCTGCTGTCAGACCCGAAGGAGCGGGCTCTGGCGCTGGAGTTGCTCCGCTACGGCGAGGCCCTCGAGGACGTCGAGACCGACTCGCGGCCGAACGTCCTCACCGCCTGGCTCTACGACCTGGCCGGGTGCTACTCGACGTTTTACGATTCGCTCTCCGTCCTCAAGGCCGATGGGGCGGAGCGGGAGAGTCGCCTGGCGCTCTGCGACCTAACCGGCCGCGTCCTTCGCCGCGGCCTCGACCTTCTCGGCATCGGCACCGTCGAGAAGATGTAAAAAGAAAAAGGTGCCAGCCACCAAATATGAAGAAAAAGGTGCCAGCCACCAAATATGGGCAATCTGGATAAGCACCGTCGCTGCAGTTTCCCCAGTTTTGGTGGCTGGCACCTTATTTGAATGGCACGCACCCTCGAAAACATCCGCAACATCGGCATCGTCGCTCACATCGACGCCGGGAAGACCACGCTCACCGAGCCGGTGGCTCGTCTTCGTGAAGAAGAGCATCCGCTCGGTG
>Ga0194055_10003553_pt1 | contig 11933 bp, 9 predicted proteins | sample SepL449m_MetaG_FD_155482 | JGI IMG/M metagenome (GOLD analysis project Ga0194055, IMG submission 155482) | Anoxic zone freshwater microbial communities from boreal shield lake in IISD Experimental Lakes Area, Ontario, Canada - Sep2016-L442-9m | ecosystem: Environmental > Aquatic > Freshwater >... | reverse complement strand
ATTGCACACCGATCGAACGACAATATGTATTCCGTAACCAGATGACGATTTCACCAAGTGTCCGCAGGTTGGGACCACTCGACGCCATCGTCGAGAACTGCCGCTCCATATCGGCAGCCGAAAAGCCGCAGTTGGCCGGTTCGAGTTCGGGAACTTTGGGGCGGGGCTGACCGAGCGGGTCAATATCCGCAGCATAGTGTCCCATCACGCGGTAATTGCGGATCAGGCGGTCGACGCGCTCCTGCAGGATTGCGTAATCCAGCTCCATCGGGCTGACAACCGAACCATTCCCCATCTTCGGGGCACGGAACAGGTCCACCTCATCCCCATATTTGGCTTGAGTTTCAGCAATCTGCTGAAAGTACTCGCGCCATTCGGGAGAGACGGATTCCGGCGATTCCTGAAACTGTAGATACTGGGATTCCAGGTATGACAGATTAGAACTGTCGACCGAGCCCAGTTGACCTTGATCGGTTGGGGAGCCGTCGGACGCCGACTCCATCACCTCCACCTCACGCACCGTACGTGAGGGCAGCACCATGTTGGAAGGACTCATCGTGTTTGTTTGCTTTTGATCCCGGTCCTGGCATCAACGCTGTCGGGGCATAGGTGGGCATCAAACCTGCCCCGCAGGCAACATTCTATACCGGTTCCATCCCGGTCAATCGTTCAGGCCATCAAATTCATCGGCGTTTCGGGCGTGCAGACCGTGGACTGCACCCTGCATTTTCCGCAATCTTCCCGAATTCCTCAAAATCGATTCGCCCGACCCCCGCGAATTTAGCAGACCTTGCCAAGAATGAGGAGCGCGAAGAATCGAAATTCTTTTCTCCGTTCAAGAGTTTCTTCAGTTTGGAACCAGCGATCGTGAGTTCTCTGCCAAAACCTGCCGTTTTCGCCGAAGCGGTCACCGACTGACGGGGCCTGTTGTCGAAGACCGCTGTTTGTCGGCATGGCACCTGACAGAACCTTGCAAGCTATGAAGATTCTGCCGCTGGGAACCAACGCGCGATGAAAATGGGGGTCCCGGCATGACCGCATTTTCAAAGGCTTTTTGCTGCTACCAGCGACTGTCGCAAAATCTTCGACGCAAGTGGTTCCTCCCATTCGTTGTAAAGTTGAACGCATTTGATTCCAGCCACGACAATTGTGGTAACAAGTAAAAGTTCTCTCATCATCCGCCTCCTTTTTGGGGCGGGGATAGTCGTAGTTTCGGTATTCCGAATCTACTGATCGCCGCTAAAGAATCCGAGATATTTCGGAAAGCCGAACAATTCGTCCCCCGCGCCTCCACAGGCCAACAATCCGACTCGGCAGCGAGGCACGAGACTTCGCAACACATTTGGAGAAAAATGTTTAAGTGCACTCGAGCCCATTGACAGGACTGCTGAATCTCGTCTGGACCAGATTCCGGATTCCGTATCTAATCCCGGCTCAACCTGACCTGGAAGGATCGGCTTCGTGGAAAGCTTGGCTCGACTGGTTCCCTTCGTCTGGCAACAACGCGGGCGACTTTGTGTTTCCTTTACCCTGGCGGCGCTGATCGCCGTCCTTTGGGCCGGCGCGCTTCTACTGGTTTTCCCTGCGGTCGAGGTTCTCCTTGCGGGGAGATCCATGCCCGAATACATCGCCTCAAAACTGGCTACGGCACAAGCCACCGTTCAAAAGCAATCCGAGCGTCGCGAGAAGATCGAGTCTCTACTGGTAAAGCTTCGGACCAGCGGCACACCCGAAGAAATCTTCCGTGCAGAGAAGGATTGTCGAGACTGCATCAGCGATCTTAACGAAGGTCTTCGACAGGAGTGGCGGTTCCAATGGCTTCAATCAAACCTGGTACCTCGCCTCAACCCTGATCGTTTCACACTGCTCGCACAACTCATGTCCCTGCTGTTAATCCTGACGGCGGTGAAGTGCTGCCTGAGCTACATCCAGGAAACACTGGTTTGTGCTTCTGTGGAACGTACGATGCAGTCGTTGCGTGAACGACTTTTTCGCGCGACACTCAAGCTGGATCACCAGACACTGGCGCTGGAAACGACCCCGACATTGATGTCGCGATTTACGTTCGACTTGCAGCAGTTATCCAACGGCTTGACGTTACTTGGCAGCAAGGCGGTCATCGAGCCATTAAAGGCGATCGTTTGTGTGGCGTGTGCATTTGGCGTCAATTGGCGACTGACAGCGTTGTCATTTGCGTGTGCACCGCTGGCCATCGTTTTGTTCGGGCAACTGGGAAAACGGCTGAAGCGAGCCAGTCGGCGCCAGATGGAGAGCATGTCTCGCGTCTATCGCGCGTTGCTTGAACCACTCCAATCATTCACGACTGTGCTGGCGTATCGGAATGAGCGATTGCATCGCAGGCGATTGGCTCGCGAGAATCGTGACTACTTCGACAAGGCAATGAAGATCGTGCGGATCGACGCACTTTCCAGTCCCTCGATCGAATTCCTGGCGATGATTGGTGTGTTTGTGGGATCGCTTCCCGGTGCTTACCTCGTCTTGCGTGGCCAGACATCCATCTGGGGTGTCCAACTTTCCGAATACCAGATGGGACCCGCTGAACTCGCAGTACTGTACACAATGCTGGCAGGTATCCTTGACCCGGCACGAAGAATTGCCAGCATTTACTCTAAAGTGAAGAAGTCGGCCACGGCGTGTGATCGAGTGTTCGGATGGATGGACAGGAACTCGCTCGTTACATGCCAGCCTGAACCCGTTCCTATGCCGCGTCATCATCAGTCGATTGAATTCGACCGCGTTTCCTTTCGCTATGCCGTGACTGGTGACGATGCGCAAAACTCCATCGCTCTGAATGACGTCTCTCTGAAAGTTCCATTCGGGGCGACGGTTGCAATTGTCGGCGGGAACGGATCTGGAAAGTCGACGTTGGCGAACCTGCTTCCACGGTTGTACGACACCCATGCGGGGTGCGTTCGGATCGACGGTGTCGATGTTGCACAGGCGGACCCACGAGAGCTTCGTCGACAAATCGCTGTCGTCACCCAGGATACCCAGTTGTTCGATATGTCGATCGAGGACAATATTCGTTATGGCCATCCTGGCGCATCGCCAGATGAGATCGAAGAAGCGGCCAGGCGTGCGCACGTTTTAAGTTTTGTGCAGCAGTTGCCTGACGGCGTGAAGACGAGTGTCGGAGACCGCGGGCATCGGCTATCGGGGGGACAGCGACAGCGGGTTGCCTTAGCCAGAGCCATTGTGCGAGACCCCGCGATCCTGATTCTCGATGAAGCAACTTCGGCTGTCGATGTACAGAGCGAACAACTGATTTTTGAATCACTGGCGGACCTGGCTCGAGGCCGCACGACATTCATAGTCACTCATGCCATGACACCAGTTCTGCTGGAACAGGTGACTCACGTGCTGGTGATGGAGCAGGGGCGGGCCATCGCCTTCGGCCCACATAGCGCTGTGCTGGCCACCTGTCCTGCGTACCAGCGACTTTACGATGCTCAAGTCCGGCGCAGAGCCGCCTGAGAGAATAAGTTGGAACAAGTTGGGGTCGGGCCTACGATATTTCGATTCTGGCCGGACAACGTTTCTGTTCTACGACTCAGTTTATCCCGGCCAAAAGGGCTAATCTCACGATTTACCGGCGCACTTTTTTCTTTCATTAGGCCCCGAAATGGAGGATGCATTGACGTGTTGCAAAAATCACATGCCGCAGCCCGCAGACCCAGGATTCAGAAAATACATGGTCATTCTTGAATCGCTTCGGGCCATTAAGTAGAGTTATTTCGGTGAGAAAAGCTCCATAGTGTCTGTCAATTCGATGCAATACGATGGCAATGGCGTTTCATTCCGCTCAGGCACGAGTCTTGTCGGTTCTATTTCTATTTGCTCCGATCAACACCGGCTTATTTGCCTGTGAAGCCGACTTCGCGAGTGAATTAGATTCGTTTCGGAGACTTGCAATCACTGGTAGAGAGACCGTTGAAATTGTGTCAAGAATTTCCGAGCAACTCTGCGACGATTTCCCTGACGCGGCGACGAAGGCAGAAGTGCTATACACGTTGTCGCTCATTCATGCGCGAAGTGGCCACAAGTTCCCAACCAAATCACATGGGGCGATCACCAGCGCGTTGGAATGCCCGCAACCACGAGAGCGTCAATTGTTGCTGACGGTCTATCTTGGCGACTCTGCCTCACTACTTCCCGATTCCGCCATCTTGCGGCGTCGCAATGCTGCAACCGCCTGCCGGGATGGCATACGACTTTGCATCAATTTGGGCGATGCGCCACTCACAGCGCTGCTTGGTCAGCCCGATATGACGGTGCAAAAATTCAGAGAGATATTTGAGCGACAACTCGCATGGACCTACCATGATCACGATTCAGACCTCAACGAGTTACGTGAACTACTCAAAGAATTCGACATTGCCGTTGTCGATCGAGTTGTTGCAGCGGCGGAAGCATCGAAACCAAAGCGTTTCGCGATAGAGGAGAGTCCTTCGCCTGTCTCCAAGGCCGTTTCATGGAAAATTCGACTTTCCGCAAACCTACTCTTGATTGCTGTTACAGCGATTGTCTTACTTATGCGAGCAAAAGGAAAAGTATGAAGACTTTGACCCAATTCGCGATGTGTCTCACGTTGATGCTCGGGGTATTGTCACAGCAATCGCTCGCCCAGGGATACTCGGTAGGAGATGCCCCATCGCTGGGCGACTTGCAGGTTTCAGCCATTTCGCCGGGCGGTACCACGACCGGTACGAATGTCGGAGTCGGGTCCTTTGTCACCGTGTACGTCGACACTGGCTCATGGTCAGATTCAGATATCCAGACCGGGTCGACGCAAACCCCGGTTGCTGACAGTATGGGACAAGTCACGTGGTCTATCGACACGCCGGAAATTGTGCTTTTTCCGTCCACAGGGACATCATTCAGTTTCCAGGCCCCGCCGTCGCTGGACGGATCCACGATCACTGTGACCGCAACCATTTATGACTCTCGCACAAAGGGCAACGATGATGCGATCAGCCGCTCATTGACGTTGAAAATCTTATCAGTGAAGATCCTTGAAGTTGTCAATGACGGCTACTTCGGGCCGCCACCTGCGACGCGGTTTGTCGGAAGCACCGTTAATCTTCGAGCAATGCCCGACCCAGCGGGCGCGGTTTTTTCCACCCCGCCACAATGGCGGTTCACAGCCGTTCCCACAGGCTCATTGTACGAAATGTATCAATCGGCATCGTCAGTCTATACCACCGGCGAAACCGCGTCATTCGCTCCTGACGTATCACGTTCCTACACGGTCTCTGCAACATCGGGTAACACGAAATCCATCACGATCAACGTAAAGACTGTTGGAATTCTTCGGATCGACGACTCTGCTGATACCTCCGCAATTTCGCCGTTCGAAAAGAATATCCTCCGGCCAGTGCAATTGAAGATCATCGCCGATCCAGAATACTTCTCGTTTCCCTCCATGCAGCCATCTTGGACCGTGACTTTCACCGACCCCGATAGTGGGCCGACGCAAGTGGCCAGCGGAAACGGGCCGTTTGTCGAATTCACACCGCAAAATGAAGGGGACTACGAAGTCATTGCCCAGGTTGCAGGAAACGATATTCAGGGAAACGCAGTCGCCCAGGCGCAAGTAAAGGCCGTTGACGGATGGACTGCGGATAATTCTCCAAACCCCCTAACGTTGACTTTCATTTCACCAAAAGACGGTGCAAAAATCACAAAGGGTGATACTGTCACTCTTATGATGAGGGTTTTCGATAAGGATACGCTGACTCGGAACGCGGACAATTCCAGTCGCACACTTCCGTACCTCGACACAATCCAGGGTCAGAAGGTGGTGGTTCCACCGCGAGGCAACATTAAGGCAGAGTTATCGGGTGACAATGTCACATTCCCGAGCGGCGCAACAGTGAACTTGGCGTGGGTGCCAGCACTTAATCTGTGGCAACAATCAATAGAGGTCAAGATTTCCCAACAGTGGACCGGAAATTCCGCCAAAGTTACCGTCACTTTCACTGACAAGCAGGAGGTACCTGCGGGTTACAAAATCACAGCGGGATCAATCATTGATGACCCTTTAGAGGCTACATTGAGTTGGACAGAAGCGACGGTAATTCCCACCACAATGGACGGAAATAAGCAATTTCATCTGAACGGCAATGTTTCGGTTGAATCGCCGCTGTTTTCGTTGCAGACGACTTCCATGACGAAGATAATTTGCAAATTTGGCCCCGAGGACGGATCCGATTATAGTGGATATGTCGTACACGAGAGTTTCGATCCCGAAAAATGTGACGCTGCCGCATCACTTTTCAACGACAACGTCGTCGTCCTTGCAAAACGACCGCTCAAAGGCACTGATCCGACAGATGGTACTGATATTATCGCCGGGCTTGTGGCGGCGAAACTGTGGACAATTGGTAACGGCTCTTTCACGATTGAAAGTACGATCGACACGCCGCCGCTTTATGTCATAGCCGATTATTACACATTCGGACAAAAGGCCCAGGTATTGGCGAACAATTTGAAACCTGAAAGCGCGGCGACGATCATCAGTGTCTCGCAAAAGCAGTCTTATAGCGTTGGGAATTACACTCGGACGCTCGATGCCACTGCTAAGTCCAATTTACCGGCTCAGCAGACGCAGCAAGTGCATTGAGCAGGCTCTTGGAGCTGAACGATGAGTTTCATGAAACGGTTGGGAATGATGACTGCCGTGTTTGTCGCAGGAACATTGGCAGGTGGATTAGCCGTATTTGTCGCCGGGCGTCCGGTAGAACGGCATCCTGAACCCGTCGTCGAACCACCTCGTGATGATTCCGCGACAGTTCGAGTTCGGTTGCTGGAAAAATGGAATCGGTGCCATCTGAAGGCTTTTGATCTTTTGATCGCTGAAACACTTCGCCGCGATGATGTGAGGAAATTGACGGATGACGACTTTTTGGGGCTGATGTCCGATCTGAAAAAAAACGTTGAAACTGCTCCCGATCTACTTTCAAATCTTTGTGAATTTGAAGCGTCGCAACTTGATATTCGCCAACTGCGAGACCGGAGTCGGAAAGCCGTTGAAGAGGCGCTGGAGTGGCGTTACGTCGATGAAACAAAGGACGCGGGAAAGCGTCTGCGGTTGATGGAAGACATGGCACTTGCCCAATCAGACCCGAAAAAGCAGGAGGATATCCATCGTCGAGCATTGGATTACGCCAGGCGGGCTGGCTTCGGTTACACGACCCGCGCACGGGAGGAACGCGAATACTTCTTCCGCATGTGCCGGATGCACGAGCATTCACTAGCTCTTTTACATCCCAACGATTCCCACGAACCCATTCTGGTCTTCCAAGGATCAGTGCCAGCGCTTCGGGCCGATTTCGGAAACCTGAAGCGTTTTCAGCCTGTGGAATTCGGATGGAATGGCTACGAGACGTGGTCCTATTGTGACGATTGGTTGAAACGCTTTGATCCGAAGGACACGGAATCGTTTCCACCGGACCTGGTGCCACACGTTCGAGCTGTCCGCGACCATGTCATGCGGTTGGCAATCACGGTTCCGTTGCGGTTGCAGTTGCACTTGCCAGAGCAGGTTCACGATCCCGAATTGTCCTCGGAATTGATTAAACAGTTTTCAATCGTGCCGCCATCGAATAAAAAGTAAGCGTATGCGTTATCCAAAAGACCAGCGACTTTACGATGCTCAAGTCCGCCGCAGGGCCGCCTGAAAAGAGACGTTGGAGCATGTTGGGGTCGGGCCTACGATATTTCGATTTTGGCCCGACCCCTGAATCACGCAGCAATGATTAAATTCAGCGTCAAATGATTTCGCTTGATCAATTCAAGTCGAATTTCAAATCGTTGGCCCCCGACGAAATCTTGGCTTTCAGATCGGACGTCGCTTCATTCCGATACTTTTCGGGGATTGCAGAGGCCTTCGGAGCGGGATTGTCAGGAGTGGGAGTCGGTGGAGTAATCGTCACTTTATATTCGCCTGGGACAACGCCTCCTGTCACGGTAAACTTGCCTTCAGCTCCCAGTTGAGCGACTGCAGCGTTCCCGGTTGCAGAATTCGAAAAGCTGACGGTCCCTTCGGCCAGTGGCTTCCCAGCCAGCGTGACAATCCCCTTGACACCCGTTGGAGTTTCTTTGGCCGGAGTTCCACTGCATCCCGATACGGTCCAGAGACCACAGAAACCGGCGGCAATCATCAGTCGACGCGAAAGCATGGATCGAATTCCTTTCAAGGAACGGTCACTTGGAACGAGGAAGGGTTGGTTCGACACCGAACGTGGGAGCAGGCTATTCGCCTGCCCAATTGCTCATACGAAGCCACGTTCGACGTGAGTCAGAACTCAGAAATCACCGACAGGTACGCCATCATCTCGCGAACAGATGTTTCGCAGAACCGTGAAGTCGATGTTGTCACTGATGAAGCGAACGGAGCCATCACCAAGCAGCGCATGAACTCCGCCAACGTGGAACGAGTTAATGACGGTATTGGCGTCATACGAATTGTCCGAACCTGCAGCCGCTGTTGGGGAATTGAACTTGTATTGAACACTCGTCAATCCGCAACTCCACGAATCAGCACTTGCAGGATTGGTTCCCGTCACCGCACCGACAAACGAAGTTCCGGTGTATCCGCCGTAATAACCGCTGCGAATGTCGCTGGTACCGACGCGGCCCGATTGCTCTGCCACCACAATGACGTTGGTTGTCCCGTCAACAGCGTCGCGAATGCGCGTTGTCTGGTTGTGCAGCAGCATGCCGTTACTCGTGTAAAACCCACCGTAATTGCTTGAGGATCCGACAGTCCGTGCGGCCACGTCCGGTGTCGCTCCTGCAACTCCAACGTACATTGGAACCTGGATAAATTGCGTGTTGTTTCCCAGGTTGGCACAAGGGTCCAGCGCGCTTGAAGGGCAGACATAAGCTGGTAGGACCAACTTTGAGAGTGTCGTCGTGTTCGTGTTCACTCCATTACCGGTAAACGCCAGGGTAAAGTCCATCCGGTTAAAGAGCGCAGCCTGATCGAAGTAAGGGAAGAGTTGTAGTCGCCAGTTCGGCACCGTGCTTAACGGATTGAACGAACCGATCGGGAAACAGCGGTTGGTGCTTTCATAGTTGTGCAGAGAAAGCCCGATCTGCTTCATGTTGTTTTTGCATTGAGTTCTGCGGGCGGCCTCGCGAGCTTGCTGCACTGCAGGAAGCAGCAGAGCGATCAATACGGCAATGATGGCGATTACCACCAGTAATTCGATCAGCGTAAAACCAACACGGCGTGAAAGGCTTCTGTTCAAAATGTCACCGTCAGCAGGTTCTGAGTTATGGAAAACAACGGCAAATCGGCCCTGAACAATTCTGTGGAGCGGTCAGGCGTCAGCGGTGGAAGGCCATCCGTGTCACTCGCCGGGTTCTGTAAGATCGCGGGCTGTTTCGTATTCGGAGGGAAGAATCAGGCGGGAAGAAAGAGGTATCCAGCGATGACACTGGATACCTCGAATTCATGACAGAAGCATTTCAAAAGTCACCGACAGGAATCCCGTCGTCTCGCGAGCAGATGTTTCGCAGCACGGTAAAGTCGGTGTTGTCACTGATGAAGCGGACGGAACCATCGCCCAGCAAGGCATGTACTCCGCCAACGTGGAAGGAATTCACGACAGTGTTGGCGTCCCAGGGATTGTCTGAACCACCTGCCATTGTGGGGGCGTTAAACTTGTACTGCACACCCGTCAATCCAGTACTCCACGAATCCGCCCCAGCCGGATTGGTACCCGAGACGAGTCCACCAAACGTTGTTCCCGTGTAGCCGCCGTAGTAGCCACTGCGCATATCAGTGGTTCCGACGCGACCTGACTGCTCTGCAACAATAATGACGTTGGTTGTTCCGTCCACAGCGTCGCGAATTCGGGTCAACTGATTGTGAAGCAGCATTCCATTGTTGGTGTAGAACCCACCGTAGTTGCTGCTGGAACCGATCGTTCGTGACGCGACGTCAGGAGTCGCCCCGGAAATACCGACGTACATTGGGATCTGAATGTTATTCTGATTGTTGACAATGTTCGCACAAGGGTCGAGCGGACTGGAGGGACAAACATAGGCCGCCAGAACGAGTTTCGACAGGGCGGTCGTGTTCGTGGTTGTCACGTTCCCCGCAAAGCTCTGCGTAAAGTCCATCCGGTTGTACAGCGGAGCTTGATCAAAGTACGGGAACAACTGCAGACGCCAGTTCGGGACCGTATTCCAGGGAGAGAACGAACCAATCGGGAAGCAATTGCTGGTACTTTCATAATTGTGCAGGGAAAGTCCAATCTGCTTCATGTTGTTCTTGCATTGAGTTCTGCGGGCAGCCTCACGAGCTTGCTGAACGGCAGGCAGCAGCAGCGCGATCAGAACGGCAATGATGGCGATGACCACCAGCAGTTCGATCAATGTAAATCCGATACGGCGAGACATGCGTCTACTCATCAAATCACCCCTGTCAAACTCGATCGTTAAAGAAACGACTCCAGAATAGTTTCACGTGCCATGCAGTCCGGGTGGACGCATCCACGTAAAGCGTCTCGTTATGCAAACGCCCTGCCAGAGTTGGAATTTCAAGGAAATCAGCTTCGTTCGCTGGAGAACGGCCCACCACGTGCGACTCGCTTGAGCGTCACTGCCGATTACTGGGGCGAGCGCAAGTTTCAAAGCTGTGGTAACCCGAACTCCACTTTGCCCAGCAATTTGGCCTCGAATCTGGTACGGATATCCATCCCAGCCAATCGCGTGATACGATGGAAACGTCCGTTTTTTCGCCCATCAAATTCGGGGAACCGAAACGTAGTGCCCGACTTGAGAATTTGGAATTACATTCCGTTTACCGATACAGGAAGAACATCCTGATGAGACCTGCTCTACTCTTCGCAAGTTGCCTGACAATCTGCTGTCACTGCGCGTTTGCCGCCGATTCCCGACCGAACGTGGTGTTTATCGCCATTGATGATCAGAACGACTGGATCGGAGCACTCGGTCATCCTCACGCGAAGACTCCTCACATCGATCGGCTGGCAGCGCGAGGAACGATTTTTCTGAATGCGCATTGTCAGGCACCGCTCTGTAACCCTTCGCGCACGAGCTTGATGACAGGATTGCGACCAACGACCACCGGAATCTATGGGCTGTCTCCGTGGTTTCGAACGCTGGACGAGTGGAAAGATCGCGTTACCCTGTCACAACACTTCAAGCAACACGGCTACCGGACCTACACTGTCGGCAAGATTCATCATGGAGGAGTCGGCGGACCTCAACAACGATTGCAGGAATTCGACGTTTGGGGCCAGGCCGGGGGAATCGGTGTCAAACCTGATGCGAAGTTGATCCCACCCACACCGATGGGAAATCATCCCTTAATGGACTGGGGGGTCTTTCCGCATCAGGATGAACAAAAGGGGGATTACCAGGTCGCAAGTTGGGCGATTGAGCAGATAAAGCAGGCTCCCAAAGGCCAGCCGTTCTTTCTGGCAGCAGGCTTCTTTCTGCCGCATGTCCCCTGTTATGCCAGTCAGAAGTGGTTCGATTTGTATCCCGACGACGATCGAATTCTGCCACTCGTCAAAGCCGGAGATCGCGACGATACCCCACGTTTTTCGTGGTACCTGCACTGGGATCTTCCCGAACCGCGATTGAAATGGGTCCGTGACAATAATCAGTGGCGCAACCTTGTTCGCTCGTACCTCGCCTGCACGAGCTTTGTGGATGCACAGGTGGGCCGAATCATGGACACACTTGAGACAACGGGGCTTTCAGAAAATACGGTGGTTGTTCTTTGGGGAGATCATGGCTGGCATCTGGGTGAAAAGGGTATCACGGGAAAGAACACGCTGTGGGATCGAGGAACGCGAGTCCCTCTGATATTTGCGGGACCGGGAATTACGCCCGGGGGCCGGTGTTCACAACCAGCGGAATTGCTCGACATC
>Ga0194055_10003552_pt1 | contig 11936 bp, 14 predicted proteins | sample SepL449m_MetaG_FD_155482 | JGI IMG/M metagenome (GOLD analysis project Ga0194055, IMG submission 155482) | Anoxic zone freshwater microbial communities from boreal shield lake in IISD Experimental Lakes Area, Ontario, Canada - Sep2016-L442-9m | ecosystem: Environmental > Aquatic > Freshwater >... | reverse complement strand
GAGGACGATCGCGCCTCGGCCGAAGCCGCCGTGACCGCATTGCCGTCCGCCCGGGTGATCCACCAGACCCGTAAAGGCAAGGGCAACGCGCTGGCGTGCGGGTTCATCCACGCCAACGGCGATGTGGTCGTCACTTTCGACATCGACGGCTCGGCGGACCCGCACGAGATTCCGCGGTTCGTCGAAGCCCTGACCCGGGGTGCGGACCTCGCCAAGGGCAGCCGCTTCTGCCCCGGCGGCGGCAGCCAGGACATCACCCAGTTCCGGTCGCTGGGCAACTACGGCCTCAACCTGGCGGCCTCGGCGTTGACCGGCACCCGTTTCACCGATCTGTGCTAAGGCTTCAACGCCTTCTGGGCGGACCAGCTGCCGGTGCTGTGCCTGCCCGACACCGCCGCCGAAGGGCCGCAGCGCGGCGACGGCTTCGAGATCGAGGCGATGATCATCGGCCGGTTCGCCATCTCGAATGCCATCATCATCGAGGTTCCGAGCTACGAGTACGACCGCTACCACGGCGAATCGAACCTCAACGCCATCCGGGACGGCTTCCGGGTGCTGTGGACGCTGCTCCGCGACCGGGTGCGCAGCCGGCGCTACCGCGCGCTGGCCAGCCGGCTGCGGGCGGCGGGAAACTCGGTGGGAAAGCCGTTCTGGATGCTGGCCAACCCGCGCACCAGGGCCCTGCCGGCGGCCGTCGGCGCGGACTTTGCGGCGGAGGTCCAACGGGTTCTTGAGGAAGCGTGGGCAAACCACCCCGAAGTGCCCGAGACGACCCGGATGGAAATCGCCATTGCGGCGGCCGAAATCAGCTCGAACATCATCGACCACGCCGGCCGTGGACGCGATGTGACGGCGTTGATGCAGCTGTGGGTTCTGGCCGACGAAGTGCGCATCGAGTTCATCGACGACGGCAGTCCGGCCGAGGTGGATCTCGCAGCGCTGCGGATGCCCGACGTCATGGCGGAGAACGGGCGCGGGCTGGTGATCGCGCGGGCGTCGCTGCGTGAATTGACCTATCACCGCGACGAATTGGGCAATCACTGGATGCTCGTCAGCCGGCCCTTCGGTCGGGTCGCGCCTGATTCGTCGAACTGACCACCCATTCAGCCATGACCGGCCGCCGGCCGCCCGTAGGCTGATCGACGTGCCCGATCGCAACGTCCTCGGTGAACCGCTGGAGCCATGCGGCACCGATCCGATGACCGGCTTCTACCGGGACGGCTGCTGCTCGTCCGGGCCGGAGGACCGCGGCCTGCACACCGTCTGCGCGGTGGTCACCGCCGAATTCCTTGAGCATCAACGTTGCATCGGAAACGATCTCTCAACACCCATGCCGCACTACCAATTTCCCGGCCTGGTCCCGGGGGACCGGTGGTGCGTCACCGCCCGAAACTGGTTGCGCGCCTACAACGACGGCTGTGCCGCACCGGTGGTACTCGCCTCGACCCACGAGCGGACGCTGGACGTCCTGCCGCTGACCGCATTACGTGAACACGCCGTCGACGTTCCCGACGACCTCACCGGCCTGTAGACACGCCGAGACGCACCCGCCGCCGCCGAACTGGGGCCCGACCGTTACCGGACGGTGCTGTCGCCCTCCGCCCCCGCTTGTCAGGCTCTGGGACAGTGATTCCGAAAGCAGAGGTACAGACCGATAGTCGGCTGGCTGCACGGTGCGCGGCGATTGCATCCGCCGGTGCCGGGCTGATCCATTTCGCGGTCATGCCGGCGCACTGGCTGGACTGGATTCCCTCGGGCCTGTTCTTCGCCGCCATCGCGGTGCTCCAGCTGATGTGGGCATTCCTCGCCTGGACGCGGCCCCGGCCGTTGCTGCTGGCGTTCGGGATCGCCGCGAACGCCACCTCGGCGGCACTGTGGGTGACGGCGCGGACTGTCGGCCTGCCGTTCGGGCCACACGCCGGTGTCGCGGAAAGTGCTGAGGCAGCTGGCATCTGCGCACTCCTACTGGAGTGCTATGTGATCATGGGTGCCGGCTGGGCGTGGCTGCAGGACTACGAACCCGAGGCGGTGTCGCGGTTCCGCTCGGCGCTGGTGTTGCTGGGCGCCAACGGGGTGATCGCCGGGACGGTGTGTGTGGGTGTGGCCTCCGGCTTCCAGGGTCACCACCAGGACGGCCCGATGGAGGCTGGGCCACGGACCCAGGCTCCGCACCGATACGGCGAGGCCCCGCACCAGCACAGCGAGCCTGCGGTGGTGCCGACGGCACCTCCGCCGGCGCCGCCCGATCCGGCGGCTGACGAAGCCGGGCTACCGGTCACCGACATGGGGCTGCACGTTCCCGGGCCGGAGTCCGGCGAGGCCGCGATTACGTCCGGCGATCCCGCCGTCGAGCACCCGCACGATGTGACCCCGCCCTGATGTTGAGGGCGACCTAACGCAGAGTGGCGCTGTCAGAATCGGTGCCGGCGGTTTCGCCGGCAGCGCAGCCGCCGTGGCGGTGCTTCTCGATGTCGCCGGCGAAGGTGTGCAGCGCGCTGCGGACCATCCGGGCGGTGCCGTCGGGATGGCGGCAGGATCCGCGGCCGTCGACCAGGCGGACCATCCGGCGGATCTCCCGCACCAGATCGTCCGATGAACGGCCGAACGCCAGTTGGTCGAGCAGTTCGGCCAGTCGCGGCAGTCCGTTCAGGCACGGTCCGCACTGGCGGGCGCTCTGGTCGGCGAGGTAGCGGGCGATCTCGGCGGTTCGGCCCAGGCCGCACTCCGCGTTGTCCAGCGCATGGACGATCCCCGCACCAGGTGTCGCACCCAAGGGTTTGAGGGCTGAGCGGCTCAGCCGGGCGATCGCCAATTCCTCTGGGGATAGCCACGTTCCGTGATAGCCGCCGATCAGCACCGAGCGCAGGTGACTCGGGTCGACGCCGCCGAAGCGCTGCAGCAGTTCGATGAGCGAGATTCCGGTGGGCACCTCCACGACCGCGGAATCCAGTGCCCCCGAGAGGGTGACCAGCATCGTGCCCGGATCCGCCGGATCGCCGACGCTGCGGAACCAGTCGGAGCCGAACCGGGCGATCAGCGCGACATTGGCCAGGGTCTCGACGTTGTTGACCAGCGTGGGCAGTCCGCGGACCCCCGACACCGCCGCGACGACGGTGCGGTCGCGCGGCAGCGCCGGACCGCCCTCGATCCGGCTGATCGCGGCGGATTCTTCGCCGGCGACGAACCGGTCGGGGGACTGGACGACGGTCACCCGGTGGGCGTCCATACCGGCGGCCCGGCGTTCGTCGAGCGCCCCGGTGACCGCGTCGGCGGCCACGGGATGCACGTACAGGTAGACCTTGTCGGCACCGATCGCCCCGGCCGCGGCATCGAGGCCGTCGAGGACCAGGTGCGGGGCCTGGGTCAGCAGTGTCGCGTCCTTGCGGCTCAGCGGTTCGCCCTCGGCGCCGTTGCCGACCACGACCGCGCGGCCGTGGACCGTCGCCATCTTGCGCGCGGTCGGGAATCCCGCACCGCCGCGTCCGGACAGCCCGGCCGCGTCGATGGTGGCGATGAGTTCGGCTGTCGCGGTGGGCATTGCGCCGAACTGGTCGAGGTGATCGGCCAGCGCCGGACCCGGTGCGGCGAGCAGCCGTGACGCCCCGGTCATGTGCCGGAGTATTCGGCGAAGGTGGAGCGCAGCCGCCACACCACTACGACGGCGACGATCGCCGCGCAGCAGACCGCGAAGGCCTGGAACCAGAGCCGGCCGGTGTCGGTGCCGTTACCGAGCGCGTGTGCCATCGAGACCGGCCACAGCGCATAGGTGCTCCAATGAATGGACCGAAAGATCTTCAGCCCCAGACGATCCCGGAGCAGGCTGGTGATGCTCACGATGATCAGCAGGTCGAACGCCACGGTGCCCAGACCCTGCCACAGCGGCCGGTAGTTGCCGAGGAACGGCACCACGAAGTCGATGATCCGCAGCTTCGCGTAGGGGTCGAGGAACAGCAGCCCCATGTGCAGCGCCACCAGCAGCACGGCCGTCAGCGCGACGAAGCGGTGGACCGAGGCCACCCCGAATCTCGGCAGGGCGAACAGCGGGCGCCCCGATCGCGACGCCACACCCAGTGCGACCGACATGGTCAGGAAAGCCAGCGCGACAACGCCGTTGCCGCGTCCCAGAGCCCAGAGCGCCTCGCTGGTCATGGCCGGATCAGGAACCGCGCGACGCGGTGTGCGACGGGGCGAACTTGTTGCCCGAGCCCGACAGGGAACCCCCGCCGGAGCCGGTGTGGCTCTGGCGGACGGTGAAACCGCCGTCGGACGGCGCCTGCTGGACGGGCGCCGGAGCCACGTACGCCGGGGCCGGTGCGACGTAGGCGGGGGCCGGTGCGACATACGCGGGAGCCGGAGCCACGTAGGCGGGAGCCGGAGCCACGTACGCGGGTGCCGGCGCAACGTAGGTGGGCGCCGGCGGCACATACGCCGGTGCCGGCTGGACGTAGGTCTGAACGGGCGCGGGCGCGTACTTCGGAGCGGGCGCCACCGCCGGGGCGGGGGCCGCCGGAGCCGCGACGACCGGTGCCGGGGTTTCGGCCGGCGCGGGCAGTTGCGTCGATGGGGGGGCGGCCGGCGGATCGGCCGCGGTCTGGACGGCGGCCGGCGGATCGGCTTCGGTCTGGACGGCAGCCGGCGGCTCGGCGGGCTTGAGGGTGTCGGCGTAGGCCAGCGCCGACGCGCCGGCCACGCCGGCCGCACCCAGCCCGGCCAGCGCCCAGGAGGCGATGGCGGTGCGGCGAAAACCCGAACGCGGTGAGGTCATGACGCTCATGGTGGCAATCGATTATTGGAACGCTCAAAGAAGTGACGCGCGTCTCAGCTGCGCTGCTATTCGGGCTGGTCAGGCGGCTGCGGGCAGCGCGATGGTGAAGGTCGCGCCCTGCCCCGGCGCTGAGGACACCGCGATCTTGCCGCCGTGCGACTCGACGATCTCGCGGACCAGCGCAAGCCCGATGCCGTAGGACTGGCGGCCGCCCAGGTTGGTGTGCGCGGTGCCGCGCGAGAACCGGTTGAACAACGTGGCCATGGTGACCTCATCGATCCCCACGCCGTCGTCGATCACCGCCACGACGATCTGCTCGCCGTCCTGCCGGACGTCGACATGCACTGTGCCACCGGCATTCTGGTGGCCCAGAGCGTTGTCGACCAGTGCAGCGAGCGCCCGCCGCAGCGCGGCCTCCGAGCCGGTGACGTCGCAGCCTTCCGCTGCACCGGTGCAGACCAGCGAAACCCCGATCGACGACGCATAGGCCTCCATGCTGGCGCACACCGAATGGCTGAGCCCGGCCATGTCGACCCGAATACCCGGCGCACGGGCCGAGGTCATCGTGGCCGAGGCGAGCAGGTCGTCGACGATGCCGCCCAGAGCGCGGGTGTCGCCGACCAGCGCGTCGGCGTCGCGGGTGGCGGCGGCGACGTCACCGCCGTGCAGCCGGCCGGCCAGCAGCTGCGCGCGGGTGTGCAGCACCGTCAGCGGGCTGCGCAATTCATGAGAAGCGTCGGCGACGAACCGGCGCTGCAACGCCAGGGCCTGCGCCAGCGGCTGCACCAGGCGCCGGGTGAACAGCACCACCACCGCGATCGAGGCGATGATCCCGGTCAGTTCGGCCAGTGCCAGGGCGCCCAGCAGCCGGCCGCGACTCGCCCGATAGGGGGCCAGGTCCGTCAGCGCGACCACCCGGCCCTCCGGCCGGTCCACCACCAGGGCCCGGTAGTCGCGGTCGTGGCTCTCGAAGTCGGTGAAGCCGGCCGGCGCGGACATCAGCGGGAGCCCGACCTTGCCGCCGTCGCTGGTCGAGAGGGTCCCGCTGGAGTCGCGGACGGCGAGTTCCATGCCCGGCGGCGGGTCTCCTGCGTCGTCGGCAGTCGTCGCCACCCGGGTCAGCTCGTCAGCGATCTGCACGTTCTGGGTGTGCACGTACACCGCGGCGAGTACCAGCCCGACCAGCAGCAGGACGGCCGCCAGCGCCGCTGAGGTCTGGATCGCCACGATCCGGCCCGCGCGCCGGACCACACCAAGATCGCTGGCCGGGGTGGGCGTCATTCCGGACCCAGCCGGTACCCCGAGCCGTGGACCGTGCGGACCACCTTCTTGCCAAGCTTGCGGCGCAGGTAGTGAACGTAAAGGTCGACGGCCGCTTCGGAATCCACCCCGTCGAAGGCGTGCATCAGCAATTGCGGCCGGGTGAACACCGTCCTGGGCGATCGCATCAGCGTGGCCAGCAGCGCGCACTCCCGGTCAGTGAGCTCTACCCCGTCGGCGCCCGCACCGCTGACCCGCCGCGACACCAGATCCAGCCGAAGCCCCCCGACCTGCAGGACGGTCGCCGCGTCGTCGGTGCGGCGCAGCAATGCCCGGACCCGGGCCAGCAGCTCGGGAACCTCGAACGGCTTGACGAGGTAGTCTTGCGCGCCGGCGTCCAAGCCGGAGACCCGGTCCTCGACCGAACCCCGCGCGGTGAGAATCAACGCCGGCGTGGTGACACCCCGCGACCTCAGGAGCGCGATCAGGTCCGCGCCGTCCATCACCGCCAGGCCGCGGTCGACGATGAGCGCGTCGTAGTTTCCGGTGAGCACCCGGTGCATGCCCTGTTGCGCGTCGTAGGCGGTGTCCACCTGATAGCCCTCCGAACTGAACAGCTCGACGAGCAGGGCGCTGAGGGTGCGGTCGTCCTCGACCACGAGCAGCAGCGGCGCAGACACGTGTCGAAGGATTCCACGTTAAATCTTTCAGCGCTCAAAGAAACACCCGTCAGACTCGGCAGCTGTGACCGCATCACCTTCGTCACTGGCTCCCGCGGGGGAGCAGCCGGCACTGGCGCCCGCAGGACAGCAGTGGGACCTGTGGAGCACCGCCATGCACCTGCTCGTCACCGATCCGGCCGAGTTGCCGCGCGCCCGCTCGGTCGTCGACGCCGAACTGGAAGCAGTCGAACTGGCGGCATCCCGATTCCGGCCGGACTCGGAGGTCAGCGTGCTGGCCCAGGCCGGCGGCGCCCGACAACCGGTCAGCCCGGTGCTGGCCGACCTGATCGTGGCCGCGCTCGGAGCAGCCCGGTTCACCGACGGCGACGTCGACCCCATGGTCGGGTGCGCGGTCGTCCGTCTGGGCTACGACGAAGCCCTCGTCGACGCCACCTCCCGAATGCCGGCCACACCGGTCGTGCGGATCTCCTCGCTCGCGATTCCCGCCGACTGGACCGCGATCGAATTCGACGGGGCGAGCGTCCGCATCCCGGCCGGCACCCTGCTCGATCTGGGGGCGACCGCCAAAGCAGCCGCCGCCGACCGGTGCGCGCGCCGGGTCCACCGGGAGATCGGAACAGGCGTGCTGGTAAACCTCGGCGGCGACATCGCGACGGCCGGTCCGGCACCCGAGGGTGGCTGGCGAATCCTGGTGCAGGACAACGACGATGATCCCGCCAGCCACGTGACGATCGGCACCGACACCGGACTGGCGACGTCGAGCACGCGTCGCCGGCGCTGGTCGCGGGAGGGGGTCTCGCACCACCACATCGTCGACCCGCGCACCGGCGCCTCGGCCGATCCGGTGTGGCGCAGCGTCAGCGTGGCCGCCGACACCTGCCTGGCCGCCAACACGATCAGCACCGCCGCGATCGTGCGCGGGCGGCGCGCACCGGCCTGGATCGAGGCGCTGGGCGTTCCGGCCCGGCTCGTCGGGGCCGACGGCCGCGAACACACGATCGGGGGGTGGCCGGCATGACGAGGCTGCACATCGACTGGACCCGCTGCGACGGCCGGGGTTTGTGCACTGAGTTGCTGCCCGACCTGCTGGCGCGGGATGACTGGGGGTATCCGTTGTCCCGCAACCGTTCTCGTGAGCCGGAAATTCCCGACGGCCAGCGCCGCTACGCCAAGGAGGCGGTGAAACGCTGCCCACGGCTGGCGCTGCGCCTCATCGACGATCCGCCGGCGAAGTGAATATCCGGTAACAACGCGTCGCTACGCACCTGCTGCGCTGATAATTGGGCGCTGGTCTGGAGGACGGAGCCCGAACGCATGGTGTGGACCGAGGATGTGGTGGTCACTAGTGACCCGCTGAAGATCATTCGACGGGCGCTGACGGACGCCGATCTGGCCACCGCCGATGCCGAGGCCAAGCGGCTGACCCCCGCCCGGACCATCGAGGTGATGGAGCGGCTGCCAGCCAAGCAGCGCGCGGTGCTCTACCGCCTGCTGCCCAAGCAGCAGGCCTCCGACGTCTTCGAGGACCTGCCGCCGGTCCTGAAGAGGGAACTCATCGAATCCCTGCAGGACGAAGAGGTGGCCGCCGCTTTCGACGATCTGGATCCCGACGACCGGGTCGCCCTGCTCGACGAGGTCCCGGCGGCGGTGGCCGCGCGGTTGATGCACGGCCTGTCGCCGCAAGAACGCGAACTGACCGCCGACGTCCTGGGCTATCCCAAGAAATCCATCGGCCGCAGGATGAGTCCGGAGGTGTTCGGGCTCGACCCGGGGGTGACGGCGTTGTGGGCGCTCAGCGACGTCAAGCGGGTGCTGGAGTACGCCGAGACCGTCTACACGCTGCCGGTCACCGACCAGAACCGCAGGCTGCTCGGCGTGGTGAGCCTGCGCGACCTGATGAAGGCGCCGCCCGAGCAGGCGGTGGCCGACATCATGCGCACCGCCGACTTCGCCCTCGCCACCGAACCGGCCGAGGACGCGGCGCGGCGGTGCGCCGACAGCAAGCACCTGGCACTGCCCGTCGTCGACAGCGATCAGCGACTGGTGGGCATCCTCACCGTCGACGACGCGCTGGACATCCTGGAGGAGGCCGACAGCGAGGACCAGGCCCACCTCGGCGGCACGGAGAACCTCCGACAGCCCTACCTGACCACCAGCATCGGCACGCTGGTGCGCTCGCGCGTGGTGTGGCTGCTCGTCCTGGCGATCGGCGCCGCCCTCACGGTGCAGGTGCTCGACACCTTCGAATCCACGCTCGCCGAGGTGGTCACACTCGCGCTGTTCGTTCCCCTGCTGATCGGGACCGGCGGCAACACCGGCAATCAGGCCGCCACCACGGTGACCCGGGCGCTGGCACTCAACGACGTCGCGCCAGGAGACATCGCCAAGGTGCTCGGCCGGGAGTTCCGGGTGGGTCTTAGTCTCGGATTGATCTTGGGCGCAGTCGGATTCGCCATCACCAGCATCGCGTTCGACCGCTCGATCGGGACGGTGATCGGTCTGACGCTACTGAGCGTGTGCACCATGGCGGCGACAGTAGGTGGCGCAATGCCGTTGTTGGCCAAGGCAGTTCGCGCCGACCCGGCGGTGTTCTCCAATCCGTTCATCACGACGTTCGTCGACGCGACGGGTCTGGTGATCTACTTCCTGATCGCCAAGGCGGTACTGAAGATCTAAGCCTTCGCCGACCCGGTGAGCGACTGTCCCTGGGCGCTCTGGAGCAGGCAGATCACCGTGGACGGCAGCGGGATGTTGCCCGTGCGGTCCTGGTCGGAGTCGATGAGGTAGCCGACCGTGTACGCGCTGCCGGCCGAGGAGGCTAGGCCGGTGTACTGGGCGAAACCGGCCTCGCACTGGGCGTTGGCGGTGCCGTCGAGCGCGGCGTCCACCGGGATGGGGGCGCGGACGAACGTCTCGGCCATGTGCGGCTGGGAACAGTCGACGACGGTGACCTCGACCACCGCGGGGTCCACCGGCGGGACGTCGGCCAGGCAATCGCCGACCTGCAGATTGATCCACTTCTGAGTGCGGGGCGCCTTCGTCGAGGTGGCGGCCGCGGCGGCGCCGGTGTCGGCGCTGCCCGACGACCCCGACGATGCGCTCGCCGACGCGCCGGACGACGTGGCGCCAGAGGGGGTGTCGGCTTTCTTGCCGTCACAGCCCGCCAGCACGGCCGTCACGGCCAGCGTGCCGGCGATGACCGAAAGCGGGCGCAGCCGTCGAAGTCCCATGACGATCTCCTGTCGTGTGTGGCGATGCCGCTACCTTTATAGCGGTCCTCGCGGCGACCTCGGTCTTGGCCATCTCGTTCCTGGAGGCGCCGCTGAAATTCCGGGCACCCGGAATCACGATCCAGCTTGGACTGGGAATCGGGGCGGGCGGCATTCTGGTGCTCGCTTAACCACAGTGCCGACGAGGACTCCGTGGTGCTGCTGACCGTGCTGGCCGCCGGCCGCGTGGCTCAGTAGCGGAAGTCGGCGAGGTCGAGCCCGCCGTGCCGGCCGCCGTCGGCGAGGCTCAGCAGCGCGGGCACCGTCTCGCAGGTCACCAGACCGGATTCGGCGGTGACGTCGTCGACGACCTCGAAACTGAGGGCGATACTCGCCGGAGAGCCGACGATCACCGTCATCACCGGGACCTGCCTCCCGAATTGAATCAGTTTGTCGCCGTGGGGTTTACGGTCGCCGTGGTAGCCCCAGATGCCGCGCAGCACCGTCGCGCCGGTTGCCGCCTTGGACTCGAACAGCCGACGCACCAGCGCCCGGTGAATCGGTGCTCCGTCGTGGCGGTCCGCCTCGGAGGTGAAGACCATCAACTTCTGCCACAGCGGGCGGCCGCGATCGTCGGACTCCGGCAGAACGGGCGGCGCCGCGATCAGCGCTCCCTCGTTCTTGCACAGCCGGACCCGCTCGACGGTGACCAGCGGCCGCTCCAGCAGCGCGGCCAATTCGGTACGGGATGCCCGCGCCTGATCGAGGGTGCCGATCGCGATGATCATCACCGGAACGTCGATGTTGCGTCCGATGAAGTGGGCTCGGCATCGCTCGCCGTATGCGGTTCCGTCGACGCCCAGGAACGTCGAAGCCCCGGCAAAACCGTTGCGGTACAGCACCTCACACACCGAACGATAGAGAGGGACGCCGTCGACCCGGCGGTTACGTCCGACGTAGACGGTCAGTTTGACGGCGTCGCCGGCCCCAATGGTCAGGGGGGCGTCGTCGTCGGCTCCGCCATCGAACAACCGGGCGCGCTCAAGGGTGATCATCCCGCTGCCGGTCATCGCCGCGACCGGACCGGCCAGCGCCTCGATGGTCGCGGGGGAGTCGATCGCGGCCACCGCCACTGAAGGGTCTTCGGACAGTGTCAGCGACTCGTCGGTGCGGATGATCCGTTGGTGGCCGAACCCGGAGATTCCGCGGAGCAGCACGCTGGAGGTGACGCGTCGCTCGGCGAACAGGTCGAGCATCGCCTCGGTCAGAAACCGCGAGCCGGTGCGCTGCCGCTCGGCGTAGTAGGCGGTGAGTTTGAGGGAATCGGTCATATCAGGCCCGCGATCGCCTGGCCGGCCGCGGCGGCGGCCACGCCGAGGATGACGCTGACGCCGATGTTGGCCATGGCCGGCAGGAGTTGACGTTCTTCGGTGAGCCGCTGGGTCTCCAGCATCCAGGTCGAGAACGTCGTGTAGGCGCCGACGAAGGCGGTCCCCGCCAGCAGCGCGACGGTGTGGCTCAGGGCCAGGCCCGTGATGAAACCCAGAAGCACCGCCCCGGTGATGTTGACCGTCAGCGTGCCCAGCGGGAACGAGCGTGCCGCCCGGCGGGCCACCGCGCGGTCGACCATGAAGCGGGCCACCGACCCCAGTCCGCCGATCACCACGACGCCGGCCCACACTGCGGCACTCACCGGACGCTCGCTTTGCGCACCAGGGCGGTCGCGACGTAGACGGCCAGCAGGCCGGCCGCCACGCTGACGGCCGTGTAGGTCGCGGCCAGCGCGTAGTGGTGGCGTTGGATCATCTGGACCGTCTCGACCTGCATGGTGGAAAACGTCGTCAGGCCGCCGCACAGCCCGGTGCCCAGCAGCGGCCGCCGGTAGGCCGACGGAGGCAACCGCTCCAGCAGCCGGGTGGTCACGAAGCCGAGGATGAACGCGCCGACGATGTTGACCACGAACGTCGCCCACGGCCAATGACCCGGCTGCTGGAGCGGTTGCCTCCGTCGGCCTACCGG
>Ga0194055_10003551_pt1 | contig 11938 bp, 9 predicted proteins | sample SepL449m_MetaG_FD_155482 | JGI IMG/M metagenome (GOLD analysis project Ga0194055, IMG submission 155482) | Anoxic zone freshwater microbial communities from boreal shield lake in IISD Experimental Lakes Area, Ontario, Canada - Sep2016-L442-9m | ecosystem: Environmental > Aquatic > Freshwater >... | reverse complement strand
GTTCTGGGTCAACAGAACCTCCCCGCTGCCGACGTCGACAATGTTGGCGACGCCATCTTCGGGGATCTCGAAGGTCTTGTCGTGGCTGCCGTATTCCTCGGCCTGCTGCGCCATCAGACCGACGTTGGGGACGGTGCCCATCGTCGTCGGGTCAAACTGGCCGTGCGTCTTACAGAAGTTGATGATCTCCTGATAGATCCGGGAGAAGGTGGACTCCGGGTTGACCGCCTTGGTGTCCTTGAGTTTCCCGTCGGCGCCGTACATCTTGCCGCCCGCCCGGATCATCGCGGGCATGGACGCGTCCACGATCACGTCGGACGGCGAGTGGAAGTTGGAGATACCCCTGGCCGAGTCCACCATGGCCAGCTCAGGCCGGTGTTCGTGGCAGGCGTGCAGGTCTTCGATGATCTCGTCGCGTTGCGATGCCGGCAGTGTCTCGATTTTGTTGTACAGGTCGGACAACCCGTTGTTGACGTTAACGCCCAGCTCGTCGAAGAGCTTCTGATGTTTGGCGAAGGCGTCCTTGTAGAAGACCTTCACCGCATACCCGAAGACGATGGGGTGGCTGACCTTCATCATCGTGGCCTTGACGTGCAACGAGAACATGACCCCGGTCTTGTAGGCGTCCTCCATCTGCTCCTCGTAGAAGTCGCACAGGGCCCTCTTGCTCATGAACATGCTGTCGATGACGTCGCCGGAGTCCAGCTTCACCTCGGGCTTGAGAGCGATCGTCTCGCCTCGCTTGGTCTCCAGCACCATCTTCACGGTGCGTGCCCGGTCCAGCGTCAGCGACTTCTCACCGTGGTAGAAGTCGCCGTGCCGCATGTGCGCCACATGGGTGCGCGACGCCATCGACCACTTCCCCATGCTGTGCGGGTGCTTACGCGCGAACTCCTTGACCGCCTTGGGGGCGCGACGGTCCGAGTTACCCTCGCGGAGAACCGGATTCACCGCGCTACCCAGGCACTTGCCGTAGCGCGCCCGGATCTCCTTCTCCTGATCAGTCTTCGGGTCCCCGGGGAATTCCGGAAGCGGGTAGCCCTTTTCTTGCAGCTCCTTGATCGCGGCGAGCAGCTGCGGTACCGAGGCACTGATATTCGGCAGCTTGATGATGTTGGTGTCCGGCAGTTGCGTCAGCTCGCCCAGCGCGGCCAGGTTGTCCGGCACCTTTTGGTCCTCGGTCAGGTAGTCGGAGAACTCGGCCAGGATGCGTGCCGCCACCGAGATGTCACTGGTCTCGATGTTGATGCCCGCCGGCCCGGCGAACGTCCTGATGATCGGCAGAAACGAATGCGTCGCCAGCAACGGCGCCTCGTCGGTCAGCGTGTAGATGATGGTGGGCTGCTCGGCACTCATGTGCTTGTGTTCTCCCGACGTCGGTATCAGTAATGATTGAAGGTTCCGGTCATGCTCGAAGGAGTTATTGCGTTGTCACGACGGCTACCAGTATCGACTCTCCCTACGTAGATTGCGCTGCGTCCCGGCCACCCGAAGTTGGACTCCCCTGGCCAGTAACCGTGGGTTTGCGTTACGATTTGCAGCGGTCATGAGTGCCAGCGTTTAAGCCCCGGCTTGCTGGCCGGCAACCCTCCAACCGCGGTGGGGTGCCCCGGGTGCAGGACCAGGTTGAGCAGCCGTAGCGGGCTGCACGGCAAGCGCGGGTCCGCCATGACGGGCCCCCCGAGTAGACAGGGAAACCTGATGCGGAGCCCTCATATGTGTCGCTTTCGGTGAGCAGTACCGGCGCCGCCCCGTCAGTCCGCTGACGCCGCCGCGCCGCTCCCTACCCCAGTGACATTCAGGAGCGATACCAACCATGAGCAGCGACAACTGGTCCTTCGAAACCAAGCAGATCCACGCCGGCCAGACCTCGGACCCCACCACCAGGGCCCGCGCTCTGCCGATCTACCAGACCACCTCCTACACCTTCGACAGCACCGACCACGCCGCCGCGCTGTTCGGTCTCGCCGAGCCGGGCAACATCTACACCCGGCTGATGAACCCGACCACCGACGTCGTCGAGCAGCGCATCGCCGCGCTGGAGGGTGGCGTCGCCGCACTGTTCCTGTCCTCGGGACAGGCGGCGGAAACCTTCGCGATCCTCAACCTTGCCGGAGCGGGCGATCACATCGTCTCGAGCCCGAGACTGTACGGCGGCACGTACAACCTGCTGCACTACACCCTTCCCAAACTGGGCATCGAGACGACCTTCGTCGAAGACCCCGACGATCTGGATTCCTGGCAGGCCGCGGTGCGCCCCAACACCAAGGCGTTCTTCGCCGAGACGATCTCCAATCCGAAGATCGACATCCTCGACACCCCCGGTGTCTCGGCGGTGGCCCACGCCAACGGGGTGCCGCTGATCGTGGACAACACCATCGCGACGCCCTACCTGATCCGGCCGCTGTCCCAGGGCGCCGACATCGTGGTCCACTCGGCGACCAAGTACCTCGGCGGACACGGGACCGCGATCGCCGGGGTGATCGTCGACGGCGGCACCTTCGACTGGCGGTCCGGGAAGTTCCCCGGTTTCACCACTCCCGATCCGAGCTACCACGGTGTGGTGTTCGCCGATCTCGGCGCCCCGGCGTACGCACTCAAGGCCCGGGTGCAACTGCTGCGCGATTTAGGGAGCGCCGCCGCACCTTTCAATGCCTTCCTCATCGCGCAGGGTCTGGAGACCCTGAGCCTGCGCATCGAACGGCACGTCGCCAATGCACAGCGGGTGGCCGAATTCCTGGACAGCCACGACGGCGTCGTCACCGTCAACTACGCCGGATTGCCCAGCTCGCCGTGGTACGAGCGCGGAAAGAAGCTGGCGCCCAAGGGAACCGGCGCGGTGCTGTCCTTCGAGCTGGCCGGCGAGGGACAGTCCGCGGTGGACAAAGGTAAAGCGTTCGTCAACGCGCTCGAACTGCACAGCCACGTCGCCAACATCGGCGATGTCCGGTCCCTGGTGATCCACCCGGCCTCCACCACCCACCAGCAGCTGTCCCCCGAGGAGCAACTGGCCACCGGCGTCACCCCGGGCCTGGTGCGGCTGGCGGTCGGTCTGGAGGGGATCGACGACATCCTGGCCGATCTGGAACGCGGCTTCGCCGCCGCGAAATCGTTGTCCGCCGGCGGTGACGGGCTGGCAGCGGACCCACAGGCCGCGGCGGCCATTTGAGAGACCCGGACATGACACTCTCCTTCCAGCGCCTCGAGACTCTGCCCGCCGAGGGCGAGATCGGCGTCGTCGACATCGGATCGCTGACATGTGAGAACGGTGCGGTGATCGACGACGTCTCGATCGCGGTGCAGCGCTGGGGTGAGCTCTCCCCGAGCCGCGACAACGTCGTCGTCGTGCTGCACGCGCTGACCGGTGACTCGCACGTCGTCGGGCCGGCCGGTCCCGGCCACCCGACCGCCGGCTGGTGGGACGGGGTGATCGGTCCGGGCGCCCCGATCGACACCGACCGCTGGTGCGCGGTGGCCACCAACGTGCTGGGTGGCTGTCGCGGTTCAACGGGCCCCAGCTCGCTGGCCCGTGACGGAAAGCCATGGGGCTCACGGTTCCCGTTGATCACCGTCCGCGATCAGGTCAACGCCGACGTCGCCGCGCTGGCGGCGCTCGGCATCACCGAAGTGGCCGCGGTCATCGGTGGCTCGATGGGCGGAGCCCGGGCGCTGGAATGGATGGTCGGCTATCCCGAGCGGGTTTCAGCCGCGCTGATCCTGGCGGTCGGCGCCCGGGCCACCGCCGACCAGATCGGCACCCAGTGTTCGCAGATCGCGGCGATCACGTCCGATCCGAACTGGCAGGGCGGCGACTACCACGGCACCGGCCGCTCCCCCGACAACGGCCTGCGCCTGGCACGGCAGTTCGCCCACCTGACCTACCGCGGCGAGACCGAACTGGACACCCGTTTCGGCAATGACGGTCAAGGCAGCGAGGAAGACCGGGAGGACCCGCTGTCCGGCGGACGGTACGCGGTGCAGAGTTACCTGGAATACCAGGGCGCCAAGCTGATTCAGCGCTTCGACGCCGGCAGCTACCTGGCCCTGACCGAAACGCTGTCCAACCACGACGTCGGCCGCGGGCGGGGCGGAGTCGCCGCCGCGCTGCGATCCTGCCCGGTGCCGACGGTGGTCGGCGGTATCACCTCCGACCGGCTCTACCCGCTGCGGCTGCAGCAGGAACTGGCCGATCTGCTGCCCGGCTGCGCAGGGCTGAACGTCGTCGAGTCGATCTACGGACACGACGGCTTCCTGATCGAGACCGAGGCCGTGGGTCAGCTGGTCCGCGAGACGCTGACCCTGGCCGACGGCAGACGCCGGTGAGATCGAGCGGCAAGCAGCCCGGCGGGCAGGAGCGAAGCGACCCGGGATTTCGCCAGCGCTCGCTGTCCTTCGGCTCACAGGCCGCCGCCTACGAGCGGGGCCGTCCGTCGTATCCGCCGGAGGCCGTCACCTGGCTGCTCGCATCGGATGCGGATGCGCCGCCAGTCCGCGACGTGCTCGACCTTGGGGCCGGCACGGGCAAGCTGACCAGCCGTCTGGTGGAACGCGGCCTCAACGTGGTGGCCGTCGACCCGATCGAGGAACTGCTCGAAGTGCTCCGCACGACCCTGCCCGACACCCCGGCGCTGCTGGGGACCGCCGAACAGATCCCCCTGCCGGACAACAGCATTGACGCCGTTCTGGTGGCGCAGGCCTGGCATTGGTTCGATCCCGATCGGGCGGCGGCCGAGATCGGCCGCGTGCTGCGGCCGGGCGGCCGGCTCGGGCTGCTGTGGAACGTGCGTGACGAAAGGCTGGGCTGGGTCAAGGAATTCGGCAGCATCGTCGGCCTTGAGCACGACTGGGCGAACAGGACGATCGTCGTGCCCGAGCCGTTCACGGATGTGCAGACCCACCGGGTCGAGTGGACGAACTACATCACCCCGCAAGCGTTGATCGACTACGTCGCCTCCCGCAGCTACTGCATCACCTCGCCTGCCGATGTCCGTCGGCAGACCCTCGACGAGGTCCGGAACCTGCTGACCACCCACCCGGCTCTGGCCGGTTCCCAGGGAATCGCGCTGCCTTACGTGACGGTGTGCGCGCGGGCGATGCTGGGCTGAATTCCGCAGCAGCCCAACCTAACTGGTGCCTAACGGGTCGATGGTGTAAGCGGTGTAGAGCATCACCAGGCTGATGGTCATCATGGTGGCGAAGTCCAGCGACTTGGTCCGCACGACAAGCAGCCCCGCCCGGTCATCGGGCAGCACCAGCCGCAGCGTCGCCGCGACCCCGACGCCGACCCCGATCAGGAACGCCCCGCGCCGCCAGAAGCCGGTGGCCACCAGGACCAGGGCCACCAGGAAAATCGCAGCGACGGTCAGGATGGGCCACTGCAGCCGCAGTTGGCGCCGGACGTACTCGCGTGCCATCACGGCCGTGCTTCTGCCAGTTCCGATTCCGCGCGCTCGACGACATTGGTGAGCAGGAAGGCCCGCGTCAGCGGACCGACACCGCCCGGATTGGGCGAGACGTAGCCGGCGACGTCCCAGACGTCCGGGGCCACGTCTCCGGTGAGTTTGCCCATCACCCGGCTGACGCCGACATCGACCACCGCTGCGCCGGGTCGAACCATATCCGCGGTCAGCATGTGCGGCACGCCGACGGCGGCCACCACGATGTCGGCCTGCCGGGTCAGCCCGGCGAGGTCACGAGTTCCGGTGTGGCACAACGTCACTGTGGCATTCTCGGTGCGACGGGTCAGCAGCAGCCCCAGTGGACGGCCCACGGTCACACCGCGGCCGATAACCACGACGTGCGCCCCGTCGATCGGCACGTCGTAGCGGCGCAGCAGCGCGACGATGCCGCGCGGTGTGCAGGGCAGCGGTGCGGCCTCGTTGAGAACCAGCCGACCCAGGTTGGTGGGATGCAAACCGTCGGCGTCCTTGGAGGGGTCGATGCGTTCCAGGGCGGCGTTCTCGTTGAGGTGGCGCGGCAGCGGGAGCTGGACGATGTAGCCGGTGCAGTCGGGATTGGCGTTGAGTTCGTCGATGGTGTCGTTGATCTGCGCGGTGCTGGCGTCGGCGGGAAGATCCCGGCGGATCGAGGTGATGCCGACCTTCGCGCAGTCGGCGTGCTTGCCCCGGACGTAAGCATGTGACCCGGGATCGTCGCCGACCAGGACGGTGCCCAGTCCGGGGGTTCGGCCGGCCCCCCCGTCGCGCTCGGCAAGGGCGGCGACGCGGCGGGTGAGATCGACGAAAATCTCGTCCCGAGTCAGCTTGCCGTCCAAGGTCTTCGCGACACCGCCCGTTTCCATGGCTACATTTTCCATATGACCGCTGCACGGGATGTCTTCAGCCCGGCCCGGCTCGGCCCCGTCACGCTTCGCAACCGGATTATCAAGGCGGCCACCTTCGAGGCCCGCACCCCCGGCGGGCTGGTCAGCGACGACCTGATCGCGTTCCACCGGACGATGGCCGCCGGCGGCGTGGGCATGACGACCGTCGCCTATTGCGCGGTGAGCCCGGGTGGACGCACCGACGGCGCCGCGCTCTGGATGCGGCCCGAGGCGGTCGCCGGACTAACCCGGCTGACCGATGCCGTGCACGCCGAAGGCGCGGCGATCAGCGCGCAGATCGGTCATGCCGGGCCGGTCGCCAACGCCCGGTCCAATAAGGCGCCGGCGCTGGCGCCTATCCGGTTCTTCAACCCGCTGTCGATGCGCTTCGCCAGGCATGCCACCGCCGCCGACATCGCCGAGGTGATCGCCGCGCACGCGCGCGCGGTGCGCTACGCGATCGACGCCGGCTTCGACGCCGTCGAGATCCACCTGGGCCACAACTATCTGGCCAGCGCGTTCCTGTCCCCGCTGATCAACCGTCGCACCGACGAGTTCGGGGGCTCGCTGGCCAACCGTGCCAAGGTGGCCCGGGGCATCATCGCGGCCGTGCGCGGGGAGGTCGCCCGCGACGCTGCGCCCGCGGTAGCGGTGACCGGGAAGCTCAACATGGCCGACGGGGTGCGCGGCGGCATCGCGATCGAGGAGGCGTTGCAGACCGCGCGCTGGCTGCAGGATGACGGCGGCCTGGACGCACTGGAGTTGACCGCGGGAAGCTCGCTGGTCAACCCGATGTACCTGTTCCGCGGGGACTCCCCGATCAAGGAGTTCTCCGCAGCCTTCACACCCCCGCTGCGCTGGGGAATGCGGATGACCGGCACCAAATTCCTGCGCGAATACCCCTACCGGGACGCCTTCCTGATGGGCGACGCCGAACAGTTCCGCCGCGAGTTGACGATGCCGCTGATCCTGCTCGGCGGGATCACCAACCGCCAGACCATGGACGACGCGATGGCGGCCGGCTTCGATTTCGTCGCGATGGGCCGCGCATTGCTGGCCGAACCCGACCTGATCAACAGGATTCGGGCAGATGGCGATGCGCGCACGGTTCGGTCGCTGTGCGACCACTGCAACAAATGCATGCCGACGATCTACTCGCGGACGCATTGTGTGGTCACGGGCGGTCCGAACTAACCGTCTGGGCTAACGGTCCGGTCCGGCGCTTAGCGATACAGTGGCGCCGATGAAACCGCCCGCCCTCACCGTCCGGTACAACGGCCCGCCCCGCGCGTTCGCCGCGGGGCACGACGTCGTTGTCGGCCGCGACCTGCGGGCCGACGTTCGCATCGCGCACCCGCTGGTGTCGCGCGCCCACCTGGTGCTGCGGTTCGACCGGGGCCGCTGGGTCGTCGTCGACAACGGTTCGCTCAACGGGCTCTACGTCAACGGTCGCCGGGTCCAGGAGGCGGACATCGCCGACGGGATGACGGTCAACATCGGCAATCCCGACGGCCCGCCGCTGACCTTCGAGGTCGGCCAGGAACCCTCCGCCGGTCGTCCGCCGCAGTCCTCGGCATACATCGAGACGCCGACGGTGATGATCGAGCAGCCGACCGAGCGCCAGCCGGGCTGGGGTCCCGCCTCGTCGCCGCACATCCAGCAGCAGCCGTCGTCGCCGCGGCTGCCGCAACCCACCGGCTCCCGCCCGATTCCTCCGCCGGAGTACCCGAGCCAGCCGATCCCCGTCACCCAGGAGCCGGCTGCGCCGCTGGACGCCCTGGCCACCCAGGTCCGCCCGAAAGCGGGCGCGGCGGCGTCCTCGTCGAACATGCCCAGGCCCAATGTGTCCACGGCGAACGTGCCCACATCGAACCTGGGCACCACGATGCTGAAAATCCTGCGGCCGGGCTCGGGGCCGTCCGCCCCGCCCGGGTCGTTGCGGATCGGCCGGGCCAGCGACAACGACATCGTCATCGCCGATGTGCTGGCCTCCCGGCATCACGCCACGCTGATCCCGACGCCGGGCGGCACGGAAATCCGCGACAACAAGTCGGGCAACGGCACCTTCGTCAACGGCCACCGGGTGGACGCGGCGCTGCTCAACGACGGCGACGTGGTGACGATCGGCAACGTCGACCTCATCTACGCCGACGGAACACTGGTCCGGCGTGAGGAGACCGCGGCCGACACCGGCACCGGCGGCCTCGACGTGCGCAGCGTGACGTGGACGATCGAGAACAACAAGACCCTGCTGGAAAACATCTCTCTCACCGCGCGCCCCGGCACGCTGACGGCGGTGATCGGCCCGTCCGGTGCGGGCAAATCGACGCTGGCCCGGCTCATCGCCGGATACACCCATCCGACCAGCGGAACCGTCACCTTCGAGGGCCACAACATCCACGCCGACTACGCGTCGCTGCGGTCCCGGATCGGGATGGTTCCCCAGGACGACGTGGTGCACGGCCAGCTGACGGTCAATCAGGCGCTGATGTACGCCGCGGAGCTTCGGCTTCCGCCGGACACCAACAAGGAGGACCGCCAGCAGGTGGTCGGGCAGGTGCTCGCGGAGCTGGAGATGACCCAGCACACCGAGACGCGGGTCGACAAGCTCTCCGGCGGGCAGCGCAAACGCGCATCGGTGGCCCTCGAACTGCTGACCGGTCCGTCGCTGCTGATCCTCGACGAGCCGACCTCCGGGCTGGACCCGGCGCTGGACCGCCAGGTCATGACCATGCTGCGTCAGCTGGCCGACGCCGGCCGCGTGGTGCTGGTGGTCACCCACTCGCTGACCTACCTCGACGTCTGCGACCAGGTGCTGCTGCTGGCACCGGGCGGCAAGACCGCGTTCTGCGGTCCGCCGTCGGAGATCGGCCCGGCCATGGGAACGACCAACTGGGCCGACATCTTCTCCACGGTGGCCGGCGATCCGCAGGGCGCCAACGACCGTTACCTGGCGCTCGTTGGACCGCAGCCGGAACCGCCACCGATGGAGGAGCCGTCGGACCTCGGCGAGCCGGTGCACACCAGCCTGCGGCGGCAGTTCTCCACGATCGTGCGACGGCAGGCCCGGCTCATCGTGTCCGACCGCGGCTACTTCATGTTTCTGGCGATCCTGCCGTTCATCATGGGCGTGCTGTCCCTGGCGGTGCCCGGGGAGGTCGGATTCGGCAAGCCCGATCCGATGGGCGGATCGCCCAACGAGCCCGGGCAAATCCTGGTCTTCCTCAATGTCGGCGCGATTTTCATGGGGACCGCACTGACCATCCGGGACCTGATCGGCGAGCGGGCGATCTTCCGACGAGAGCAGGCGGTCGGACTCTCGACGACCGCCTACCTGCTGGCGAAGGTGTGCGTGTACACGCTGTTCGCGGTGCTGCAGTCGGCGATCATGGTGGCGATCGTGGTGTGGGGCAAGGGCGGTCCGACGCAGGGCGCGGTGGCGCTGGGCAACCCCTCGCTGGAGTTGTTCGCCACCATCGCGGCGACCTGCGTGGCGTCGGCCAACTTGGGTTTGTTGCTGTCGTCGCTGGCCAAGTCCAACGAGCAGATCATGCCGCTGCTGGTGGTGGCGATCATGAGCCAGCTGGTGTTCTCCGGCGGCATGGTCCCGGTGACCAACCGGATCGTGCTCGACCAGATGTCGTGGTTCACGCCGGCCCGGTGGGGTTTCGCGGCATCGGCCTCGACGGTGGATCTGGTGAATCAGGTGCCCGGCCCACTGACCCCGAAGGATCGGTGGTGGAAGCACGTCGGCTCCTCTTGGTGGTTCGATATGGGCATGCTCGCGGGGCTGAGTGTGTTCTACCTGAGCCTGGTGCGTTGGAAGATCCGGCTGAAGTCGGCTTAGGCTCTCTAGACCATGGAGGCTCTGTAGACCATGGAATCGAAGTTCCACCGGTGGTGGCTTGGGTCCTGCGTCGCCGCGTTGCTGCTGGCGTCCTGGGTGGGGGGGTTCAGCCTTGCGGTGACGGCCGTTTTCACCGTCATTTATCTGACCGGGGTCACCCTGATCGGTCCGGACGCGGGGCCGTCCGATCCGGTGGACGTCGTCGCCGCGGACCAGGACTGGGAGCCGGTGGACGTCGTCGCCGCAGACCCGGACTGGGACTCTGAGATCGTCGAGATTGCGGCCGAGTCCGACGGCGTGGCTGAGGTCCCGGCCGAGGTCGTGGTCCCGATCGAGCCCGAGGTCGAGGCCGTCGTCCCGGTCGAGCCCGCCCCGGTCCTCAACGAGGACGACGCCGTGCCGTATCCGGATGACTTCGAGAGCACCGCCGTCGTGGTCGACGGCCGGTCACCGGCCTGAGCCCGCCGCGAATACCAGGCCCTGTCAAGGCGTGGACGCTAAGAGACCGGGCTGCCGTCAAGAACCCTCTCTGACATCATCGTCGGATGGTCGGATTGCGGCACACCCCGTCAGTGCGGGTGGGCTTCGCGTTGTATCTGGGCTACCTGGTGGTGTTCTTCACGACGTGGGTCGTCAACGGAGTCGACTACACCCGCATCGGAGAAGACGCGCAGACGACGAAGTTGTGGTACGCGGTGCCGACCCTGCTGGGGTGCGCATTTTTGTTCGTGGCGGTCACCGCTTTGGGATGGTGGCGGGATGTCCTGTTCGACAGGACGCGGTGCGGCCCTTGGTGGATCTGGTTTCTTCCCGCCGTGGTGACGCTCATCATCGTGATGAACTTCCTCAGCGTCGACGCCGGCCGGCTATCCCCCGATCTGGTGCTGTGGCTGACCCTGGGCGGGATCGGCGTCGGATTCGGTGAAGAGATCGCGACCCGCGGTAGCCTGCTCGTCGGACTGAGAAGCTCGATGAGCGAGCGACGGGCCTGGCTCATCAGCACGTTGTCATTTGCGGCCCTTCACATTCCGAATGCCCTATTCGGTCTGCCCGCCGCAGTGATGCCCACCCAGGTGGCGCTGACGTTCATCATGGGGAGCGCCCTGTACGTCATGCGCCGGATGTCGGGAACCTTGCTGCTTCCGATTGTCCTGCATGGACTTTGGGACAGTTCGTTGTTCGCGATGACCGCTACGGGCGTCGCTCCCCTTGTGCTCCAGTTTTCGGTGTACCCGCTGGCGGTCGTGTGCTCGCTTGCCGTTCTCGGGGGCATGAAACGCGCCCTCCCAAAGCACCACGAGCGATCGGAACTTCGGTGACCCAATGGGTGGCACCGGTCACACTCCAAGGTGCACACGTCCGACTTGAGCCGTTGTCTGCTGATCACCACGACGCGCTCTGCGAATCGGTGAACGACGGAGAGCTCTGGAAACTCTGGTATACCGCCATCCCCGAACCGGCTCAGATGCACCAGGAGATCGACCGCCGCCTTGCCGAGCAGCTTCGTGGCACCATGTGCCCCTTTGCCGTCATCGACCCGGCCACCGACCGGGCGGTGGGAATGACGACCTACATGAACATCGACGCCGCTCATCACCGCGTGGAGATCGGATCCACCTGGTATCGGCGCAGCGTACAGCGGACCGCGCTCAACACCGAGGCGAAGCGACTGCTGCTCGCCCACGCTTTCGACGAACTCGATTGCATCGCGGTCGAGTTCCGCACGCACTTTTTCAACCATGCAAGCCGCATCGCGATCGAGCGGCTGG
>Ga0194055_10003549_pt1 | contig 11941 bp, 9 predicted proteins | sample SepL449m_MetaG_FD_155482 | JGI IMG/M metagenome (GOLD analysis project Ga0194055, IMG submission 155482) | Anoxic zone freshwater microbial communities from boreal shield lake in IISD Experimental Lakes Area, Ontario, Canada - Sep2016-L442-9m | ecosystem: Environmental > Aquatic > Freshwater >... | reverse complement strand
GGTTGGGATGGGTGGATAGCATTTTTCGATCGTGGCCGGAGGGCTTCCTTTCGTTGACTCGAAGCGAGGCCCTCTCTATCTTTCGACAGAAGAGGGCTCGGCGGGCTGCTCCGACTTGTCGCCTCGGTCGGGATCGTGCCCGTGGGCCAGGCCGCAACAGGAAGCCAATTCATGCATCGCCACGCCCCCCGCGCGATGGCCCGGACCGCGGGTTTCACGCTCGTCGAGCTCCTCGTCGTGATCGCGATCATCGGAACGCTCGTCGGCCTCTTGCTGCCAGCTGTTCAAGCCGCCCGCGAGAGCGCTCGGGCGACGAGCTGCCGCAACAATTTCAAGCAGATCGGCCTGGCGCTCCACCACTACCACGACCACACCCGCCGCTTTCCTTCCGGCTGGACCGGTGTCGATCGCCCCGCTGGCGCTGCCACCGACGAGCTCCCCGGCTGGGGTTGGGCGAGTGAACTGCTCCCCCAGATCGAGCAGTCGAGCCTGTTCGACCGGATCGATCGCCGCCGGCCGGTATTCGATCCAGCCAACCCGGCCCTCCATGCCGACGTCCGCAAGGCCTTTATCACTCCCTTCGCCTGTGCCTCCGACACGCGCAGCCCAACGGAGAAGGATGGCTGTTTCACGATTGGTGCCGACGATGATGAGTCTCATGCCGGCCACCATGACGAGGTCGTGGATGGTGGCCATCTTTCCGCGCTGTGTGATGTTGGGAAGTCGAACTATGTCGGTGTCTTCGGCACGCTTGAAGTCGACGATGCCCCGGCCGCCGGCGATGGGATGTTCTTCCGCAACAGCCGCCTGGGCATGAAGGACATGCTCGACGGCTCGAGCCAGACGCTCGTCGTGGGCGAGCGCAACTCGAAGCTTGGCGGCAGCACCTGGACCGGGGTTGTGCAGGGGGCCAAGTCGGCCCTGCCGCGTGTCGTCGGCGTGGCCGATCATGCCCCCAACGATCCCCATCACCACTTCGACGATTTCTCGAGCAACCACCCCACCGGGGTCAATTTCCTCCTCGGCGATGCCTCCGTCCGGCGCTTCGACAACTCGATCGACGTGATCGTCTACCAGTCGTTCTGCACCCGGGCTGGCGGCGAGTCGGCGGGCGTGCCCGACTGACGCCCTTTTGGGTTGGGCCGGCGGCCAGACGATCAATCGCCCCCTTTTTTCGCTCCCCCGTTACAACCACCCCACCGCTGCGGTTTGCCTCTCGTGGACATATTCAGTCCCCGAGGAGCCAGCCGTGATCGCCCCGGTCAAGATTCGTCGCCCGTTGAAGAGTCGGGTCGCCTCCCCTGCTGCGGCCGCGGTTGAACGGGCCTCCGACGCAGTCGCGACCGAACAGCGCAGGGCCGCTCTTCGGGCCCGCCGCCAAGCTTTTTTTGTCCGCAAGATCGACTACATTCCCTGCCGGCAGTTCCTCGCTCCCGAGGCAGAAGCCCTCGCCTCGACCCCCCCGGCGAGTGCTCCGGCCCGCCCTACTGCTGAGCCCTCTGGCAGGATCGATTCTTACCTTGCCGGTCTCTACGAGACCCGCCTTCTTTCAAGGGAAGAGGAGCAGTATCACTTCCGGCGGATGAACTGGCTTCGCTTCCGTGCCGCCTCAGATCGCGGCCGGTTCGACGAAAAGCGGGCCACGGCCCGGCAGATCGACGCGGTCGAGGCACTGCTCTCGGCTTCCGAGGTCGAACGGTCAATCCTGATCACGTCGAATCTGCGGCTGGTCGTCTCAATCGCGAAGAAGTTCGTGACCGTCGATGACCTGTTTGACGAACTCGTGGCTGAGGGGAACGTGGCCCTGATGAGGGCCGTCGACAAGTTCAACTTCGCTCTCGGTAATCGCTTCAGCACCTACGCCACCTACGCCATCCAGCGGCACTTCTTCCGCATCTCCCATCGGGGGCGGCAGCAGCGGCGCCGATTCACGCCGGCCGACGAGTCGCTCCGCTCAGTCCCCGCTGCCGAGCCGGCCCAGGGCTGCAATTCGGTGCAGATCGATCAGCTCAAGCAACTGTTCGCGCAGTTTCTTGGGCAACTCGAGCCGCGCGAGCAACAGATCGTGGTCGCTCGTTTCGGCTTCGATGGCCGGGCCCCGCGTACGTTCCGCGAACTCGGTGCGGAGATGGGGGTTTGCAAGGAACGAATCCGCCAGATTCAGACCCGCGCGATGGAGAAGATCCGCGGCATGGCGACCGAGGCCAAGCTCGAGCAGACCGTCGGCGATTGGCTCTGAATGGGTGTCGACAGAAGCGGAGGCTCGCAGGATGGCACGAAGAGTGTTCGTGATCGGTGCCGCTGGCGGAATCGGTTCGGCGCTCGTCCGCCGCCTCGTCGCCTCAGGCGGAAAAGTTTTTCTCGCCGGCCGGGATGCCTCGCGGTTGGAGCCACTCGCCGCCGAACTCGGCATGCCGTGGGGCACCGTTGATGCGACCGACCCTGACGCGATCGACGCCCTCGCCGATCGGGCCGCGGCCGAGCTTAGTGGGCTCGATGGGCTGGTGAACTGCGCCGGCTCGATCCTCCTCAAGCCCGCTCATTTGACGTCGACCGCCGATTGGCAGGCCACGATCGCCACGAATCTCACCTCCGCCTTCGGGTGTGTCCGCGCGGCAGGTCGGCTGATGAAGGGAGAGGGGGGCTCGGTCGTTCTCGTGTCGAGCGCCGCGGCGCGGGTCGGGCTTGCCAACCACGAGGCCATTGCCGCCGCCAAGGCAGGAATCATCGGCCTGGTCCTCTCGGCGGCGGCCACCTACGCCAAGCAAAAGGTGCGCTTCAACGCCGTCGCCCCGGGGCTCGTCCGCACGCCCCTCTCCAAGGGCTTGCTGTCGAGTGAGCTCGCGGAAAAGGCCTCGGTGGGGATGCATCCGCTCGGCCGGCCGGCGAACCAGACGAGGTCGCCGCGGCGATTGACTGGTTTCTCGACCCCGCCCAAGGGTGGATCACCGGGCAGGTGCTGGGGATCGACGGAGGGCTGGCCGATCTGCGGGGCAGGGCCTGATCGAGTCGATTGAAACTGGCTGAAATTGGCCTTGTTTTGCCGATTCTGCCGGCCCGGGGCGCCCGAAGCGCCCTCCGAATGCTCTTCGCCACAGACGGGAGGGGTGCTTTTCGGCGCGGCGAGAGGGTATCCTTCGCCCCATGCCTACAGCAAACAATGGCCACGCCGGTGGGGACGGCGTCGGTTCTTCCAAAGCCCCGACGTTTCGCCTCTGGCTGATGATGGTGCTCGAGTTCGCCATCTGGGGCGCCTGGCTGCCGCTCATCTGGGGCTACATGGGGAAGGACGGCCTCAATTTCTCCTCCTCGCAGCAGGCGTGGGTGGGAAGCGCCTTCGCGGTCGCCTCGATCGTCGGCATCTTCTTCTCGAGCCAGTTCGCCGACCGGACGTTCGCCGCGGAGAAGTTCCTCTCCTTCAGCCACCTCATCGGCGGCCTGGCGATCCTCGGCATGTACTTCGTGAAGGACTTCCCCACGTTCTTCGGCCTGATGCTCGTCCACTCGCTGTTCTACGTGCCGACGATCTCCGTCACCAATTCGCTCGCGTTTTCCCACATGAAAAACGCCGAGAAGGAATTCGGCTTCGTCCGCATGGGCGGTACGATCGGCTGGATCCTCGTCGCCTGGCCGCTGTACTTCATCCTTCAGGGGAAGACCGGCGCCGACGCCGTCGCCGCCAGCCGCAACATCTTCCTCATCTCCGGCGTGCTCTCGCTCGTGCTGGCCGGCTACTCGCTCTTCCTCCCCCACACGCCGCCGAAGCCGGCAGCCCCTGGTGACGGGGGCTTCGCGTGGTTGAAGGCGGCCAAGTTCCTCGCCCGCCCCTATCTCCTCGTGCTGTTCATCGTGACGTTCATCGACGCGGTGATCCACAACGGCTACTTCGTGATGGCCGGCGACTTCCTCGGCAGCCCGGCTGTGGGGATCAAGCCGGAATGGATCATGCCGGTGATGAGCATTGGCCAGGTGGCGGAGATCGTCACGATGGCGTTCCTCGGCACCGTGCTCGCGAAGCTCGGCTGGAAGACGACGATGATCCTCGGGATCCTCGGCCACGCCGCCCGGTTCGGTGTCTTTGCCTTCTTTCCGCAAAACACGGCCGTGATCATCGCCGTTCAGGTGCTCCATGGCATCTGCTACGCCTTCTTCTTCGCCACGCTCTACATCTTCATCGACGCCGCCTTCCCCAAGGATGTTCGCTCGAGTGCCCAGAGCCTCTTCAATCTCCTCGTCCTCGGCCTCGGGGATCTGGCAGCGAAGTGGCTCTTCATTCCGCTCCAGGACAGCCTCAAGACCGATGCCGGCATCGACTACCAAAAGCTGTTCCTCGTGCCGGCGCTGATGGCGCTGGCCGCTGCTGTCCTCCTCCTCCTCGCCTTCTGGCCGCCGCGCCGTTTCGACGACGCCGACATCGCCAGGGACGATCACGGGACCGAGTCGCCGAACATCACCTGACGGCGTGGGCTGGCGGACGCGGGGGCTTCGTCAAACGTGGCTTCGGGTCGCCAGTACCCCGTCGCCGGGCTACCCAAAGGCCATCCGTGGCCTCGGCTCTCTCCGTGCCGCCTGCGCTTTCGCCCTCCTATCCTGCGCTGGCCGGCAAGACCGGCTCTCGGGGCACGGGCGACCCCTCGCTGAACCGCCAAGCCGCGTGCCTACGTATGCCAGCGCGTAGGCGAGGCGGGGATCGGCGAACGCTTGAGGAGTGACGAGGTTCCTCCGAGGAACGACGAAACTTTTGCCGGCCCCGCCGACGGATCACCCACAGGCCATTCACGAAGAAGACCATCTCCGCCCCCCGAATCCGTCTTGCGGCGGTGGCCTGAAAGCCCCTATCTTCCCGCCCCCTCCGCCCCGCCACCGGTGCGCCGGGCGGGGAAGACCGAGGGAGGCCTGCCGATGCCGATCACACTCGACACTCTGGCCCGGACGTTGGCCGCCGCTGCCGTCCACGCGGGAGCCTGCGTGGTCTCGGGGGCCGCAACCCTCGACACCGCTGGCCCCGACGAGATCACGCTCGTTGATTCGATCGACAAGCTCCCACTTTTGGCCAAGAGCCGGGCTGGCGCCGTGATCGTGCCGCTGGGCAGTGGCCCGCTCGATCGCCCCTCGCTCGAGGTGGCTGATGTCCATGCGGCGTTTGCCGCCACAATCCTCCACTTCCGGCCAGCTCGGAGCGCCGCCCGCGTGGGCGTCAGCCCACAGGCGGCGGTCGATCCAATGGCTCGGATCGCCGCCGGGGCCGATGTTCACCCGTTTGCGACCGTGGGCCCTGATGCCGAGATCGCCGCCGGCTGCACGATCCACTCGGGCGCCAGAATCGGCGCCGGCTGCCGGATCGGCGCGGGGAGCGAGATCTTCCCGAATGCTGTGCTCTACGACGGGACGCGCGTCGGGGAGCGATGCATCGTCCATGCCGGGGCCGTGCTCGGCGCCCATGGATTCGGCTACAAGTCGGGGCCTGCTGGCCACGTCCTCTCCGCGCAGCTCGGCTGGGTGGAACTCGGTGACGATGTCGAGATCGGTGCCAATACAACGATCGATCGGGGGACCTACGGCCTGACGGGGATCGGCTCCGGAACGAAGATCGACAACCTCGTGATGATCGCCCACAACTGCCGGATCGGCCGGCACGCCATGATCTGCTCGCAGGTCGGCGTGGCGGGGAGCACGACAACCGGCGAGTTCGTCGTCATGGCCGGGCAGGTGGGGGTGCGCGATCATGTCCACATCGGTGACCGGGCGATCCTCGGAGCGCGGTCGGGGGTCTCGAGCGACATCCCCGCCGGGATCACGGTGCTCGGCGAGCCGGCAATCGAGCTCCGCGACCGCAAGCTGCAACTGGCGACGATGAGCAAGCTCCCCGAGATGCGCAAGACCCTCAAAAACCTCGCCGCGCGCGTCGCCACGCTCGAGGGGGACCGCGGCTTGGAGACGACGCGCGCCGCGTGAGCGATCCTGCCGTCGGGTTCTGTATTCCGTCCTGCCACACCCCTTCGCCATGCAAAACGATCAGCCTTGTCCGCCGTCATCCGCCGCCGTCGACCACCTCGATCTCCGCGGTGAGACCGTCGGCATTGTGGCCGGCTGGGGGCGCTATCCGGTGATGGTGGCCGAAGCGGTGCGCCGCCATGGGGGCCGGACGGCAATCCTCGAGGTCCGCGGGCATGCCGATGCCGATCTCCGGGCGCTGGCCGACATCCACGGGACGGTGGGGCTGGCGCAGCTCGGCGGGGCGATTGCCTTCTTCTGCCGGCATGGTGTGAGACGGGCGACGATGGCGGGGAAAGTGCACAAGGTGAAGCTCTTCGCCCGGGGGGCGTGGCGTCACCACCTCCCCGACTGGATGGCGCTGAAGATCTTCTGGCCCCACTTCATCTCCCGGCGCCGCGACAACCGGGACGACTCACTCCTTGGTCTGATCGCGGCGACGTTCGATGCCGCCGGGGTGCGGATCTGCCCCGCCACCGACTTTGCCCCGGAGCTCCTTGCCATCCCCGGCACCCTCGCGGGGCGCCCCCTCTCAGCGACGGAAATGGCCGATGTGTCGTTCGGCTGGCGGCTGGCCAAGGAGCTCGGCGCCCACGACATCGGCCAGACGGTCGTTGTTCGCAACCGGGCGCCGATCGCCCTGGAGGCGATCGAGGGAACCGACGAGTGCATCCGCCGTGCGGGGAGGCTCTGTCCGTCCGGTGGCCTGGTGGTGGTGAAGGTCGCCAAGCCGCAGCAGGATCTGCGGTTCGACATGCCGACGGTGGGCATCGGGACGCTCGAGTCGCTGGCGGCCGCCGGAGCCCGCGTTCTGGCGATTGAGGCGGAGAAGACGATTCTTGTCGACGGCGATCGGCTCTTCGGCTTCGCCGGGGAACGTGGGATCACGATCGCCAGTTTCCCGAACGGGGCGTTTTGCGACAGCTCCCGAATCACCCGGGCGGCCTGACAGCCTCCGTCGGTTTGCCGGCCGGACCGTATACTTCGGCCATGGCACGCCCGCACACCGTTCGTCGCGATCCCAGCCCGTTGGCCCTGCTCGGCCTGGGGATCGTTGCCCTGCTCTCTGGCCTGGTGCCACAGACAGGGGCCGCCTGGCAGATCGCCGCGCCCGCCGTGGAGGAAGCCCCGGCCGACACCGATTCTCTCGAGGAGGACCCGTTCGACGCGGCCGACCCCGGGGAGCCGATGGAAGACGGATTCGACGATCCGACCGGGGAAAAGCCGGAAGAAGGGGAAGACCGGCCGGAGGCGAAGGGACGCGTCAAGCCGCCGTCGTCGCGGGTGCGCCCGTTGCCGATCGACACGAAGCTCAACCGCAAGCTCCGCATCCCCCCCGCCTTGCCCTTCCACATGGGGCGCGAGATCGCCCAGACGATGCACTACACCGGTGCCCCGTGGCTGGTCCGGGAGAGCCGGCAGCGCGAGGAAGATTGCCGGATGATGCTCGATGCCCTCGGCGTCGAGCCCGGGCAGACCGTCTGCGACATGGGGGCCGGCAACGGCTTTTACACGCTGGAACTCGCGCGGATGGTCGGCCCCGAGGGGCTGGTGTACGCGGTCGACATCCAGCCGGAAATGCTCCGCATGCTCTCCTGGCGCGCGGCCCAGGAGGGGCTCGCCAACATCCGACTGATCCTCGGCTCACCGATCGATCCCCGCCTCCCCGCCGGCGAGATCGATCTCGTGCTGTGTGTCGACGTCTACCACGAGTTTTCCCACCCCGAGGCGATGCTCGCCCGGATCGGCGAGAGCCTCTCGCCGGCAGGGAAGCTCGCGCTGGTGGAGTTCCGCGGGGAGGATCCGGAGGTTCCGATCAAACCGCTCCACAAGATGACCAAGGCCCAGGTCCGCTCGGAGCTCGAGCCGGCTGGATTTCGTGTCGCCAGCGAGTTTGACAAGCTCCCTTGGCAGCACCTTCTCCTCTTCTCTGCCGCGCCCCAAGAGCAGTCCGAGCCCCCGCGACGCTGACGCCGGAGTGGGTTGGGAAGAGGAACGCCCCAGGTCCACCGCCGGTGGGAATGGCCCCACAGCTGTGCGGAAACCACGGCAACGGGGCAATCGCCCGGACGGGGCTGTTTTCGATCCGCTTCCGGGACAGAAAAGCTTGCGTACCTGGGCCCGAACGGCTCCAATGGCGGAGAAGATTCCAGGAGCCCATGGAAGCGGCAAGGTTTCATGGGATGGGGTTGGGCTGCCGGACTCACTCCGGTGGTGCATACGCATGGACGACAATCCCCCACAATCAAACGCTTCCATTGACCGCGGGCTCGGGCTCGGAGTCGGTGCGTCGACAGCCGCGCCGATGACGATCGCCTCCGGGAAGGGGGTGGCCGCCCCCATGGCCAAGAAGAGCGCAGCCGGGAAGTCCGGTTCGCCGCGCGACGGGAAGTCCGACGGCGGGGAGGAGCTGCAGCGACCGGAATGGGTGCTGGGGCGCAATCCGGCGATGGCCCGGGTGGCCCGCTCGATCGAACGGGCGGCCGAGGTCGGCTGCACGGTCCTGATCCTCGGCGAGACCGGCTGCGGCAAGGAGATCCTCGCCCGCCTCCTCCACCGCAGCGGGCCGCGTGCTACGAGGCCGTTTGTGCCGGTCAACTGCGGCGCCCTGTCGGCGACGCTGGCGGAAAGCCAGCTGTTCGGCCATGAGAAGGGGGCCTTCACCGGGGCCGACGGGAAGGCGATCGGCATCTTCCGCGCCGCCGAGGGGGGCGTGGTGTTTCTCGACGAGATCGGCGAGATGCCGGCCGATCTCCAGACGAAGCTCCTCCGCGTCCTCCAGCAGCGCGAGGTCCATCCTGTCGGAGCGACCCAGCCGGTGCCGATCGACGTCCAGGTCGTCGCCGCCACCAACCGCGACCTCCAGACCGAGGTGATGAAGGGGACGTTTCGGGAGGATCTCTACTTCCGCCTCAACATGATCGAACTGCGGATCCCTTCCCTCCGGGAGCGCCCCGAGGACATCCCCGAGTTCGTCGATTTTTTCGCCCGGCAATACGCCCGCAGCTATCGGATGGAGATGTGGCAGCCCTCCGCGGAGACGCTCAAGGAGTTTTCCGCGTTCGATTGGCCGGGGAATGTCCGCCAGCTCTCGCATGTCATCGAGCAGGCCTACGTGCTCCAGATGGATCCCCAACTCCCCCCGCGTTCTCGACCTCTCGCGGCGGTCGTCGAGGAGCCCGAGGAGTTGCTCTCGGCCGACGGCAAGCTCCCCTTCGTCGATCTCAACATGCTCCGGAAGTGCGCCGTGAAGCAGGCCCTCGAGATGACCCGCGGCCACAAGTCGCGGGCCGCCAAACTCCTCGGTGTTCACCCCAACACGATGACGCGGATCATCGCCGAGATCGGCGATGACGCTCCGTTGTCCTGATCCTCGGCCGGCGCTACTCCGGCAGACTTCGGCCATGCTCAGTCGGGGTGATACTTCCCGAGGCTGGGCTTGGGTGCCCCGGCGGCGCGGCCGGCTCCACTTCCCGCTCCGGTGCCGAAGTGGAGAAGCGTCACCGCGCCGGCGGAGATCAGCGCCCACGGCGCCCAGTCGGGGGCCGTGATCACGCGGACCTCACCAGAGCCGTTGATGGGTTTGACCGAAGCCGAATCGATGACGAGTAACTCGGCGCCGACCAGGCAGGAGAAAACCCCCGCCGCAAGGGACACGCTTTTCCACATGATGCCGTTCCGGGCTCGATCGGCGGCACTCCGGCGGGCCGCCCTCCGACGGCGAGGCGAGCGGGGGTGCGACTGTCGAGTCCCCCGGCGACGCCGCGCCGGGAGTTGCATCGGCCGGGCGGAGGAGCGCTGTGCAGTCGCCGGTCGGGCGTGCGGAGGGTGACGGTCGTGGCGACAGGGAGCCCTGTCGGCGTCAGCCCTTGGCTGATTCGCCCGGAGCGGCCGTGTCGGGATCGATCCGGCTGGCATCGATACGGCTGGCTTCGATACGGCTAGGGCGGCGCTCGGTATCGGTGCCGGGCACGAGGAGGGGCGTGTCGACGGAGGCCTCGATCAGCGCCCGCAGTTGGTTTCCGTCGATCACCTCCGTCTCGATGAGCTGACGAGTGATCGCCTCGAGGGCCGCCCGCCGCGACTCAAGCACCCGCCGGACTTTCTCGATCGACTGATCGATGATCCGCCGCACCTCCTGATCGATCTCGCGGGCCGTCTCCTCGCTGTGCGACCGGGCAGCAGGGAGATCCGCGCCGCCTCCGGCGAGGAACGGCGAGCGGTTGCTCTCGCGGAAGTTGACCCGCCCCATCCGGCTCATCCCGTATTCCATGACCATCGCCCGGGCAATCTCGCTGGCCCGTTCGAGGTCGTTTTGGGCCCCGGTCGAGACGTCGGCGTAGACCATCTCCTCGGCGATCGTTCCGCCGAGGAGCACCTGGATCCGGCTCTCGAGCTCGCTTTGGGTGAGGAGGTAGCGGTCATCCTCGGAGCGTTGCATCGTGTAGCCGAGGGCGGCGAGGCCGCGGGGGATGATCGAGACCTTGTGAACGGGATCGGTGTTGGGGAGCGAAAAGGCCACCAGCGCGTGGGCCGCCTCGTGGTAGGCGACACGGCGCTTCTCGTCCTCGTGGATGACCCGCTTCTTCTTCTCAAGCCCGGCCGTCACCCGCTCGACCCCCTCGTTGAACTCCTCCATGCCGACGGAGGTCTTGTTGTTGCGGGCCGCGAGGAGCGCTGCCTCGTTGACGAGATTGGCCAAATCAGCGCCACAGAAGCCCGAGGTGATCCGCGCGACCTGCTGGAGGTTGACGGTGGGATTGAGCTTCACACCGGCGACGTGGACCTTGAGGATTTCCTCCCGGCCACGGACATCGGGGCGGTCGACGAGCACGTGGCGGTCGAAGCGCCCCGGCCGGAGGAGGGCCGGATCGAGCGTCTCGGGCCGGTTGGTCGCCGCCATCACGATCACGCCGCTGTTGGTCCCGAAGCCGTCCATCTCGACCAGCAGCGCATTGAGCGTCTGCTCGCGCTCGTCATGGCCGCCGACAACGCTCGTGCCGCGGGTCTTGCCGAGAGCGTCGAGCTCGTCGATGAAGATGATGCAGGGGGCCTTCGCCTCGGCCTGTTGGAACATATCGCGGACACGGGCCGCACCGACGCCGACGAACATCTCGACGAAGTCGCTGCCGGAGAGGCCAAAGAACGGCACCCCCGCCTCCCCCGCGATGGCCTTGGCCAGGAGCGTCTTGCCGGTGCCGGGGGGGCCGACGAGGAGGACACCCTTGGGGATATGGCCACCGAGGACCTGGTATTTCTCCGGGTTGCGGAGGAACTCGACGACCTCGCGCAGCTCCTCCACCGCCTCGTCGATCCCGGCCACATCGTCGAACGTGATCCCCAGATCCTCCTGGGCGTATTGTTTGCCACGGCTGCGGCCGAAGGCCATCGGGCTGCCGGCCCCTCCCAGACGCTTCATCATCGTAAAGAAGAGGAGGGCCAACAGGCCGGTGAAGAAGAGCATCGGCAGCCAGCTCCTCCACGGGCCGGGGGCCTCCTCGTAGCGGTAGGGAACGCCGAACTGCGTCAGCAACCGCGACAGCCGTCCCTCGGAGTTTTCACTGGGGAGCTTGGCGGTGCGGAAATACCGGCGCTGGCTCCCACTTCCGATCCCCTCACCCGACGCCGGGCCGTCGATCCGACGGACCGATCCCGACACGCTGTAGGCCCCGATGACAACATCCTGAAGGTCGCCATAGCGGACGGGGCGACGGGCCTCCGGCCCGGTTTCGAACGGATGGCGCTCCATGACCTCGATCACGCCGGCCGGATCGCCCGCGGTGCCGGAAGGGGGCGTGTCGCCAGTCCCAGGGTCCGCCTCGCCGTCGGGGGAGGAAGGCGCCGGGGAGGGGGCGGTTTCCGTGGGGGCCGGTGACCGCTGCCCCGAGGCCCGGATGAGCTTTTCGAGGTCGCTGTAGGAGAGCTCAAGCTCTGGCGTCGTCGTCAG
>Ga0194055_10003547_pt1 | contig 11949 bp, 9 predicted proteins | sample SepL449m_MetaG_FD_155482 | JGI IMG/M metagenome (GOLD analysis project Ga0194055, IMG submission 155482) | Anoxic zone freshwater microbial communities from boreal shield lake in IISD Experimental Lakes Area, Ontario, Canada - Sep2016-L442-9m | ecosystem: Environmental > Aquatic > Freshwater >... | reverse complement strand
GCCTTATCAGCAAGGAAGAAATGGGGCCCGGAGGAATGCGATGCAGCCAAAGCCGCCCCTTTGGAGAGATCGCACGGCGGCGGGCCGCGAGCTCGCCGAGCGCTGGGCCGACCTCAAGGGCCGGAAAGACACCCTGCTGATCGGACTGCCCCGGGGCGGGGTGGCGGTGGGAGCGGCGATGGCGGATGGGCTGGGGCTGCCCCTGGCCACCTGGGCGGTGCGCAAGATCACCGATCCCAGCTGGCCGGAGGTGGCGATCGGGGCGGTGGCCCCCGGGGGCGTGGTGCTGTGGGGGCCCCCCGAGCAGGCCACCGGCCTCAGTCGCCAGCAGCGCAGCCAGCTGGTGCGCCAGCAACAGGCCGAACTGCTGCGCCGACAGAGCCGCTACGGCGACCCCGATCCCCGCAGCCTGGCCGGACTCCATCTGGTGGTGGTAGACGACGGCATCGCCACCGGCCTCACGGCCAGGGCCGCGCTGGTGTCGCTGCGCCGCCTTGGTCCGGCCTCCCTGGGCCTGGCGGTGCCGGTGGTCGATCGAAGGCTGGTAGCGGAGCTTGAGGCCTTGGTGGAGCGCCTGGAGATGCTGGCGGTGGTGTCGCATCTGCAGGCGGTTGGGCCGTGGTACGAGCGCTTTGAGCAGCTGGATGACAGCGCCGTGATCAAGCTGCTGGCCAGGGCCGGGCAGCTCAGCGGAGCGGGCCGGCGGGGAGGCATTGAGTCTTAGGAGGGCGCTGAAACGGCCCGTGGCCGCCGGCCGGAGCCCGAGGGCGAACTGGCCCCTGGCCCATAGAGCCGATCGGCGCCCACCACGCTGGCCCGACCGGAGGCTTGCTCATAGACACAAAGCTCAAGGCCTCGCTGGCCCTGAAGATGGGGCTGGCGGTAGCGGCCCTCCAACAGGAACACGCTCAGGGCTGGACCAGGCAGGTCCAACCGATCACCCCGCTCCACTGCCCCCACCAGGGTGGTGGCGGCCCTGCAGGCGGCGCGCACCCGGGCGTCGTAGGCGGCCCAGGCCGCCGGGCTTGAGGCCAGCGCCGGCAGGCCCAGCAGGGGAACGGCCAACGTCAGCGCCAGGGTTGGCGCTACCAGGCCGGTGGCCGCCAGCAGGCTCGAGGCTGCCGATCGGAGCGCCTGGGGAAAGCGATGGCTGAGCGGAACCACGGAATCCAATTCCAGCGGGCGGACGGCGAAACGACATTCAAAGGATCCCACCTGGCGAATCCGGCTGAATCATGAAATCCTGGCTTGTAGACATCCTGAACAATTCGGCACAGCTCTGTTGCAAAGCCCAGGCAATCCTTGGCCCAGGGGCCGGACCAGGACTGCAACAACGCTGGAGCCGGTTAGGAAGCATCGGGGTTATTTGGGACCACGGATAAAGACGCACGGACACGGAGATGCGGTAGCCCCAAGCACTGGTCATGATGTGCCAAGAAATACGGTCGAGCCATGGCCCTTACCCGCACCGCCGCTCGTATGGGCTGGCTGCTGATTGGGCCGCTGGCCCTGCAGTCGGCGTTGCCGGCAGCGGCGTTGGAAGCGGCCGCCAATGGGCTTAACCGTACCCCTGAAACCTTGCTGGCCCAGGCGCCAAGCCCTGCCGTCCCTGGGATCCCGAAGGAGGTGCAGGGATGGGTGGACGGCGCAGTAGCCGCTTACAAGAGGGGGGACCAAGCAGAAGCTTTGCGGCTGCAGAAGCAGGTGGTGGCCTGGATGCCAGCGAATCGGCCTGCTCTTGATGTGTTTCGGGCGCAGGCACTCAGCAACCTGGGGACCTTCCTCAGCGCAGTGGGGCAGAGGCAGGAGGCACTGGCACCAACCGAGGAGTCAGTTCGAATCCTGCAGCAGGTGGACGGCAGTCAGCCAGAGGCACGGCGGTTTCTGGCCATGGCCCTGAACAACCTGAGTAAGGCCTTAGGCGAACTGGGCCGCCCCCAGGAGGCGCTGGCCACCACGGAAGAAGCGCTGAAAATCTTTCGCGAACTGGCGAAGACCAACCCGGCTTTCCTGAACTATTTGGCCGGTTCACAGACCAACCTGGGCAAGTTCTTAGGCGAACTGGGCCGCCGCCAGGAGGCCCTGGCCGCCACAGAAGAAGCGGTGAAGATCGGCCGCGAGCTGGTGAAGACCAACCCGGCCTTCCTTAGCGATCTGGCCGCTTCCCTGAACAACCTGGGGGGCCGCTACAGAGAGCTGGGCCGCCGCCAGGAGGCACTGGCGCCCACGGATGAAGCGGTGAGGATCTACCGCGAGCTGGCGAAGACCAACCCGGCATTCCTGGGCGATCTGGCCATGTCCCTGAACAACCTGGGCGCGTTTTACGCCGACCTCGGCCGCCGCCAGGAAGCACTGGCCACCACGGAAGAAGGGCTAAAGATCTTTCGAGAGCTGGCTAAGACCAACCCGGCCTTCCTTGGCGATCTGGCCGCTTCCCTGACCGGCCTGGGCGTGCATTACAGCAACCTGGGCCGCCGCCAGGAGGCACTGGCCCCCACGGATGAAGCGGTGAGGATCTACCGCGAGCTGGCGAAGACCAACCCATCCTTCCTGCCCAATCTGGCCGATTCCCTGACCAACATGGGCGCGTGTTACGCCAAACTGGGCCGACGCCAGGAGGCACTGGCCCCCACAGAAGAAGCGGCGAAGATCTTTCGCGAGCTGGCGAAGATCAACCCGGCCTTCCTGGGCAAACTGGCCACTTCCCTGAACAACCTGGGCTTGTTTTCTGCCGACCTGGGCCGCAGCCAGGAGTCGCTGGCCACCTCTGAAGAAGCCCTGAAGATCAACCGCGAGCTGGCGAAGACCAACCCGGCATTCCAGGAGAACCTGGCCAAGAGTGCCACCAATCTGGCCGGGCTGCAGCTGCAACTGGCCAACCCCAGCGCCGCGCTGCCGCTGCTGAGGGAATCGGTGAGCACGGAGGTGACCTACCTGCAGACTCAGCTGCCGCTGCTGCCCGAGGCGCGGCGGCTAGCGCTGGTGGAGGTGTTCGGTGATAGCTGGCAGGTTCCTTTCTCTCAGGCGCACCAGGGTGAGGCAAGCGCGTCTCTGGCGCTGTTCACGCGGCTGAATCGCCAGGGCCTGCTGCAGGACATCCAGCGCAGCCAAGCGCTGCTGGCCCGCAGCGGCCCGCAGCGCCCCCTGTTCGAGCAGCTCACCGCCGTGACGGCCCAGCTGGCCAACACCACCCTCACATCGCAGCAGCAGGCACCGCTTCTGGCCCGAAAGGAGCAGCTGGAGCAGGAGCTCTACCGCCAGCTGCCGCAGATCCAGCCGCGGCTGGTGGAGGCGGCTCAGATCGCCCGGCTGTTGTCGCCTGGATCGGCATTGGTGGAGTTCCAGCGCTACCGCTCCCACGACGCCAGCACGAATCAGTACGGGCCTCCCCGCTACCTGGCCCTGCTGCTGCGGCCCGACGGCACGATCCGCGCCATCGGGCTGGGGGAGGCGGCGCCGATCGATGCGGCGGTGGCTAAGGCGGTTGCCGCCAGCGCCGACCCCAAGCGCCAGGCGGAAGCCCCCGAACGGCTGGCGGTGGTGAGCAAGCTGGTGCTGGCGCCGTTGCAACGGGAGCTGACGGGGGTGCGGGAGCTGTTCGTCTCGCCGGATGGGGAACTCAACCGCCTGCCGTTCGCGGCGTTGCCGGTGGCGGGCCCAAAAGACGGCGGGCTTACCGATGGACCCATCACGGCCGACAGCAAGACCCTGGGCGATTCAGTGGCGTTGCGGCTGCTCACCACCGGCCGCGACCTGCTGCGGCTCCAGCAACCCGCCAGGGCCGGCGCTGCACCGGTGCTGATCGCCAACCCGGATTTCAATGCCGCCTCCCGCTCAGCCACAGGCGGCGCGAGCGCCTCAGTCGCCGGCGCCTCAACAGCTGCGGGCCCAAGTGTGCTCCGCGGCGGCCAGCAACGCTCCCCCGGCGTGCGCGGCCTCACCACTTGGCAACCGCTGGGGGGCACCGAGCAAGAAGCCCGCCAGCTGGCACCCCTGCTGGGCGGCGGCGCGGTGATCAGCGGTCCGGCCGCCACCGCCGCGGTGGTGCTGGCCCAGCGGGCGCCGCGGATTCTGCACATCGCCACTCATGGCTTCTTTCTGGCGGATCAGGCCGCTGCGGGAGCCAACGCGACCGGCGGCCCGGCAGCCATGGGCGCCCGGGGCCTGCCAGCTGCCAGTGGCGGCGCCGGAGATGGTTCCGCCGCCACCACCCCCGCCCGGGAAGACCCACTCCAACGCAGCGGCCTGGTGTTCGCCGGCGCCAACCGGCCCGATGCCAACCCCAGCGACGACGGCTATCTCACGGCGGCGGAGGCCACCGCCATGGACCTGGAGGGCACCGAACTGGTGACCCTTTCGGCCTGTGAAACCGGCCTGGGCGGCGTGCAGAGCGGTGAGGGGGTGTACGGGCTGCAGCGTTCGCTGGCGGTGGCCGGGGCCCGCTCCACCCTGCTCAGCCTCTGGAAGGTGGACGACGGAATGACCGCTACCTTCATGGAGCGCTACTACAACCGCCTCAAGGCCGGTCAAGGCCGCGCCGATGCCCTGCGCGACACCCAGGCCGAGTTCCGCAACAACAAAAACTCCACCTACAACGACATTCGGGTCTGGGGCGCCTTCCAGCTGAGCGGCGACTGGCGGGCGCTGCCCAAGTGGTGAGCTGCCGGCAGGATGCCCCGTGGCCCGCCCGCCGCCGATGACCGCCAGCGACAAACTCTTCTTCTGGCTGTTCCAGAACCAGCCCGATCGCATCCTGCAGCTGCTTCCGGATCTGCCTGCGGATGCGGGCGGGTATCGCTTTGTGGCACCGGTGTTCAAGGCGTTGGAGCACCGGCCGGATGGGATGTTTCTCGCGGCCCAGCAGGGCAGCGACCTTCCGGCCCTGGTGCTGGAGGCCCAGATGCAGGCCGAACCAGAGTTTCTGCTGAGGCTCTATGCCGAATCCGGCCGCTTTCTGCTGCAGGAGAAGACCATCCGCCGCTGGCAGGTGGTGGTGCTCTGCCCGCAGCGATCGATGGCCTTTGGCGATCCGGAGCCGGTGGCTGAGTTTCTGGAGCACAGGGTGCGCTGGCTGGAGCTGCAGCCCGCCCTGGCTGATCTCAATGCGCCACCGCTGCTGCGCACCCTGGCGTTGCTGCTGGAGAAGGAGGAGCGGTTGCCCCTCACCACCGCCCAGATCCGTTCCAGCGTGGCCGGTACAGCACTGGAGAGCCAGATCGCCGATGCCACCGCCGCTATCCTGTTGGCACGGTTCACGTCCCGACCAATCCCGGAGATCTGCGCCATGGGCGGCATCACCTTGGAGGATTTCACCCAGAGCGTGGCCTACAGGGAGATCTTTGGGCTCGGGGAGGAACAGGGGCTGAAAACCGGCGAACTGGAAATCACCCTGCGCTTGCTGCAGCGCCGCTGCGGTGGCCTCACTCCCAGCCAGGAGGCTCGCATCCGCGCCCTGCCGCTGCCTCAGCTGGAGGCATTGGCCGAAGCATTGCTGGATTTCAAAGGGGCAGACGATCTGGAGGCCTGGCTGGCAACCAGCTAAGACTCAGTGCAGCCCTTGAGACGGTCAACGCGATCCGCTGCAGCGCTGCTCAACGCAGCACCGCTGGCTGGTCTTCTTGCCGGGGTGCTGGGCTTCTCGCTCCCCGACGCAGCCCAGAGCACCCTTCAGGCCAGCATGGGTTCTCGGCCTGTGACCCGTCTGGCCCAACAGCAGCCAGACCCGCTGAACGGCGATCATCAACTCCAGGAGTTGCTGCGTCTTGCTGCTGCCTTGGAGGCCAAGGGAGACACCGCACAGTTTGTGCGCCTATGGCAACAAATCCTGGTAATCCGCGAGAAGCAGCTGGGGCCAGAGCACCTCGACATCGCCACCAGCCTGAACAAGTTGGCATTGCTGTATCGGGCCGAGGGACGCTATGGGGAGGCCGAGCCTCTCTACAGACGGTCCTTAGCGATTCGCGAGAAGCTGCTGGGCCCAGGCCATCCGGATACAGCCACCATCCTGAATAACCTGGGAAGGCTTCTGGAGAGTCAGGGTCGTTTCGGGGAAGCTGAGTTTTATTACAAGCGAACGTTGGCGATCTACGAGAACGTCCTGGGGCCATGGCACGCCTCAACCGCTATCAGCCTCAACAACCTGGCGGCGCTATACGACAGCCAAGGCCGTAAGACTGAGGCCGAACGCCTCTACATACGCTCGATCGCTATCAAGGAACGTGTGCTTGGGCCGGATCACCCTTCCATGGCATCCAGTCTGAATAACCTGGCAGCTCTTTATCAGTTACAGGGGCGCTACCGCGAAGCGGAACCTCTCCAGCGGCGGGATCTAGCGATCAGTGAAAAGGTGTTGGGTCCGGAGCACCCCTCCACGGCTAGCAGCCTCAATAATCTTGCGCAACTTTATCGCGCCCAAGGCCGTTATGAGGAAGCGGTTGCGATCTCCAGGCGAACCCTCTCGATCCGCGAGAAAGTGCTGGGTTCAGACCATCTCTCTACAGCCCTGAGCCTCAATAATCTGGCAGAGCTGTATCGGATTCAGGGGCGCTACGGAGAAGCGGAACCCCTCTACCAGCGCTCCCTCGCGATTTATGGGAGGCGGCTGGGGCCAGAGCACCCCGACACTGCCGGCAGGCTCAACAACCTGGCGCTGCTGTATTTCGAAATGGCCAAGGCCCCTGCCGCCGAACCGTTGGTGCAGCGCCTGAATCACACCCAGGCCAACTGGCTGCGGCGGGAACTGCCGCTGCAACCCCGCGAGCTGCGCCGCAGTCTGATCGATGAGCAACCGGATGCCTCCGCACTGGCCTTTGCCCTGCATCACCAGAGCCCCACTGCTGCCACCCTGGCGCTGGAGACCCGCCTGAACCGCCAGGGCCTTCTGGCGGAGATCGAGCGGCGACAGGCGTTGCTCAAGGGCAGCAGCCCCGAAACCCGCCAACTGGCGGAGGAGGTGGCGGGCATCGATCGACAGCTGTCCTCCATGTCGCTTTCTCAAGCCCAGCGGGAGCCGCTGCGGCAGCAGCGCCAGCAGCTGGAAGCCCAGCTCTATCGCCTGCTGCCAGCCCTCAAGATTGATCCCGTCACCAATGCCCAGGTGGCAGCCGCTCTCAGGGCTGCCGCCCCCCAGGGGCTGCTGCTGGAGTTCCAGAAGTACGGCCCTTGGAGGAAAGGCGCCAAGGGTCAGGGTGAATGGGGCCCGCCCCGCTATCTCGCCCTGCTGTTGCGGCCCGACGGCACGATCCGCGCCATCGCGCTGGGGGAGGCGGCGCCGATTGATGCGGCGGTGGCTGAGGCGGTGGCCGCCAGCGCCGACCCCAACCGCCAGGCACAAGCGCCCCAGAAGTTGGCGGAGGTGAGTCGGCTGGTGCTGGCGCCGTTGCAACGGGAGCTGACAGGGGTGCGGGAGCTGTTCGTCTCGCCGGATGGGGAACTCAACCGCCTGCCGTTTGCCGCGTTGCCGGTGGCGGGGCCCAAGGACGGCGGGATTGCCGATGGCCCCATCACGGCCGATGGCAAGACCCTGGGCGATGCGGTGGCGTTGCGGCTGCTCACCACCGGCCGCGACCTGCTGCGGCTCCAGCAACCCGCCAAGGCTGGCGGCGCGCCGGTGCTGATCGCCAACCCGGACTTCAACGCCGCCTCCCGCTCGGCCACAGGCGGCGCCAGCGCCACAGCCGCCGCCACAACTGCTGCAGGAGCTGGGGGGGCCACTGTGCTGCGCGGCGGCCAGCAGCGCTCCTCCGGCCTGCGGGGCCTCACCGCCTGGCAGCCGCTAGGGGGCACCGAGCAAGAAGCCCGCCAGCTGGCACCCCTGCTGGGCGGCGGCGCGGTGATCAGCGGCCCGGCCGCCACCGCCGCTGTGGTGCTGGCCCAGCGGGCGCCGCGGATTCTGCACATCGCCACCCATGGCTTCTTTCTGGCGGATCAACCCTTTGCGGGAGCCAACGCGGGCGGCGGCCCGGCAGCCATGGGCGCCCGGGGCCTGCCAGCTGCCGGTGGCGACGCCGGAGATGGTTCCGCTGCCACCACCCCCGCCCGGGAAGACCCACTCCAACGCAGCGGCCTGGTGTTCGCCGGCGCCAACCGGCCCGATGCCAACCCCAACGACGACGGCTATCTCACGGCCGCGGAGGCCACCGCCATGGATCTGGAGGGCACCGAACTGGTGACCCTGTCGGCCTGTGAAACCGGCCTGGGCGGCGTGCAGAGCGGTGAGGGGGTGTACGGGCTGCAGCGTTCGCTGGCGGTGGCCGGGGCCCGCTCCACCCTGCTCAGCCTCTGGAAGGTGGACGACGGCATGACCGCCACCTTCATGGAGCGCTATTACATCAAGCTCAAGGCCGGCCAAGGCCGCGCCGATGCCCTGCGCGACACCCAGGCCGAGTTCCGCAACAACAAAAACTCCACCTACAACGACATTCGGGTCTGGGGCGCCTTCCAGCTCAGCGGCGACTGGCGGGCGCTGCCCAAGTGGTGAGCTGCCCTAAGGCCCGCTGACGGGGCCGCATTGACGTCCCAGACTGGCGGCGTTCCGTCCTGCCCGCCATGGCCGGCCCGTCCTTCCGATCCCGCCCTGCCGCGCTGCCCTTGCAGGGGGCCTTGCTGGCCCTGCTGCTGGCGCCGGCCATTGGTGCCGCCCCAGCCTCCGCTGCCGATCTGAGCGCCGCCGTCACCGCCGCCACCGCCGAGCTGCGCCAGGGCTGGTCCGCAGACCCCACCACCGCCGCCCTGCCCTTCCCCACCGTGCGCCTGCTGCCACGAGACGCTTCGGTGCAGGGCACCTGCAACCCCAAGGCACCGGCCCGTGTCCCCGCGCCCACGGCCGCCTATTGCGCCAGCAGCGGTGAGGTGCTGCTGGATCGGGATCTGCTCGCTGACGCCTACGGCCAAGCCAAGCCGCCCCAGGGGCGCGCCTTTGTCACCTACTGGATCGCCACAGCGCTGGCAGAGCGGTTGATGCCCGCAGCAACGGATGGCGCAGGATCCGATGTGTTGCCAATCCTGCAGGCCACCTGCCGGGGAGGGGTGCTGCTGGGGGCCAGTCCTGCCCGTCAGGCCTTCCCGGATGCCACCCCCCTGCTGATTGCGGCCCGCTCGGCCTATGGCGACCGCTACGCGGCGGCGGTGGGTTCGGCCAGCCAGCGCGGCTATGCCCTCCTCACCGGACTGGGAGCCACGGGCACATCCTCCTGCGATGCCGCCGAGATGGCCGCCCTGGTGAAGGGTGCGGTGCCGGATCGAGCACTGCTGGCCACGATCGAGCAGCTGCCGCCGCCGGAACGGGCCTACGGCAGCTTGCTCGGCGCGATCAACAGCCAGTGCAGGCCCCTGCTGCCCAAGCGGCCCTGCCCCCGCAAGCAGTAGCAGATCGATGCCGAGAGATCGGGAACGCGGCGCACAAGCTGACGCAAGGGAGCGTAAGCAGGGGATGCCAGGAAGCGGCTCCGATCGGGCCTGGTGGCGCCCACCCTCCTGGAGCGGCTCCCCGCTGCTGCATGAATGGATCCGCTCCGGCGGCATCCTGATTGCCGCGGCGTGGGGGGTTTATACCTTTATCTATAAGGACATCTACGTGCCCTCCCGGCAGCCGGCCCATCTCAACCTGGAGGCCTCCCTCAAGCCAGTGCCGGATCGCCCTACGCCAGCGGGCGGCCTGGAGATGCTGCTGGAGATCAAGGCCACCAACGCCAGCAGCCGCCGCGTTTATCTTTTGGCAAACATCTGGACCTTACGGGGCATTAACCTTGCCACCAGAACAGGCGTCAACGCAAACAGAGAATTCATCCAAGAATCGAATCTAGTTCTTAAGGATGATCCCGTGCTGCATAAGGAGCGCGGTGTTGATCGTTCCACGGGGAAACCGATCGCGATTGGGCGTCTGTTCGGCGATGACTTCATCGATCCTGACAATACGAAGTATCGCTCGATTCTTGTGAACATCCCCACAGGAACCAACGCGGTTGAACTCAGCGTGATCATGCCCCTCCTGTCCAAACAGCCGCAATCATCGTTGTTTTCGGGGCAGCGCCTAGCCTGGGAGGCAGATGCGTTGGGTTACATCAAGCTTATGCTTTGCCCAACAAAAAACGGAAGTTCTTCTTCTCCGAATTCTCGATGCCGTGAATTCGGCGAGAAAGATGCAATCGCACTCAAGCAGTTCGATCAGCAAAACTCTACGGAATCTCTCGACCTGCAGTTCGGCTTGCCGCTGGGCCAGAGCAAATAAAGTAGAACCACAAGCCAACAGGGGAATCCTTATTTTTTGTCTCGTTGACCGGTCATTGTCAGCAGCCATCAATGGAAGAATCCATAGCTGATTGCCATGGGCTGCCATAGTTTGGGATCGCCGGCGAGCGACGCAACTTGGCCTTCGGACAAAACCCTCGAGTGGACAGAGCACCAGCAGCCCGATAGCTCTATGCAGCTAACCCCATGCTCCCTGCCTGCCAGTGAGGGGGCTGCGATCGACGGGCATGGCGCAGCGGGCATCAAGCCGCTGCAGGACAACGCTAAGGAGGCTGCTGATCTGCAGCGCCTGGCTGATGCGTTGCTGGCATCAGAGGGTCATCCCGAACTGATGAACACCCTGAAGCGGCAGGGTTGCACTGGCTGATCCACCAACGATCTCTCGGCCTCTCCAGCAGGCTCCGCAGGCGCCCCTCCAGCCTTCACGTGGGACCACCGGACCAGCCCTCAGCGCAGGGCCAACAGCACGGCTCCAACCCCCATCAGCGCCACGCCGATCCACTGGCGCGGATCGAGGCTCTCCCCCAGCAGGGTCACCCCCAGCACGGCCACCAGCACCACGCTGATCTTGTCGATCGGCGCCACCCGCGACACCGGCCCCAGCTGCAGAGCCCGGAACCAGCACAGCCACGACACGCCGGTGGCCAACCCGGAGAACAGCAGGAAGATCAGGCTGCGGCGGGGCAGCTCGGGCCAAGGGCGCAGGTCACCGCCCACCAGCACCACGCCCGCCAGCAACACCAGCACCACCACGGTGCGCAAGAAGGTGGCCAGGTTGCTGCTGATCCCCTCCACCCCCAGCTTGGCCAGCAGGGAGGTGATGGCGGCGAACAGAGCCGAGAGGCCGGCCCAGAGCTGCCAGCTGCCCAGCAGGGCGGCACGTTCGAGCATGGGAGCCGGAGGCGGGGGATCCCGATCCTCCCAGCCACGGGGTGCCAACCCGATCAGCTCAGTCCACCCCACGACCCAGCAGCAGGTCGCGGGCGATGTTCACCGCCTGCATGGTGTCGTGTCGGCCGCCGCGGTCGGGGTGGTGGTCGGCGGCGGCGAGTTTCCAGGCCCGGGTCACATCCGCCTCCCGCAGGCGACCGGCCAGGGGCAGGCCCAGGCGCTGGCGGGCGATGATCGCATCGAGATCAGGGGCCTTGCCGAGAGGGGAGCGATCGGCGGCGCTGAGACCACTGCCCTTCTTGCGGCGGCCGTGGGATCCGCTGCCCTCCTGGGGCCCGAAGGCACCGGGCTTGCGGCCCCGGCCGCCCCGGCCCCCGGAAGCGGCCCGTCGGCCGGATCCGCCTCCAAAGCCCCGCTCTGAGGCAGCATTCTGCTCTGAGTCGCTCCCCGCCTCGGAGGCGGTGTCCGCATCGGAGGCGATGCGGCGCAGCACCAGGGCGGCGATCGATCGAGTTGCGGCGGCCATCGATGGTCGTGCGCGAACGCCCAGCCTGCTCCATCGCCGGCAACGGCTGCAAACAAAGTGCTGTAGGTGAGCGCTCCCGGGGCCAGTGAAGGTCTCCTTCCAGAGACGGCGACACCATCCCGTCATCCGCGATCCGTAACGGATGGTCGGGTGATCGGTGTCGAGTGGCGGGGACGCAGTCGCGGCCTCCATCACAGCCCGCTGCAGTTTTGGCGGGCGGCAGCCGTAGGCCAATCAGGCACCCGAGAGTGGACTCCACCCCCACCCCCTGCTGCCGTGAAGCC
>Ga0194055_10003543_pt1 | contig 11961 bp, 5 predicted proteins | sample SepL449m_MetaG_FD_155482 | JGI IMG/M metagenome (GOLD analysis project Ga0194055, IMG submission 155482) | Anoxic zone freshwater microbial communities from boreal shield lake in IISD Experimental Lakes Area, Ontario, Canada - Sep2016-L442-9m | ecosystem: Environmental > Aquatic > Freshwater >... | reverse complement strand
GACGCCTCTGACTCCTCCTCGCCAGTAACGCCTGTACGGACACTGACCGCCCCGGCCAAGCCCACCAACGTGGTCGCGACGCCCCAAGATGCCTGGGCTTCAGTGTCCTTCAGCGCACCGGCTGAGAACGGCGGCTCGACAATCACGGGGTACACGGTGTCGGTGACCGATGAGACCGACGGTACGCCGGTCGCTCCGCAGTCAGGAGCCTCGAGCCCAATCGGGGTTACCGGCCTGACCAATGGCCACTCCTACACCTTCACCGTCGCGGCAACCAATGCCATCGGCACTGGCGACGCCTCTGACTCCTCCTCGCCAGTAACGCCGGTGCGGGTACTTGCAGCCCCGACGAAGCCCACCAACGTGGTGGCCACACCAGGAGACACCGCAGTGTCGGTCGCCTTCAACGCCCCGATTGATGACGGCGGCTCGGTCATCACGGGCTACACGGTGTCCATCGTGAACCGGTCGAGGGCAGGGTCGATCACACCGGTCTCGAGCCCCTCGAGCCCCATCGTGGTCACCGGTCTGACCAATGGCGACTCCTATCTCTTCACTGTGGTCGCCACGAACGTTGTCGGGACGAGCGATGACTCTCAGCCGTCGGAATTGGTGACACCCTTCAAGGCGGTTACGGCACCGAAGAAGCCGACCAACGTGGTCGGCACGCCAGGAGACACCTCAGTGTCGATCGCCTTCAGCGCCCCGACTGATGACGGCGGCTCGACAATCACGGGGTACACGGTGTCGGCGACCGATGAGACCGACGGCACGCCGGTTGCATCTCAGTCAGGATCCTCGAGCCCCATCGTGGTCACCGGCCTCACCAACGGCCACTCCTACAGCTTCTCCGTCGCGGCAACGAACGCCATCGGCACTGGCGATGCCTCTGACTCCTCCTCGCCACTCACGCCCGTCAAGGCAGCCACTGCCCCGGCCAAGCCCACCAACGTGGTGGCCACGCCAGGAAACACCTCAGCCTCGGTGGCCTTTGATGCCCCGAATGAGAACGGTGGCTCAACAATCACGGGGTACACGGTGTCGGCGACCGATGAGACCGACGGCACGCCAGTTGCATCGCAGTCAGGATCCTCGAGCCCCATCGTGGTCACCGGCCTCACCAACGGCCACTCCTACCGCTTCTCCGTCGCGGCAACCAATGCCGCCGGCACAGGCGACGCCTCTGACTCCTCCTCGCCAGTAACGCCCGTACGGACACTGACCGCCCCGGCCAAGCCCACCAACGTGGTCGCCACGCCAGGAAATGCGTCGGCGTCGGTGGCCTTCAGCGCCCCGACCGATGATGGCGGTTCGAGCGTCACGGGCTTCAAGGTCCGAGTTCTTGGGCGTCGAGGCGGAGTGATTGCGACGACCACTGGTTCCTCAAGCCCGATCACGGTCACCGGTCTCATGAACGGCCACTCCTATGGCTTCACCGTTGCGGCCACCAACGAGCAGGGGACAGGAGCGGCGTCAACTGAATCGGTGGCCGTCACGCCTTCGGGACTACCTGGCGCACCGGTTGGGTTCGGTCACAGTGGGGCGCAGACCGTCGTGGCGTCTGGCCTCGCTGATCCGTCTGGGGTTGCCCTGGACCGTGATGGCAAGACCTACCTTGCCTTGGCAGGCGGAGTAGATACGGTCTCTGCCGACAACGCACGAACCCTTCTTGGTACGGCGTCGACTTGGGCGGGCACCTTGCCTCGCGGGGTGGCGACCGATGCAGCAGGAAACGTCTACGTCGCGTTGTTGAGCCTCACTGACGGCAGCGGACGCGTGGTTGTGGTCGCTCCTGACGGATCGAGCAGAACTGCAGCGTCAGGGCTCTGCGACGTACAAGGCGTGGCAGTCGATGAAGAGGGAAGCCTCTACGTGACCTGCCCCGGTGGCCACTCGGTACTTGAGATCTCGAAGGACGGTGTGACGTCTCCCATCGGGTCCAACTGGGGGGCGCCAAGCGGCATCGCAGTGGATGCCAACGGCAATGTGTTTGTGGCAGATCGCTCACGCGCTCAAGTGGTCAAGATCGCTCCGAATGGATCAGAGACAACCCTCGGCCAAGCATCGCTGGATAGCCCCCAAGGCATTGCGGTCGATGACGCTGGTCATGTCTATGTCGCTCAGGCAACTGAGCACGTCATTACAAAGATTGATCCCGATGGCGCTCTCTCCACTCTTGGCTCAGGACTCAGGAACCCTCGGAGCATCGCGCTTGGCGAAGACGGAACCCTCACGGTGGTCGACGCCGACACGGGGCGCCTGTTGAGGATCGAGAACCCACCGTTGGTTGAGGTTGGTGACGGGCAGGCCACGATTTCGTTCACTTCTCCGGGGTCCGATGGTGGCGCGTCGATCAGCGGGTATGTCGTGACGGTATTCGACTCCTCGGGCGGCGTCCTCACCATGAAGCGTGGTACCTCAAGTCCCATCACCGTGACCGGCCTCACGAATGGGCAGAGCTACGCGTTTGCTGTGCAGGCGGCGAATCGACATGGTGATGGTGCAATCTCTACGCGCACAGCCCTGGTGGAACTCAAGATTCCAGAGCCGGCACCCACCGCTCCAGAGGCTCCAATGGTCGTGTCGGTTGACCCTGGGAACGGTTCGGGACTGGTCGTCTTCACGGCGCCGAGAGACAATGGTTTGCCCATCACGAAGTACACCGTGACCGCCACCGACTCCAGCAACGCCGTCAACGGTGGCCAGAAGTGCTCTACGCCAGACGGCTCCACGCTGGAATGCTTGGTGACCGGCCTTGTCAATGGCGATGACTATGCCTTCACCGTGGTCGCCACCAATGTGGCAGGTGATTCGCCGCCGTCAGCCTCGTCGAGCACCGTCACTCCGGCAACGAACCCCGGAGCCCCCACCATCACGTCGGCCACTCGAGGCAACGGCTCAGCCACCATTGCCTGGACTGATGGTCCTGCCAACGGTTCGGATATTCAGAGTTCCTCGATCTACGCCTTCTCAGGCCCCACGTTGGTGGCATCGAAGACCGACTGCTCCGGATCACCCTGCACCATTTTCGGCCTGACGAATGGCACGACCTACACCTTCAAGGTTTCTGGCACCAACGGCGTTGGCGAAGGAGACGTGTCGGTGGCCTCGAGCGAAGTCACTCCGGCAACCAACCCTGGAGCACCCACCATCACGTCGGCCACTCGAGGGAACGCTTCGGCGTCCATTGCCTGGACTGATGGTCCTGCCAACGGTTCGGATATTCAGAGTTCCTCGATCTACGCCTACGACGGCGCCACAGTGGTGGCCACCCAGACAGGGTGTGGTACCTCGCCTTGCACCATGACGGGCCTCACCGTCGGCACCACCTATACCTTCAAGGTCTCCCACACCAATGGCGTGGGCGAGGGCTCCCGTTCGGTCGCCTCTGGTGAGGTAACCCCCGCGACGACCCCAGGAGCCCCGGTTGATGTCCAGGCCACTGCGGGCAATGCCCAAGTCACGCTGGGTTGGTCGGTGCCGTTGACCAATGGTGGGTCAGGAATTACGGGCTACACCGCCAGGATCGGATCGAACACCTGCTCGACGGGTGCTGCTGGCCGTCAGTGCACGATCACCGGTCTGGTCAATGGTGTTGCCGGTTCGGTTGTGGTGACAGCGACGAATGCTCTGGGAGCGGGTGCCGAGGCCAGCCGTTCAGTGACCGCTCTCGCCAGTGCGCCGTCGTTCACTTCGGCGAACTCAGGGTCTGGTGTGCCCGGTAAGAGCATCAAGATTGCCGTGACGACCGCGACCTTGGTGGCGCCAACGTCGAAGACTGGGACGTGGCTTTCAGCGGAAGACCTCCCAGCGGGAGTGACGTTCACTGCGGGCAAGGGCACCAAGGCCAATACCGGAACTATCAGCGGCCTCGCACCGAGCAGCGCAACCTCCTCATTCACCTTGGTTGCTTCAAATGCTGCTGGTGTCGGAACCCGTCAGGTCTTCACTCTTCGGAGCGTGGCGTTCTCGTCAAGTAGTCCCGCTTCGGTGACCATGCAGGCCGGCCTCGCTGGTTCTGTCCTCATCGAGAGCACCGATGCCTCGGCAGTCATCACGACGTCGAGTGCTCTCCCCGATGGGCTCCAATTCAGCGCCGACAAGGGAATTGCCACAATTAGCGGTACACCGACGACCGGAAAAGCCAAGGCCACCACCGTCAAACTGACCGCAACTGATGGCGCGGCTACCGCAACCTGGGTGATTGCCATCCTCGTGAACTCTGCGCCAGGGATCGTGGTCACCGGGACGACCACTCAGGTCCACAACAAGGGCAACTTCAGTCTCAAGATCGCAGGGATGGGCTTCCCGGCCCCCTCGATTTCAGTGAGCCACCTCCCGAGTGGCCTGAGTTTCTCGGGAGGCAAGGTCACCGGCAAGATCGCTACGGCAGGCACGTACAGCTTTGACGTTGAAGCCTCGAATACCGTTAGTTCCACAGCGCTCAGGGTGTCCGTGACCGCCTCATAAGGCGGTGGAGAGGGCACTGCCTTCAGGGGGAGGAACATCTCAGCGCCCATGTGCACCAAGGTAGGGATGACGTTGCCTGACCCGAGAAGCGGCACTGTGGCCGTCTCGCCACGCTCTAGGTAACGAGAGTTGCCCAGCGGCGCAGCCGAATCGCTCCGAGGCTTGACGAATCACGGCGTGCTTCGACGGAACAGCTCTGGTGCCGACCAGGCTTCTGATGTCATCACGACCTAGGAACACCTCGGCGTGCGCTTCGATGAAGATCAGGCTGGCCGCTCACCAACGATGCTGGCTCGCTCCATGACTCGGCGCTGCGGCCAGTAGTCGCTGAGAGCGAAGTGCTGCACCGCTCGGTTGTCCCAGAAGGCGATCGAGTCAGCTTCCCAGCGGAAACGACACTGGTACTCGATGACGTTTGTCTGGGCGCTCAACTGGTCGATGAGGTCGTTCCCCTCGTCGTCATCGAGGCCCACAATGGACTCGGTGAAGGCACGGTTGACATAGAGAAGCCGTCGGCCGGTCTCCCCGTGCGTTCGGACGACCGGATGCGTCGCCGGAGGGTAGGTGGCGTTCATTGCTGCTCGCGCGTCGTCGTCGAGGGTGTGGCCGAAGGCCTTGGTGAACGTGCTGACGGCTTCAAGCCCCTCGATGCGGGTCTTCATCTTGTCGCTGAGCCCCTCGTAGGCGGCGTACATGTCGCAGAAGGCGGTGTCGCCACCGATGGCAGGGACTTCGACTGCATGGAGGACAGCAGCGGCCGAGGGAATCTCCCGCCAGGGGACGTCTGAGTGCCAGACGTTCTCGAAGCCACCGACCTGGGCCTCCTTTTCAAACCGAACAAGCTCGGGCTGATCGGTGTTTGCGGGGATGAATGGGTGGATTTCAAGGTCGCCGAACTGGCGGGCGAAGGACACATGCTGGGCCGCGCTGAGCGGCTGGTCACGAAAGAAGATCACCTTGAAGTCGAGAAGGCAGCGCCGCAGCTCGGCGATCAGCGCGTCGCTGAGGTCAGTGCGGAGATCGATGCCCTCCACGATGCCTCCGATGGTGGCGCCCAATTGCTGGACCGCGAAGCCCTCATAGGTCAGGTTCGCGAGGCGCTCGCGCTCCTCGGCGAGGTGGGTCACCGGACCGACCATGACATCGAACGGGTGCAACCGGACCCGCTGGGGCTTCACGACTGCCGCCGGGTCCACCAACTTGTGCATCACCATCTCCTCGCAACCGGTTTCTTTTCGATCGTAGCCACCTGGGGCAGGGCGAACCCCCCCGGTGCCCTCATCCCATTGGTGAAGCACGGTGTGTCCATTGAGTTGGGTGCGGGTGTGCCGATGGAACGTATCGGTCGACCGAAAGGCCAATGGGGCGATGTGAGCGCAGGGTGACCGGCCCTTCGGTCCACTGAAATCAAGTTGTCAACAGCGGGGGGTCTATGAAGTTGACGGGAAATGCCGACGAAAACCACCACCGCCCCTGGATGACGGGTGAAGAATCACGCCAGCGCGTGATTGACAAGACCATCGAGATCCTCCGAACTCATCCTTTTTCCGCCGTGTCGAGTCGAACCATCGCTTCTGCCGCGGACGTGAGTAATTCATCGAACACTCGTAATTTTGGTTCGATGGAGGGGCTATTTGTTGCTGTGATCGAGAAAATCGATAGTTGGGCTGTTGAACGGCCTCCCGGCAGTCTCGGCAGTGATCTGATTCATCCAGACGTCGCTCTTCGTTCCCGCCTTGTTGCGTGGATGTTGGGCGAAGGCATGAATCCGCCGAAAATCTCTCTGGAGAGAACTCGCTCGTTGACGGGAAACCGACAGATTGACCGACAGGAAATCTCTGAGCGCACTGCCTCGAGTTTCGCGCAGGTGGCACTCTTTCTTGGACAGGGCCTTGCTACGTTTGCGCCGGTTCACCCGGAAATTGATGATCTCGGTGCCACCGATGCCGTCAGGCTCATCGATTGGCTTGAGTTGCATCTTGATGTGGCCGAGCGCGATCTCCGATGGGCTCGGAACTCACCAACGCAAGATTGAACGGACCGTCACGGCGCCGCATCGGTTCGTGCCGAACCGGGAGATCGCTCGAACGTGTGACCAGGCGAAGGATTGGTCGGACATTCAATTTCATCATCGGCGCTGCCAATTCTTGAGAGCGATCTTCGAATTGCCCTGGGTTCGTGAACGGCCCGATGGAGGCCGTGTGCTTCTGTCGGGAGGAGCTGATGATGGGAGTCATTCCATCGCATGGAATAGGGTTTCGCTGTGCACGATGTTGTCATCCGACGCGGGGTGGTCGTTGACGGCACCGGGGATCCGCGTCGAGTGGCTGACATCGCCATCGATGGAGGCGTGATCACGGAGGTCGCTGCGCCCGGAACCATTGGGCTCGGCCACCGAGAGGTTGACGCCGAAGGCCTCATGGTGACCCCCGGATTCGTCGACATCCATACGCACTACGACGGACAAGCATCATGGGACCCGTGGCTGACGCCTTCAAGTTGGCATGGCGTGACCACTGTGGTCGGAGGGAACTGTGGGGTCGGTTTTGCCCCTGTTCGCCCCGAGAAGACTGCGTGGCTCGTGCAACTCATGGAAGGCGTTGAGGATATTCCGGGATCGGCACTCTCAGAGGGGATCTCCTGGGAATGGGAGAGTTTCCCGGAGTTTCTTGACGCTGTCGGGGCGTCGCCCCATGTCATTGATTTTGGTTTCCAGCTCGCTCACGGTCCCTTGCGGGGCTACGTCATGGGTGACAGGGGTGCTTCGAATGAGCGAGCGACACCCGAGGATCTCCTCGAGATGGGGCGACTCGCCGCTGAAGCACTTGCTGCCGGGGCACTGGGTATTTCGACGTCGAGGACGTCGCTTCACAAAGCTCGAGATGGCGAGTTCGTCCCAGGAACCTTCGCAGAACTTGACGAGTTGTATGCGCTCGCTGATGCACTCCAGAGGGAGAAGAGCCGTTCTGGGCGACCCAGCGTGTTCCAGATGGCCCTTGAGCACACGGATGTCCCTGCCCAATTCGGTTGGATGAGGGAATTTGCACAACGATCCGGTGCCACGGTGTCGTTCAACTTCAGCCAGACTCGCCAGGATCCCGAGCTGTGGAGAGACGTCCTGAGCCTCCTTGAGGGTGCACGGCAAGAGGGATATTCGATCGTCGGCCAAGTCGCTGGTCGATCGATCGGTGTTCTCGAGTGCCTAGAGGGGTCTGTTCATCCGTTCGCCCTCCATTCAACTTGGGCATCACTGGCTGATCGGCCGTTGAACGAGAAGGTGGCAGCGCTTCGCGATCCGAAGATTCGGGAGGCACTTGTTGCTGAACGCATTGCTTCGGTTACCCCAACCATCGATCTGCTGATCGGGGCGTGGGATCGGATGTATCCCGTAAGTGCTGGAACGATCGACTACGAGCCTGATCCAGACGTCGACTCTCTCGCTGCGCTGGCACGCGTGAGCGGAAAGACCCCCCAGGAACTGGCGCTTGACGCCCTTCTCGCCGACGATGGTCGAGGGATGCTTTACGTCCCACTCTTCAACTACTCAGGCGGCGATCTGAGCCTCCTCCATGATCTTCACGTGAATCCGGCCACGCGGATGGGCCTGTCAGATGCAGGTGCGCATTGTGGTTCGATCTGCGACGGAGGGATGCCGACGTTCATGCTGTCGCATTGGACCAGAGATCGTACGCGAGGGCCTCGCCTCCCCATCGAGTTCGTTGTGCGCCGCCAAACCGCCGAGACGGCCGCGCTCTTCGGTCTCAGCGATCGTGGAGTCATTGCCCCAGGAATGAAGGCTGACATCAACATCATCGACTACGACCGCCTGGGATTCACTGAGGCCTCGATGGCCTATGACCTCCCCACTGGAGCTCGTCGTCTTGTCCAGCGGGGCCGGGGTTATGTCATGACGATGTCGGGCGGTGTCTCGATCGTCGAAGACGACGAGTTCACCGGTGCACTCCCGGGACAACTCATTAGGGGAAGTACCCCGGTCACCTCATGACCAGCACGGCAACGAGCATTACCGACGCCGGGACCGACACGTTGGCCGGTCAGCCAGGAAGCAGGGTTCTTTCCAGGCTGGCGTGGGGGGTCTTCGCCCTCCAATTCCTGATCCTGTGTGTATGGAGTACCCGCCTTTGGAGCCATTACGCGCTGTGGGCGGATTCGGCAACCTACCTTCAGGCTTTCCACTTGATCAGCCGCGGTGACCTCAATCCATTCTCGACAACCGCCGGAATTCCCTTCATCAAGGACCATTTCTCGCTTCTGTTGTGGCCCTACGCGGTGCTCGATCTTCTCTGGCCGCATGGACTCTTGATGTTCTGGGCCCAGGACGCCAGCGTGGTGGCGGCGGAGATCGTGACCTTCCGCTGGATCTCAAAAGTGATCAGCGACCTTCCGAGGCAAAGCATCTCGGATCGTCTTCGTGGCGCATTGGGTGGCCTCGGACTCTTGGTGATGGTGGCCAACCCATGGATCTACTGGTCGCTCTCGTGGGACATCCACCCAGAGGCGTTCGCCCTTCCCTTCATCATGGCAGCGGCATTCGATTTCTCAAAGGGGCGGACGAAGAGGGCATGGATCTGGGTGGCTCTTACGATCCTCATGGGCGATGTCTGCGCGACGTGGGTCTTCGGTCTTGGGATCAGCGCCGCCATTGCGGCGCTAGCACGACGAGACCGTCGGCGTTCTCTCGTGGTCAATGCGATGGCGCTCGGGGCGACATCGCTCGCTTGGCTCGCCGCTATCGCCACCTTGGGAGGGAACAAGGGATCCTCGTTCTCCACTCTCTACGGGCACCTTGCAGCCACTACGGGACTCCCGCACCCGAAGGAAGCCGGACCGTTCAAGGTGCTCAAGGGCTCCCTCCTGCACCCTTCTCGGGTTGTCGGCACATTGTGGAACCAGGGACAGAACATCAGCGCCAATCTGGGCCCCACGGCGTATGTCGGAATTCTTACCCCGTGGACCATCGGTGTACCCCTGATCGTGATGCTGGCCAATAACCTTCCGCAGCAGCGGTATTTCTCCGTTCCGGAATTCCAATCGCTACCGCTCTATACCTTTGGTGCCGTTGGGTTGATCATGATCGTGGCCCACGTAGCGGTGCGCTGGACATGGCCGACGTGGGTGGTTGGGCTGTGTGTGTTCGTTGCGGCGCTCAATGTGATGGTGTGGGCGGCGATCTTCTTGCCGATCACCGATGCGCGTTGGATGCAGGTCTCGAGCTCGAAGGCGTCGGTTCTCTCCAAAGTCCACGCCATGATCCCCGCAAACGATGAAGTCATCGTGACGCGGGGGGTGTCGGGGCGATTCGGCGAGCGGACGCAGATCCGCCCCTACCCGCCAGCCGGTATCAATACGACGTCTGGGTATCCCGTGACCGGCAAGACCGTGTGGTTCGTCCTTGCCCCCGGTGCCGGTCTCTACGGTGCTCCACCGGAGGAGGCGCGTGCTCTTATGGCTCAACTGGCTGGTCCTATGCACGCCAAACTCGTCGTTGCCGAGAACGGCGTGTTCGCATTCCGGTGGGATCGACCAGAGGGGATCGACCACGTCACTATCCCGACTGGTGTCTCATCGATTCCTGCGTGGACTGTCCCGGGTCCCGTGGCGACCAGTGTTCGGCGAGGACCGGCATCGACCTGGTACCTAACGTCCACAGGGCAAGCGGGGGCCCTTTCGGTCGGGTCATCCTGGAACCGCCCAAGTGGCCGCTATGTGGCAAATATTGAAGTCGAGGCCCGGACACCGGTCACAGTCACGGTGGTCAATTTCACCACGGGAGCAACACTCGCCACGAAGTCGCTCCAAGCGGGTCCTGCAAGGACGACCCATGCTGTCCCGTTCGACCTCGTCTACGGCGTCTCTTCGTCGCACCGATTCGCTGGACGCTGGCCGTTCTCGATCGACCCGGTGAGGCCGAGTGCGACGACGAATGCAGTCGGAATTGTGGTTTCAGTGAACCAGGGCGCCAAGGTCAAACTCCGGCGACTCGCAATTCTTCCCGCCGAGTCCTGACGGAAAAAGGTCAGACCCGTGGGTCTGAGGCCACTGCGATCAGCCAGGGGAAGCATCGGTGAACGGTGACGTCATTGAAAGAGGAGCCGAGGAGGCGACGGAGCTTGCCTGGCGTGAACTGTCCGACGTGTTCTGGGTTGTTGCCGATTCTTCTGATGTCCTTGCCCCTGGCCAGATTGCCAAGCCGAAAGAAGGGCTCCCATGGGACCGAGACGACCGTGCGGCCTCCGCAGATACGGGCCAACTCAGCCACAGCCCTCTCCGGGGCGGTCAAGTGCTCGAGGACCTCGATGCACGTGACGAGGTCGACGCTTCGGTCCCGAAACGGCAACAGTCCCGCATCGGCCTGGACCCCGTTGAGGTGGGGGACTCGCGCCACTGCTTGGGTGAGCTTGTCGGCTCGGTACTCGACCCCGACGAGCATCGCCGCCTGCAGGCCGAGGGCCTCGAGAGCGAGACCCTCTCCGACGCCAACGTCAACGACGGTTCCGGTGCACTCTGAGGTTGCGAGTTGGAGTTTGTGAAGAAGGCGGTCGAGGAGCCGTCGAACCACGGGGTTCGAGGTGCCGTATTTCTTGGCATCTTCGCCTGCAGTCTCCTCTGACGCACCAGGCGGGAGGCCAATGACGTGGTGGGATCCATCGGCCATGTTGAGAGTGTACCGAGTCGGGTCTCCGCGAAGCCGTTGTGCCCGTCAGCTGTCGCTGGGAGATTCCGTGATGTCCTGCGTGGCGGGGAGTGATCGCTCCCCATCGCGGGAGCGGTTGAGATAGACGAGGAGTTCGCCGACAAGTCCGGTCGAGAGCAGCTGGACGGCGACGACCTCGAAGAGGACACCGGTGATGACGGCGGGCTTCGTTCCCACGGCCGTGCCGGCAAGATGAAGGATGAACATCCAGATCAGAAGTCCCGAACCGATGATGGCGGAGATGATGCCCATACCTCCAAAGAGGTGGAATGGCCGTCGGTTATAGGAGGTGAGGAACTTGACCGTCACGAGGTCGAAGATCCCTCGCCAGAAACGGGCGATGCCGTACTTGGTCGTGCCGTGCAGGCGCGTGTGGTGTTCAACCTCGACCTCGGTCACCCGGAAACCTGACCATGCGGCGAGGACCGGAAGATACCGGTGCAATTCGCCGTAGAGATCGACGTTCTCGACGACGTCACGGCGCATCACCTTGAGCCCGCTGTTGAAGTCTCGGCCCGGGACTCCACTGATCCAGGACGTGGTGGCGTTGTACAACTTGGAGGTGTGTCGCTTGATGAAACGGTCGTTTCGATCAGCCCTGCGTCCTGTCACGAGGTCATAGCCACTCTCGAGCGTGGCGACCAGAGCAGGAATAGCGGTTGGCTCGTCCTGGCCATCAGCATCCATCATGACGATGACGTCACCCGTTGCTTGGCTGAATCCCACCGAGAGCGCAGCCGCCTTCCCGGCATTGCGTCGGAGCCTGATCCCACGCA
>Ga0194055_10003540_pt1 | contig 11963 bp, 11 predicted proteins | sample SepL449m_MetaG_FD_155482 | JGI IMG/M metagenome (GOLD analysis project Ga0194055, IMG submission 155482) | Anoxic zone freshwater microbial communities from boreal shield lake in IISD Experimental Lakes Area, Ontario, Canada - Sep2016-L442-9m | ecosystem: Environmental > Aquatic > Freshwater >... | reverse complement strand
GCCATGGCCTCCGAATGCCAGAGCTGGCATGATCGCAAGCGCCACCGTCATCAACATGAGGCTGATGCCCCGGTTACGAATCAACATGATGTCCATCCCCTCTGTCCTGACGTCGGCCATTCGATCGATACTGGCGAACGCGTTGTTTATGACTGGCTGGCTGTTTCAAATGTCCCATCTGACGATTTATTCGCCAGGTCAGAGTGACTCACGCCCCGGAGCAATCGGGACACTTCGGGTCTGCTCCGAAAAACGATGAATGGACTGTCGCGTCTGCCACGGGCGAAGGAGCCAGAACACTTCCTCGCGCAGTTCCTTACCAAATCCTACGCAACGGAACTGTCATTCGATGAACTCTTTTCGAAAGCTGTTGACAAAGACATCTGATCGTCAGGAAAGAGTCCTGTTCAAGATCTCTGCCAGTCCGAGCGAAGACACTCCTTACGCCGGTTGCAACGCCGTGGCGTGCTCAAGGACGGCGCGATAGACCGCGGCCGTCTGATCGATCATTCCGTCGACGCCGAAATCTCGTTCGACCAGTTCGCGCCCGGCACTGCCGATCGCTTGCGCTTTCGACTGATCGTCCAATAACTCGACGATGCGTTCGGCAAGGATTTCGCTGTTCGACGGCGGAACCAGCAGACCGGTTTCATTGTCATGAACAGCACAGTAGACGCCGCCGACACGTGTGGCAATTACGGGCCGCCCCATGGCCATGGCGTCCAGCATAATCGTCCCGATCCCTTGCTGAAGCGATGGCAGAACGAACACGTCCATGGCTGCCAGTGCATCATCAAAATCGAGCAGGTTGGGAACGAATGTGACCTTGTCGTTGATTCCCAGTTCGCGTGACAGGCGACGCAAGTTGGATTCTTCTGGCCCCGCCCCGGCAATGAGGAATTCGACTTCGCGGCCGGTCGCAAGGACGCGCGCGGCCGCTCCCAGAAAGAACGGAAAACCTTTGACGGCTTCCAGTGGTCCGGCCGTCCCGACTACGGGGACACGATTCGGTTTGAAAACCTTCAACAGATCGCAGGATGACGCTCGGTCGACACCGCTATGGATGACCGTAACGAGGTTCTCGGGAAGCGGGGTTCGTTCCAGCAGATCTGCCCGCACAGAATCGCTGACGGCAATGATCCGGCGACACCATTTCGTGTCGATCCGGCATCGTTCATCAGGTTGAAGGTAGTCGTGAACCGTCAGGATGAAAGGGCGCTGAAGATGACGTGACAACCACATTCCCTGGCAGAGTGCCGCTCGTGACTGGATATGAATCAGGTCCGGGGGATTGGCCACCAGCCGACGTAACAGAATTGAGCGGACGACAGTTCCCCAGAGTGGCCAGTCGAGATGTGACAACTCATCAATATGCAGCTCGCGGCGGCGTTCGCGATCAAGTGTTCGAGCGTCGGGGCAGACGACGTTGGTCCGAAATCCACGCTGCGGCAGATGCTCTGCCAGCCGCAATGAATACGCACAACTTCCGCGGACCGAGAAGCGTCCGGCAATTAACAGCACTGAAGGTTCGACTTCCGACATACACCTGATCGCCAGCAGGACTGGCGATCCCTGTTACCGCAAGGATTTGGGGCGATTGAGAATTTCGGTCAAGATAATCGCCTGACGCACTCCCTGCGGGTTACGTAACGTTTGGATCAACGGATGTTCAGCAGGACGATTGACCGTCGTCGTCGAATCCGATCCGATGTCGCGTTGAACGGGATCATCGATATCACGTCGCACATTCGTTCCGACATCGCTCTGCAAAGTCGAAACATGTGGCCGAATTCCCTCGCCCATAATCGATGTCTGCAGATGCGTCTGAGACAACCGCTTTCCCGGCCGGTCCGAGTCCGCCCGTTCGCTGGCAGGACGTTCTGTGGGGCGTTGAGCTTCCACCGGTCGCCGTGCCTGTTGTTGTTTGTTTCTAGGTTGCTTCTTTTCACCGGCAGGTCGGGCAGGCTTGTCCGGGCGCGGCTTGGCGGCTTCGGGTTTGTCACCGACAACCTGCTGCAGGAAAAGTTCGAGTTCCGATGCGCCGGAATTCTCGGGTCGAGGTCGCTTCTTCTTGGTCGGTTTTTCTGCTCCCTGGAACAGATTCCAGACCCAACTGAATAGCGAAATGATCAAGATGACCAGAAAGACGATCGACGGTTCAGCCGCCAGAATCGGGATGAAGTTCATAATGGATCTCCGTGAGCCAAGTCGAAACGGAATTGGCTACTTCCCCGACACTCCCGTACCCGCAATGGCCGACCTCATCTGAGTGTCGGCTTGAACGTTCTTCAGTTCATAGTAATCGACCAGTCCCAGCGATTGGTTGCGGAAAGCTTCGGCAATCGCCATCGGAACTTGTGCTTCTGCCAGAACGACTTCAGCCCGGTTCTTCTGCACGTGTGCGACCATTTCCTGTTCGCGAGCCGTGAAGTCGGCTCGTCGCTGTTCGGCTTTCGCCTGTGCGACCCGCATGTCTGCTTCGGCCTGATCTGCCGACAGCCGGGCACCGATGTTTTCACCGACATCAATGTCGGCGATGTCGATCGAAACGATTTCGAACGCGGTTTGAGCTTCCAGTCCCTGATCCAGCACTGTTTGTGAAATCATTTCAGGGTTCTCGAGAACCAGCTTATACGACTTCGTCGAACCGATTGCCTGGACGATCCCCTGGCCAACGCGTGCGATAATCGTTTCTTCGGTCGCACCACCGATCAACTGATGGATGTTCGTTCGAACAGTCACGCGTGCACGAGCCCGCAACAGAATCCCGTCCTGGGCGACGGCATCGAGCGTACCAGCCCCTTTGCGAGGATCTGGACAGTCGATCACCTTGGGGTAAACGCTGGTACGAACGGCTTCAAGAACGTCGCGGCCAGCCAGGTCGATGGCCTGAGCCGTCTGCCAGTCGAGATCGATGTTCGCTCGATGGGCAGCGACCAGAGACCGGATGACGTTGGGAACGTTACCGCCGGCAAGATAATGAGATTCCAAGTCACGCGTCGTGATCGGGTAGACTTCCGTCAGTCCTGCCTGAACAGCCGTGATCTTCGCCCGCACGATCACCGAAGGATTGACCTTTCGAATGGTCATCATGATCAGGTGAGGAAATGAAATCCCGGCATTTGTCATCAGACACTGAATCCACAGGCTGATGAAGCGAGCAAAAATGGCAACAAAGATCAGGGCGATCAGGCCGACGACCGCTGCGATGACGAAGATCGTTGTGGGATTCAATTGAGCGAGAATCAGCGATTTCAACATTATGAATCCAACTCCCATCGAGGGATTTGTAGAAAAAAGCCAATCAGAAGAGATTTGATCACGAATTCTACAGTCTTAGCTAACTCTGCGGGATCTCAAAGTCAAGCCGCGAAGAGGGATCGGCCGCGTTTGATGTCTCTGGTGGTTCACCGGGTCGCACGAGCAAACGGTTCCCGCGGACTTCAATCACTTCGATCGACTTGCCCGATTCAACAATCAGCCCTTCGGAAATTGCGTGTAATCGCTCACCATTGACCATGATCAGGCCACCAGGCGACAGTGGCGAGACCGTTCGGCCAAACTGGCCCACCAACTCCTGCAAGTGAAGTCCCTGCTTGGCAAACGGCGTCAATTCTTCCGATTCGGGAGCCTCCAGCAAGACTCGTTTTCCCAGAGCGGTTCCGGGCAAAATGTAGAATGCCGTTCCGATCGCCAACGGGACCAGTACCAGCAAGACGCCACAAAAGGCCCAGAAGATATTGGGATGTGACGTTCCCCAGGCTCGATAGGCGAAAACGATCGAGACAACTAGCGTAAAAAACGTGATCAAACCGAGGAGTCCGCCAGAGGGAACAAAAACCTCGGCCGTCAGAATTCCAATACCAGCAATCAACAGCAGGATTGCGAAGACGGCGTTTGAGTCCATTTCGCGTATCGGTACCTTGTCAAAAAATCATAACCGCCTGGAAGCGGTCGCAATATCGCCATGAGTCCCTATCAGTGTATCTCTCCACGAACCAGAGACAACCTCCGACGGTAAGAAACACGTCCGTTACATTGCTTCGCATCAGCAGTCTCACAGCGATCGGGATTACGGATCTCAAATCTTCAAAGCGCCCACTTCTGATCACCAGTCACTTCGATCCCAATCTTTTCAGAAGTTGCCGGGCTCGGCTTTTCCAGCGGCCGTGGCGGCGGGCGATCGCTGCCGGGCTGCCGTTCACGTCGTAGATCAAGGCTTGCAGGTGATCGCGGGCGACTTGTGAATTCCCCTGGCCGGCGTGCAGGCTCGCCAGCAGGTACACCGCCTCGGGGTGACGCCAGCGCTGGACGTGACGCTCCAGATGATCGATGGCGATGGGTGTTTCATTCAAGTCCACCAGAGATCGTCCGCATGCCAGTGAGACATCGCCGAATTTGTATTGCGGGTCCTTTTCCATGATTCGGGTCGTGAATTCTCGCACTTCGGCGGGACGACGTTGAGCCATTGCCGCCTGAGCCGCTCCCCAAAGCGCTGGCAGGTTCTGCGGTTCCTTGGTCAGCGCCCGCTGGTAGGCACTCGCGGCCTCGTCGAACCGTCCAACATCACGCAGGGCATCTCCCCAGAGGATGAATTGATGCGGATTTCCGATCTGGATCGCTGCCGTCTCCAGCCGATTCAGTTCGTTACCGCGTGTCCAGCGACGCATGAAAGCGGGGGGACGCAGTTCTGTTGAAGGAAGAAAACGCGTCGTGAAGTAGGCGAGCGGGCCGATGACGGGGACAAAAATCAGCAGCCAGAGCCAAGTCTGCCGATCAGGTTCTGTCCGGATACAATGCAGCAACATCCAGAACCACAGGATCCCATAGGCCAGTCCCAGGAGTCCGCCAAATGTTTCTCCGAGCCATCCTCCGGGAAGCATGTGCGAACCCGGTGCGTCCGACAATTGAGCCAGCAAGAACACGACGGCATCTCCGGAAGAAAATCAGAAACGGCCTGTGAGATGGAGGAGGGACGGTGTCGAAATGACACGTCAATTCGTAATCGACCTACTCACCGGATGACAGTTCTAACAGATGTCGAAAATCCGGGTCGTCTCGCAAAGAGTCGAAATCGGTTTCTTCGGGGATCAGCTTGACCATGCTCCGGTTCATCCGCAGAGCTCGCCCCAGCCACGACAACGCATGGTCTTTGTCTTTCGCTAATGCGTAATAACAGGACAAGTTATAGAGCACGAGGGGGACGGTGGGGTGATGCTGATAAGCGATTCGCATCGATTCAATCGATTGGTCCAGACGATCCGTTCGCTTGAAGCACCAAGCCATTCCCAGAAGTGCATCGAGTGATTTGGGATCGAGTTCATGAGCTCGCTGGAAGCATTCGAGCGCTCGATGATGTTCCAGCTTGGCTCGCAGGGCATCACCGCGCAGCAAATGCCATTCGACAGCAGACTCACAGTCGGAAACTTGAGTCAATGCGTCCAAGGCATGATCGGGCATCCCCAGCGAAAGATATCCTTCTGCCGCTTGCAGATGACGTTTACGTTTCCGGGCCATGTTGAAGATCATGATCGGTTACGGCTCTGGGAAAATGATGGTACGTGGCTGGGTTCAGCATGCCTCCCACCAGCACCAGGAAATTACGGCTTCGGGAGTTTGATATCTTTTGCTTCGTAACGCGGGTCCCAGAAACTCTCGACGAACTTCATCCCGAATCCCGGCGACAGTTCCCAGGCGGCTCGACGTGCCCAAGGGGTACGCGGGTGATTCTTGATCACTTCCTGGAACTCAGCCTTGGCCAGTTCGTGCTGCTTCTTGAGCTCGGCCATATCGACCCGTGTCGCGCGAATCTGTTCTTTGTCCGGTTCCAGCAACGCCGCAACACGATGAATATCCCAGAAGTTGTTCTTCGGGTCTTTGGGAATCGGCTTCACCTTCTGGTGAGCATCGAGTGAGATCAGCAGTTGAAACAGTCGCACGCGATAGGCCAGGCACTGGGCGTGCATCAGATCATAGTTGGCTCGCCATCGCTGTGACTGTTCACGGTCTCGCAATTTCTTGACGTCATCCAGCAGCTTGACAGCCTCGTTTAACATCCCCATCGCACGCACGGCTCGATCAAACGTGACCTTTCCCTGCGTGGTAAATTTACCGGGGTCGAGGCTGTACTGATGCTCCTGCATGTTGAGCTCTTTGTCCAGGTGCGGGTTCAAATTGACGATGACCTGCCACTGAGCATCACGAAACTTGCTGGCACTGCGTTCCCGTGCATATTCGATGCGTGAACCGAGTTCCGGCAGGTATTCCCGCATGTCGAGCAGGTCAAACTTGCGTTGTTCGAGCGATCCCGCCCCGGCAAGGTTGGCTTCGGTCCCCGGAAGCATGAAGAAGATTCCCCCGGTTTCCTTGGCAATGCGAACTTGTTCATACGGGCCAAAGCCACTCGAGAAAACATCCCAGCGACCGTGCAGACCGTCGAACTGCAAACATTCGGGAAACGGTGTTTCGGGCCCACGATTGATCTGCAGCCAGTGTGTCAGTTTGTACTTCGGATCGACCCAGCTCATCCGGGCATACGGGTAGCCGAACACGGAGTAATGCCCGAGGACATAGACTGGCGTGTCGCTCTTCTTGCAGCGATCGATCGTCTCTTCGACAAGCTGCCCATCGTCGCCCGATTCATCTGACACCAGAATCACGACCAGTTTTCGCTTTTGTCGTACAGCCCCTGCCTGGTACTTGCTGACAGCCGACATGATCGCAGTACAGGTGTTTTCCTTACCGCTTTCGTCGATCTTGATGTTGTCGATGGCCTTCTTGATCTCTTCGACATTGGCGGTCGGTTTCGATGTCAGTTCCGTGACCTTTTCGCCGAAGCTCACCACAGTCGTCAGCAGGATTTCGTCCGAAGCCTTCAGCTTGGAGTCGTGCTTCTGGACAAGGCCCAGTTCCTCGTACACCTTGTGGAACCGTTCGCGGATTTCTTTCTGGTCGTCCTTCATGCTCTCGGATTCGTCGAACAGCCAGACGACGTGTACTTTGGATTCGCGCATCAGTCGGACCAGTTCCTGCGTCATCTGTCCGAGTGCGGCGCCGTAGCCTTCGACCACGCGTCCAACTTCACCTGTCACCTGCCCCGTCCCCAGGTCTTTGCTGATGATGTTCAGACCGGGGACGTTCATCGACCCGATATTAACTTTGACATCGGGGACTCGCAGGCTTTCAGCCTGTTCGATCTTTTGTTGAGCGACCACTGGCCCGGCGGTGCCACCCGTCCCCGTCATCCCCATGGCCATCGAGCCAGAGGCGTAATTGACGGCCTCAGCCGCGACTGTCGACTGTTCCACGTCCTGGGTAAATTCTTCCTGGACTCGCTCTTCATCGAAGACGGAATCAAGAACCGTCTGCAACTGGTCCAGCGGGCCCTGGAAGACGATGAACGAGAGGGCTACCAACGACGCCACGTGCAGCAGCAGGGAGATTGTGACTCCGACTACGACATCGCGATTGACTTTGACCATGATTCATCGATCTCCGGCAAACGGACTCCGATGAGGCGGGCGGACGAAGCGGCGAACCGACCAGCTCGAAAATACATATTACGAAAATCCCCTTGCGAGAACCTCAGCAAGGGGATTTGAATTCGTTGAAATTTGAAATTTTGACTGCGACTGAAAACCGATGCGGTCTCAGGTTCGTCCAGATTCCATCAAATATCACGTCGCTGAGGCTCAGCGTTGACCATCACTTTTTTCTTCTTTTTCGTAACGGGATCTTCAACTTCGATGAACTTCGGGCCCGGCTTGTTGTTGCCGCCACCCATTCCGGCTGGAGCTGGATTGAAGTGTGATTCTTTCCATTCCCAGCCCATTGGTGAACCGAGTTCGCGTTCGGCAAGCATCTGCCACGGGGTATTCGGGTGATCATCGATCACTCGCTTCAGGTATTCCATCGCTTTGTTGGAAAGTTTCTTGGTGTTGGCGCCTGAGTTAATATCCTTGGAGGGAACCAGCCGCCATTGGTTGTTGCCAGCCTTGTCAAATTTCTTAGGTGAGCTCTTCATTTCAGCAAGCATCATATTGTAGCCAAAGCTGCGTGCCTGCAGAGCCAGAACACGACCCATCGCCAGATCGTATCCAGCCCGTGATCGAGCGTCCTTGATCTTGGCACGATCCTTTTCGCCGGGTTCCAGCATCGCCTTCAGGGCGTTTAGTTTGTATTCGAGTTCTGCGGCAGGTCGCTGGGCTTCGGTAATGGCAGTTCGCAGCACGGTGTCGTTGTCTGCGGGGAATTCGAGTCGCGGCAGCGGAACGCTGTCGACCTTAAGCGTGCGAGCCACGTTGATCAGGCAGCTCTTGGCCTTGTTCCCGTTGATGTCGTGATCGATCATCGAGATCGGACGATAGTCCGGGGCATAGTTTCGCATGGTTTGCGGATCAAACGTCTTGCCTCGCCCTTCATTGGCAATGAAGTACAATCCATTCGTTTCCGAGCAGAGTCGCGTCAACGCGTACGGTCCGAATCCCGACGACATGTTTTGCAGGTCGTAATCGTTCGTGCCCCAGTAGGCCAGTCGCAGAGATTCTGGATAAAGGGTTTCCGGTCCGCGGTGCATTACGCCCAAGACCGTTTCGCCGCTTTCGAGAGTAAATGGTGCTTCCGTCGTATCGCGTCCAAATGGTGCCGCGTCGCCGACGCAGTAGCAGCGCATTCCATACCGCTTTGTGGAGGTGATAGCAGTTTCCAGGAACTGCGGTGCATCGGAACCAGCTTCGTCGGTCACGATGATGATCATGATGTCGCGATGCATATCCGTGCGGTATTTCTGGAAATGCTTCGCTGTTTGCGTGACGGCTGCAAACGTGTTTTCGTTGCCCGAGGCTTCGGACTTGATCGAACGGACCTGGCGAACGAGATCGGTTGGATCGTCGATCGGTTCCTTGGTCAGGATGTTGGTACGTTCGCCATAAACAACGACGGCGCTTTTCAAGGCCTTGTCGGCGGTGACATTTAACGCGTTCAGTTGCTTGTAGACATTTTCGACTCGATCAGCGATTGCAGCTCGACGAGCCGACAGAGACGGAGAAACGTCAAACATCCAGACGACCAGCGTCTTCTTTTCTCGCAGGGAATTTGCGATTTCCCAAGCCAGCCGATCCACAGCCCCTTCGACCCCACCTGGGTGTTCGGTGGCACCCGTCGTGGCGACGTTGGCGAGCATGTCCGATTTGGCAGGTTGAATCATTTCTTCGGTACGAGGCGTTGGGACGTCAACGTCCTCGGCAAGTGTTCGCTCGACCTCTTTTTGCGGATCTTTGGAGAGCTGAACGGCAGCTTCTTGTGAGGCGGCGAACGAGTTGATATCGCTGTCGCTTCCCAATTGATCGGAAATCGTGGAATCGAATTTGTACTGGTCTGGGTCAACCTCATCTTCGAGACCACTCGTGATCGTCGTGAACGCTTGCATGCGATCAGCGAACTTGATCATCGTCAACGATCCCAGCAAGACGACGTGCAGGACCAGACTGATTCCGAAAGCAATCGAAAGTTGCCGGGGAATCCGGTTACTTTCAATTTCCATTTCGAACACTTCAGGTTCATTTGCACGAAAATCAGCGCTCACGATGCACTCCCCGCAGAACAGCTAGAGGCGTGGTTGTTGACCAGAATCAGGAACAACGTTGACAACAAATCCCCTTAAAAGCCGGGAATGCAGTCTAACCATTTGTTTTATACGTTGCAAACCGCACTGTCGTCAGAACACTGCGTCAGAACCGCCGTCCCAGCTGGCACCACCCATTTCTTTCGGTTCAGACTCACAAATCCCACCAACAGTTCCCGGGTTTTGACGCCGGTTCAAGAATCGAAAGAAATTCGAAACCTAACAATTACCCAGAAGTCTTGCGAAACCTTCGCCGAGATTTGGGAAAGATTACTGCGCTTTTGCCGCTTCTGTCGTCGAACACCGCTCGGTTCGAAAAGTTTCTCCCGAACTTTTCAGTTTCCCATGACGAGATCGCTTAACTGATTGCTAAATATAACGTTAGAATGTCGATGGGCAAGTCTTGGAACCGATCCCGGATCGGTGATGATGTCGAGAACTCTCAAGAATCTGCAAAATCAACGAACAGTTTCGCTGCCAGACTCCTTTGCTTTTCAACCGCCGAATCGTTCGAAACCCGCCTCGCTGAACGGACGCAACTCTTTATATTTAATAGGTTTCGGAAATGAAGTTGGAGATCGTCGAGATCGATGGTGCGGGAGGAGGCCGGCTTTACATCCGTGATCACCTGCCCATGACAGAGCAACCCATCGGAACTCTCGCCTGCGTTCACGGGCTGGGTGAACACGGAGGAAGGTACGGCCACTTTGCCGAGTGGCTGGCCGAGCGGGGTTGGCGTGTGATAATCGGCGACCTACGAGGGCACGGGTGCTCAGGTGGAACGCGGACGCATGTCCTTTCATTTGAAGAGTATCCGCTCGATCTGGCCGAAATCTGGCGTCATTTTCAACTACAGAATTCGTCGGCGGTTCTGTTTGGTCACAGCATGGGCGGATTGATCGCAATACGAGCTGTTCAAATGGGTTGTGTCGATCCTGCGGCCATCGTCCTGACATCACCCCTGCTGGGACTGAAGTTGCGGGTCAATCCCGTCAAGCGTCTCCTGGGTCAGTTGCTTGTCCGATTTATTCCGACCGCACGATTCCGAAATGGCCTCGACCCACGCAATATGACTCGCGACGCCCGATTTGCCGAAGAGCGGCGGAATGATCCCCTGATCATTCGTACGGTGACAGCCAGTTGGTTCTTCGCCATGCAGCGCTGTATTCAGGAGGGTCTGCGGGATGCGGCTAAGATTCAAATCCCAATTCTGGCGTTCCGCGGAATGCAGGATGAGACGACCGACGGTGACGTCCTGTCAGACTGGCTCTCCAAAACCAACTCCCCGTCGCGCGAACTCGTCTCGCTGCCGATGCACGTCCACGAAGTCTTTCACGAATCAGACTGGACCGAGTCGATGGATCGGATGGTCCAGTGGCTGGATCAGGTAGGGGTTGTCCGCATGACACCTGGGCAACAGTCAAATTCCCCAACCAGCCCCTGAAGTTTCCAGCAGACAAATGGAAACCTCTTCTGGCGTCACTGTTTCCTGCTGATTACACTATTATTCCAAATGCGAGTACTTTCACGAACACACTTCCGAGCCTGTTCAAACCGTCGAGGTGCGGCGGCGATGGATTACATGTTGATCCTGGCTGCCATGCTGCCCATCGTGCTGTTCATCGTCACGAAGGGGAAGCGAGTGATGCAACTGGTGTGGGAAATGTTGTGCGTGCAAATTTCGTGGCCTTTAATGTGACAGCCTGAATCAACGTTTGTCCCGTCCCGGACGGCAACGACATCTGCGGGGAACATGACATGTGGCAAGGCTCTTGGCGAAAACTTTGGCAGCGTGTCCATCGCGACGAGCGAGGGGCTGTCAGTCTAGAAACGATCTTGATCGTGGCGGCCATCGCGCTGCCAATCCTGATCTTCATTTTGAAGTACGGCTGGCCGAAGATCCGTGACTACTTCAACCAGGGGATGCAGAACCTGGAAAACGAAGGAAGCAATGTCACCAACGGCGGCGGTGGTTCCGGGACCGGAACGAACTAGTACGCGTTGCAATCAACTGCCTGCGATCAGTGGTCAGTCGGTGCGCGTTCCCGGGATTCCAGGCTGCGCGTGAATTGTGAAACTCTGAACTGTTGGTTGGGTGCGAGGTCGCTGTGACTTGGACCGTTGGGATTCTGGTCACGTTGTTGCTGTTGCTGCTGGTGGCGACGATCACCGATATTCGCGCCCAGATGATTTACAACTGGAATACTTATCCTGGCATCGTGCTGGGATTCGTTATGCGATCAGCAGCAGGTGGAATGCCCGCTCTGGAAGATTCCGTCAAAGGATTCTTCGTCTGTGGTGGACTGATGCTGGTCTGTTTTGTGCTGTTTGGATTGGGTGG
>Ga0194055_10003539_pt1 | contig 11968 bp, 12 predicted proteins | sample SepL449m_MetaG_FD_155482 | JGI IMG/M metagenome (GOLD analysis project Ga0194055, IMG submission 155482) | Anoxic zone freshwater microbial communities from boreal shield lake in IISD Experimental Lakes Area, Ontario, Canada - Sep2016-L442-9m | ecosystem: Environmental > Aquatic > Freshwater >... | reverse complement strand
CTGGTATGACAGATGATGTTGATATCAGAATGGCGCAATCAACAATGGATTACATCTTCCGTCGCCTAGCACTTGATTACCTACCATTTGAATCACGCTCTGCCCTTGGTGTTTACTCAGCAGCAGAGCGCGCTCGCGCACTAGAAAGTGGTGAGTACACAGCTGATGAGAAGGTGGCAGTTACTGCTAAAAAAGTTGAGAGCAAAAAACAAGAGGTAAAGATTGATAAAGCACCAGTTGATACATCAGGTGTTGGTTCATCAATGGAGCTTTTTGAGAAGATGGCTGGGGTCAAATCTGATGCACCACTTTGTATGACATGTGGTGTGAAGATGAGAATGGCTGGCTCATGCTTTGTCTGCGAAGGTTGCGGAAACACCTCAGGCTGTTCCTGATAAGTAAGTAATTTAATCATTTGGGTGGCAACTAATTGTTGCCACCCAAATTTTTTCCATTAGAGTTTACGTATGTCAGAACTTGAGAAAAATAAGGAATTAGCTCGGCAATTTTTTGACCAGGTTTGGAATAAGGGCGATGAATCTGCAATTGATAGATTTATTGCCGAAAATGCATTAGGTAATGACCCTAAGTTTGGCATTGGTCGAGAATCCTTTAAATCACAATGGCGCAAATGGCGAGCAGCATTTCCAGATATAAATTTTAGTGTGGAAGAAATCATTACTGAGGGATCGACCATTGTTACTAGATGGCGCCTTACCGGAACTCACCTCGGTGAATATTTAGGCAAAGCGGCCACCGGAAACAAAATTGATGTTGACGGTGTAAGTATTGATCAAATTAAAGATGGCGTGATTATCTCTGGCTTTGATGCTTGGGACTCACTTGGCTTTCGCGAGCAAATCGGATTAATTCCTAAAACTGAGAATTAAGTAAGACTCTACATTTTTTATCCAATAGCCTGCTCTAGTGAGTGAGTACTCAAAAAAGGTTAGATCAGCACTAGATGCTGCAGTTGTCGCAATTGGTGGACAACCACGGGATGGTCAGATTGAGATGGCTGAGGCGGTTGCTAACGCACTCTCTGATCGTCATCATCTATTAGTTCAAGCTGGTACTGGTACTGGTAAATCACTTGCTTATTTAGTTCCTGCCTTAGTCCATGGCAAAAAGGTATTGGTAGCAACTGCCACCTTGGCATTGCAGCGGCAGTTAATTGAGCGAGATCTGCCAAAGATAAAAGGTGCGCTTGAGAAAGAGTTAAAGAGAGATATTTCCTTTGCTATCTATAAAGGTGTTGGTAATTATGTTTGTTTGCAAAAGATGAATAACGCACCAGATGATCCTGAGAGCCAAGCTGTCCTTGAGATCTCATCTTTAGAATCAGATGCCAAGAGATTAAGAGCTTGGGCGCAATCAAAAGGGGCAACGGGTGATCGCGATGACGCACCTGATGTTGACCGCCGGGTTTGGGCAGCAAACTCTGTTTCAGGAAGAGAGTGCATGGGAGCAGATGATTGCCCCTCTGGTTCAAAATGTTTTGCAGCTCTTGCAAAAGCAAAGGCGCAAACTGCAGATATTGTGGTAACAAATCACACACTACTTGCCATTGAGATTGTTGATTCTCATCCAATTTTGCCAGAGCGAGATGCAATTATTTTAGATGAGGCCCATGAGTTTATGGATCGCACAACTCAAGCGGTCACCGAAGAGTTAACTGCGGCCAGGGTTTCGCGGGCAGCTAATATGGCCAGAAAACATATGCCAGGCAAAGCAAGTGATGGCTTTAATAAGGCGGCAGAAAAATTTGCCGCCTCCATTGGTGATTACGCAGATGATTTAAAAGCAGATCCAGCTAAAGCTGGCAGATTAGATAAATTACCATCCCAATTAGAGGCCCCACTTCGCGCAGTTAAAGAGGCGGTATCTGCGGTGAGTGCATTAATTGCTGCCGATGCTGAGATTATTGATCCAAACTCCATGGCAGAACGGGCCCGGGTTAAGGGTGCGCTAAATGAGATTAATCAAACCGCCACCAAGTTATTAAAACCAGGACACACACATGTGCTCTGGTTTGAGCCAACCTACTCAACCTTGTATTTAGCACCCCTTGCTGTCTCTGATGTGCTTCGCGGTAATTTATTAACTCAAACACCGGTAATAGCAACTAGTGCGACTTTAACAGTTGGTAAATCATTTGATGCGATTGCAAAAAATATCGGCTTTGTAATTGCTGGTAAAAATGATGAAGAAAATGAAGAAGAAGAGAGTGAAGTGGATGAGAAGGGGATGATGGATCCAGCAAATCTGCAGATCCTAGATGTTGGCTCACCATTTGATTTTGCAAACCAGGGAATGCTCTATCTACCAAAGGATCTACCTGAGCCAGGTAGAGATGGGCCATCTAAGGAAGCACTAACAGAATTAGGTGAGCTAATTGAGGCAGCAGGTGGTCGCACCTTAGCTTTGTTCTCATCTTGGCGCGGAGTTGAGATGGCTGATGAGCATTTAAGAAATGTTTTAGCAGAGTTAAAGATTCCAATAATTACTCAGCGCCGTGGTGATTCAGTTGGGCCATTGGTTGAAAAGTTTGCCAAGGATGAGCGATCTATTTTACTCGGCACTATTTCATTGTGGCAGGGCATTGATGTGCCAGGAGCTGCCTGCACATTAGTTGTCATCGATCGCATTCCATTTCCACGACCTGATGAACCAGTTTTATCAGCACGTGCTGCTGAAGCCGATGCAGCAGGGGGTTCTGGCTTTATGCAGATCTCACTACCTAGGGCAGCACTATTACTTGCCCAAGGAACTGGCAGGTTAATTAGATCATTAGATGACCGGGGAGTGGTTGCAATCTTAGATTCTCGAATTGTTAATAAAAGATATGGCTCAATACTTTTAAACTCAATGCCACCATTTTGGCGCACCCACGATGGTGAGATAATTAAAGAGGCGCTACGCAGATTAGATGCGCAGTATTTAAAAGATAAAGATTAAAGTTTTTTTAAGATAGCAAGGAGTGTGGGCCAAGTATTGGCAAAGCTTGGATGAAGGTTCATAGTTGTAACCTCATCAAAAGCTACCCAGGCCACCTCTTTTGATTCATCATTTGCCTCATGGGCTACTAACTCAGGGTGTGCTTTTGCAATTACAGTTTGATAACTCCAGACTCCATGATCATCAATAAAGATCTCACCCGTTGTTAGATGATCACCACTAATTCCAACCTCTTCATTTGCCTCTCTAATTGCGGCCTGGGTTACGCTCTCATGAGAATCCCGTGCCCCACCTGGAATACCCCAGGTGTCACCATTGTGAACCCATGGTGCTCGGTGTTGCATAAGAATTGTTTTATCTCTTACTAAAAGTAATCCGGCTGCGCCATGTAAGCCCCAATGTTTGCCACCACAATCACATTCAATCCAACCATCACCATCGCGGTATGCCATAACCCTAGTTTTACACACAACTGCTTAATTCACAGATTATGCATTTATTAAGCGCAGCTCTTGGTTAATTATTTAGATTACCCCAGTGCTATTAATCAAATTAATTACCATTTTATTGCTGCCACTCTTATTAACTGCATGCGCAAGGGCTGAGGGGGCGATTGCGCCAACTGGTGTGGCAGGGCAGGCACCGACAACTGATTACTCAGATCAGATAGAGGTGAGCTATCTACCAGATGTTGAAGCCACCTCCCTTGCGCCAATTATTGATTATGTTGATGGGTTAAATCTTGCTCTCACCGGAGAGTTTGAGTATATAAAAACTGCCACCACTCCTAATTGCGGCTGTCTTGATATTGCTAACCGAATTGCAGGATTACTTAAAACCGCCACCTTAATTGGTGGCCATTACCAATTAGCCAGTATCAAGGTAATTAAGGATGGAGTAGCTGAAAAGAGTTTTCAGGTAATAGTTCACCGAAGTGATCTAAGAAAGATTGATAAGGCAAGCAAGCAAAGTGTGATCTGGAGTAAATCAGAAATAAAGAATCAATTTATTGTTAAAAATATAGATGGAGGATGGCTATTAAGCGATATCAAATAATTCTCGTACTTTTCTTGCTACCAATGCCAGCTGCAGCTGCAGATTGCATTGATAAAACCTGTGTTGATGTCTTCACTGAAGATAATCAATTAATTATTACCGCTCAAAAGGGGGCAGCAAAACCTGCTACTAAAAAACCGGTGGTTAAACCAAAGCCAACTCCTAAACCAACTCCTAAACCAACTCCTAAACCAACTCCAAAACCAATTGTTAAACCAAACCCAGTAGTTGCCAAGAAGGTGATCGCCAAACCAAAAACTACCACTGCCTCACTCTCAGATAAGTTGGTAAAGCTGCTGCCATTAGGTGATATTAATTTTCAACCAGAGGCAGATCCATTAGTTAATCTGCCAGTTTATTTTTGGACCCAGACCCCAACAAGGTTTACAGCTCTTGTTCCGATCTTAGATGTGGTGGTTTATGTCAATCTAACCCCCACCTTTACCTGGTCCTTTGGTGATGGGGGTTTGTTTATAACCACCACTCAAGGTGCACCCTTTCCAATTGGTGGTATCACCCACACCTATAAAAGCAGTGATGATTACTCAGTTAATTTAAAGGTCACCTGGAACGGTAGCTTCTCAGTTAATGGGGTTACCACACCAATTAGTGGCAATGCGATTACCCAAAGTATTAATAGAACTATCGTAGTTGCTAAGGCGCCAACTAGATTTACTAAGTAATCCACAATCTTATTAATCTTTACATTACCGACTTTAACTTCGCCAATCTTTGCCAATGGATAATAAATTACTAATACAAGATGCAGTATCTAAGATCGCTGAGATTGATTATGAGAGCGATAATGTTCTAAAGCAGCAACGGCTGGGAGCTGTTGCAGTAAATGAGTTAGTGGCCCGTTTTAGTAAAAGCGGTGTAGTAGATGATTATGAGTTACTAGCATTAGTTTTAGTTAGATTTAAAGATCTACAGGTTAGAGATTATGCAATGGGGCTGGCAACGGATGAGAACAAAGATCAATTATTTAATCTTTGGTACTGGTTAATGAATATTGCACCCGCAGGTTTTATTGCACCAGTTGCTTCCATCTTTGCAGCTTGCGCCTATGAAACAGGAGAGAGTGAATTAGCCCATAAAGCACTAGATAAAGCATTCTCAGATTTACCTGCCTATCCACTGGCATTACTTTTAAGAAGAGTCTTCCATGCGCACTGGCCAGCCGATAGTTTTATGGCAATGCGAGCGCAACTACACCCAAAGATCTGCGCCAGCCTCTTTGGGAGTAGTATTTAATAACTAAACAGTGTTGTTTAGTAGAAGGTGCTAAAAAAATGATTATTGGCATTCCTAAAGAGATTAAAAATAATGAGTTTCGGGTCTCTGCCACCGCCTCCGGTGTGCACGCATATGTAGCAGCAGGCCACACTGTTTTAGTTGAGAAAAATGCTGGAGCCGGCTCTGGCATATCAGATGCTGATTACATTGCAGCTGGGGCAAAAATAATTGATTCGGCCGATGAGATCTGGCAAAAGGCTGAAATGATTCAAAAGGTGAAAGAGCCAATTGAGATTGAGTATAAAAGAATGCGCAAGGGACAAATTCTTTATACCTACCTACATCTAGCTGCAAATAAAGCTTGCACGCAGGCGATAATTGATTCTGGCATTACCGCAATTGCATATGAAACAGTTGAGGTTGATGGACAACTGCCATTACTTGCGCCCATGAGTGAGGTAGCAGGGCGAATGAGTATTCAAGTAGGAGCAGCTGCCCTTGAAGCAAGCAAAGGTGGCCGAGGAGTATTACTAGGGGGAGTTCCAGGGGTTAGGCCTGGCAAGGTAGTGGTAATTGGTGGCGGTGTGGTTGGCGTTGCTGCTGCAACTATTGCCCATGGCATGAGGGCTGATGTAACTATTATGGATTTGGATTTAAAACGGTTAGGACAGATCGATCAGTTATTTGCTGGCAATGTTAAGACATTAGCCTCTAGTGGTTATGAGATTGAAAAAGAGGTAATGGCTGCAGATCTTGTAATTGGCGCAGTTTTAGTACATGGCGCAAAGGCTCCTAAGTTGGTAAGTAATGCATTAGTTAAAAAGATGAAGCCAGGATCGGTATTAGTTGATGTGGCAATTGATCAAGGTGGCTGCTTTGAAGATTCCAAGGCAACAACTCATCAAGATCCAACCTATAAGGTGCATGATTCAATTTTTTATTGTGTTGCAAATATGCCAGGGGCGGTCCCAGCCACCTCCACCTACGCACTTGCTAATGCCACAATTAAATATGGCTTAGCACTTGCAAATAAGGGGTGGCAGAGGGCGCTAGCTGATGATGCTGGGCTTAATAAGGGGCTTAATGTGCATGAGGGCAAGATTTATTATGCGGCGGTTGCAAAGGCGCACAATCTCTAGTATTTTTCTCCATAGGTCATGAGTCTTAGTTCATAGCCCCGGCTAACTAAGCGGCAACCCTCCACCACGGTGGGGTGCTCCGGGTGAAGACCAGGTCGATAGCAAGGTGCCATCGGCAAGTGTGGGTCGCTAAAGAAATTTAGGGGATAACCCTAATAATTTTTTATCACCCCCTTTAACAAGGAGGATGCTTTGTCATATTCATTTGAAACTCAACAAGTACATGCTGGTCAAGTTCCAGATCCAACTACTGGCGCTCGCGCACTGCCGCTTTATCAAACAACTGCATATCAATTCCGCGACACCAAACATGCTGCTGATCTATTTGGTTTAGCTGAGCTTGGAAATATCTATACCCGTATCATGAATCCAACCCAGGATGCAGTTGAGCAGAGAATTGCCGCCCTTGAGGGTGGCGTGGCTACTTTGTTAGTTGCATCAGGTTCTGCGGCTACTACCTATGCAATCTTAAATATTGCTCAAGCTGGTGATCACATAGTGTCATCACCTTCGCTATATGGCGGCACCTACAACCTATTCCACTACACCCTGCCAAAGTTTGGCATCGAGGTTACCTTTGTTGATAACCCAGATGATCCAGAGAGCTGGCGCAAAGCGGTTAAACCAAATACCAAGGCGTTTTTTGGTGAAACCATTGCTAATCCAAAAAATGATCTACTAGATATTGAAACTGTGGCAAAGATTGCTCATGAGAATGAGGTGCCATTAATCGTTGATAACACCGTTGCAACTCCATACTTAATTAGACCAATTGAGTATGGCGCAGATGTAGTGGTTCACTCAGCAACTAAATTCCTATCAGGGCATGGAAACACTGTAGTTGGTGCGATTGTGGATGCTGGTAAGTTTGATTATGCAAAGTATCCAAAACGCTTTCCAAGCTTTAATGAACCAGATCCGTCATACCACGGCCTGGTTTATGCCCAAGCATTAGGAGTTGGTTCAGCCTTCGGTGCAAACCTTTCCTATATCTTCAAGATCCGCTTAACCTTGCTGCGTGATATTGGCGCTGCCGTATCACCATTTAATGCCTGGTTACTTGCGCAAGGATTAGAGACCCTTTCCTTACGTATTGAGCGCCATGTTGAAAACGCAAAGGCGATTGCGGCCTGGCTTGAGAAAAATCCTCAGGTTGAAAAGGTTAACTACGCATCTTTGCCATCTTCACCATGGAACAAATTGGCAAGTAAATATTGTCCAAAGGGAAGTGGTTCAGTGTTGTCCTTTGAAATCAAAGGCGGGATTGAAGCGGGCAAGAAATTTATTGAAGCACTTAAGCTGCTCTCACATGTTGCCAATATTGGTGATGTTAGATCTCTTGCAATTCACCCAGCATCTACTACTCACTCTCAACTATCACCGGATGAGCAGATAACTGCCGGTGTTACACCAGGTCTGATTCGTTTATCTATTGGTATTGAAAATATCAAAGATATTCAAGCAGATATTGAGAGTGCATTTGCTGCTGCTAAGTAATTAATGAGCAAAGTTAATCCAGCAGTTACCGGGGCGTGGCTTGAAAGTGATGACCCCGGTGATCGCCAATTCCTAAAAATTGGTGATTTAACTCTGGAGTCAGGTGAGCTTTTACCTGATATAACAATTGCTTATCAAAGTTGGGGAAAGTTAAATTCAACTGGTGATAATGCGATTCTGGTTAACCACGCGCTAACTGGCTGGGCAGATGTTAATGGTTGGTGGCCACAGATGGTTGGCCCAGGCCTGCCATTTGATACCGATAAATATTATGTAGTTTGTCCAAATGTTATTGGTGGTTGCCAGGGATCTACCGGGCCTTCATCTATTGCCCCAGATGGCAAAAGATGGGGATCTAGATTTCCCACATTAACAATTAGAGATATGGTGGCAGCAGAGCTTGCCTTCACTAAGAAAATTGGTGTAAAAAAATACCAACTATCTGTTGGTCCTTCCTTAGGCGGCATGCGCTCTCTTGAGTGGGCAATTGATTATCCAGAGTTAGTAGGTGCAATCTGCACCATCGGCTCATCTGCGGTGGCAACAGGGGATCAAATCGGAGCAGCTTCTATTCAAATTAGAGCAATTAAATCTGACCCAAACTTTAATAATGGTGATTACTATGAACAAAGTATTGGCCCGCTTGAGGGGATGGGAATTGCTAGAAGAATTGCGCACTTAACATATCGAACCGAATCAGAGATGGATGTTAGATTCGGCCGAGAATTACAAGGGGATGAGACTGGCAGATACGCTGTTGAATCTTATTTAGATCACCAAGCAGATAAACTTGCTAAAAGATTTGATGCTAATACCTATATTGCATTAACTGAGGCGATGAACTCCCATGATGTTGGACGTGATCGTGGTGGTGTGGCGGCAGCTCTTGCTGGTATTAAGGTCTCATTACATGTAATTGCAATTGATACCGATCGTCTATTCCCGCCAAGGTTGCAACAGGAGATCGCCGAGCTTGCCCCACAGGTGACCACCCTGCACACCATCGCCTCCCCATTTGGTCATGATGGCTTCTTAATTGAGGTGGAATCGGTGGGTGCAATCATCAGAAACGCGCTTAATCTGCAAAAAATCGCAAATTAACCAATATGGATGTGCATTTACCCCTGTGGACAAATTATAATATAGCCAAGGGTCGGGCAGTTAAAAAAACTGCTAAAAGTTAAGACCTAAAAACAAAGGATGAATTGTGGCTTTAACTCGTGCGCCCAAAAAAGGTGCGAAAGCAGGAAAGCGTAAGAGTAAAACTGCTGCAAAAAAGAGTTCTGTTAAAAAATCTAAGATTAAAAAAATAAAACCTGCGAAGAAGGTTGTAAAGATTGCGCAGAAGTCAGTACTGGATGCAAAAGATATTGCTCAGATTCTTCGAGTAAAAGAGTTAGTAATTCAGCAAAAGAGTGTATTAACTGAACTGCAATCACGTGGTGTCGGTAATATTCACAGAATTGCTAAAAAATCAGACCAGGATTTAGTTTTAATTGCCCGTGAGTTAGAGATTACGGTGCCAAAGCAGGTTGAAAAGCTTCGCAAAGTTGGACTTTCACCATTTAGAATGCTTAAGAAAACCGAGTTGGCACTTATTGCACCTCCTGCCCCAAAGCCAGTTGCAGCAAAGAGTGGCAAGATTGAAAAGATAAAAATTGATGGTGAAGAGGTTGAGTTAGAAGAGGTAGAGCTTGATGATCTAGAAAGTTTAATTGATGACAAAGAGGAGAGCCCAGCAGGGGATGGAACTCCAGAGATTCGAGTAGTAAATGTTGCTGAAGAGTCACAAAATGAGGCTAACTCCTTTGTACTTAAAGACTCGGAAGAGGATGACGCACCACCACAAACGGTATTAACTGCAGGTGCAACCGCAGATCCAGTTAAGGATTATTTAAAGTTAATTGGCCGAGTTCCATTGCTAAATGCCGAGCTTGAGGTGTCCCTTGCTCAATCTGTTGAGGCTGGCCTCTTTGCTGAGGAGCGAATTGCAAATGATAAGAAGATGGATAAGAAGTTAAAGCGGGAGTACCAACAAATTGTGCTAAATGGCAGGCGCGATAAGAACCATCTACTAGAAGCTAACCTTCGACTAGTTGTTTCTCTTGCAAAGCGTTATACCGGTCGCGGTATGTTGTTCCTAGATTTAATTCAAGAGGGTAACTTAGGTTTAATCCGCGCAGTTGAAAAGTTTGATTACACAAAAGGTTATAAGTTCTCAACCTATGCAACCTGGTGGATCAGGCAAGCAATTACTAGAGCGATGGCAGATCAAGCAAGAACAATTCGTATTCCAGTACATATGGTTGAGGTTATTAATAAGTTGGCCAGAGTTCAACGCCAGATGTTGCAAGATTTAGGAAGAGAACCAACACCTGAGGAGTTAGCAAAAGAGTTAGATATGACACCTGAGAAGGTAGTTGAGGTGCAAAAGTATGGAAGAGAGCCAATCTCACTTCATACTCCACTTGGTGAAGAGGGTGATTCTGAGTTTGGCGATTTAATTGAGGACTCTGAAGCTATCGTGCCAGCAGATGCCGTCTCCTTCACATTACTGCAAGAGCAGTTGCACTCAGTGCTTGATACATTATCTGAGCGCGAAGCAGGAGTTGTAGCAATGCGCTTTGGTTTAACAGATGGTCAACCAAAAACATTAGATGAAATTGGCAAGGTTTATGGGGTTACCCGTGAGCGTATTCGCCAGATTGAATCTAAGACGATGTCTAAACTTCGTCACCCATCACGTTCACAAGTACTACGCGATTACCTAGATTAAAGGAGAATAAAATGAGCGATAAGGTAAAGATGCAGTTTAAGAAAAATGCTTCAATTAGAGTTACCGGGAGCGTTGATTTTGTTGATGCTGATGGCAATGTGCTTGAAACAAAGACAGATTTCTCATTATGCAGATGTGGTGCCTCAAAGGAGAAGCCATTTTGCGATGGCAGCCACCGCGATTGTGGATTTGTTAGCGAGTAATTACTTAGCTGCTTGATCAGCTAATTTTTCAGATTCATCTTGAATAAGGGCTGCAACCGGCTTTAAACCCTCGGCATACTCTTTAGCGTGGTGTGCACAAAATAGAAGTTGACCACCAGAGACCAAGATTGCGCGTACATAAGCCTGAGCACCACAACGATCGCAACGATCTAATGAGTTCAATGGAGTCTGCTCCATTGTGATCTGTCCGGTCATTATTTGCTCCATCTCTTATTTACTATCAGGGGAACATCAAACCATGAATACTTTATTCCCGGCTGCATATTTGATTTCAATTAAGTAAATTTTACGCTTAAATGCTGAGAATATGTTGGATATATCTCATTTATATATCAATTATCGATAAATATGGGTCACTATCGGCGCGGATCAACTATATGTGGTAGTGCCGCAGTTAATCTTGGCGCCCGTGGCAACTAAAATCGCAAAACCTAATGATGGTACCTCTGCTGCGATTATCAGCAGCTACACCGCCAAAGATTTATCTGTCCTTGAAGGATTAGATGCAGTTCGCAAACGTCCTGGTATGTATATCGGCACCACAGATTCTCGTGGTCTTATGCATTGTCTTTGGGAAATTATTGATAACGCAGTTGATGAAGCATTAGCAGGTCATTGCAAAACAATTGAAATAAATTTAGAAGCAGATGGCTCAGTTGAGGTTCATGATGATGGTCGAGGTATTCCAGTAGATAAAGAACCAAAGACTGGACTTACTGGTGTGGAAGTGGTTATGACAAAACTTCATGCTGGTGGAAAGTTTGGTGGCGGTTCATACGCAGCCTCTGGTGGTTTGCATGGAGTTGGTGCCTCTGTTGTTAACGCCCTTGCCTCCCGTCTTGATGTTGAGGTTGATCGTGATAGCAAAATTTATTGGATGTCATTTAAGCGTGGTCATGCTGGAATATTTGAAGGTGAAGGACCTAATGCAACTTTTAGTGAGAAATCAGGATTACGGGTAATTGGCAAGGTTTCAGCAAAGGTAACTGGCACAAGAATTAAGTGGTGGTTTGATAAACAGATTTTCTTAAAAGAGGCAGAGTTAGCAATCGAAGATATCTATGCAAGAGCCAGACAAACCT
>Ga0194055_10003538_pt1 | contig 11969 bp, 12 predicted proteins | sample SepL449m_MetaG_FD_155482 | JGI IMG/M metagenome (GOLD analysis project Ga0194055, IMG submission 155482) | Anoxic zone freshwater microbial communities from boreal shield lake in IISD Experimental Lakes Area, Ontario, Canada - Sep2016-L442-9m | ecosystem: Environmental > Aquatic > Freshwater >... | reverse complement strand
GAAATACTTTATCTGTGGCTGCAGGATCAGAAGAAGACGGGTTTGCTGTCCGCCTGATGGTAGGCCCCATTCCTCTTTTACTCGAGGCGGATTCTATTCTTTGCTGAGCTAATAATTTTTCTCTGTCTATTTCTGCTTGTCTAGCTTTATCCTCATGCCCTTCGGGCCTTAGATCAACTACTGGATTAGTTGGATGAAAGTTTTCGACAGTTTGCTGCGTTTTTGACATTTTACTCCCTTATTTGTCTAATGCTTATAATTTATACACGCTTTGGCTTATCGTGTCCAATATATAGGTTGAAATTAGTCCGTAAATATGTTAGAATTGTATGGTTATTTTATAAGAAAACAGTTGATGGTCCCATCGTCTAGCGGTTAGGACACCGGGTTTTCATCCCGGCAACCGGAGTTCGATTCTCCGTGGGATCACCATAAAAAACGCCTGAGCTCGTCTCGGGCTTTTTTTATGGGTGTTCGACTCGATGATTAATCAAAGCTATAAAACTCTAGGGACCATTAATATGACATATAAAATGAATAGATTACTGCCAATGTTTATGATTTTATTGTAGTATTAAATAAAGGATAAAACTTATGGCTACAACAATCGCATTTTTTGAGATATCGGAAAAAGAAAAAGTATCTTTTGAGAGATATTTCCATTTTTGACCAGCCAATATCGCAGGTGCCTGCCTATGAGTACAAGGAAGCTGAAGTATTGAGCGTATTCAATTCAAGCAAAATTGACCAGTCGGCTATCTCACACATGCCAAAACTCAAATTTATAGCGGTAAGGGCGACAGGCTTTGATAACATCGACCTCAAGGCCTGCAAAAATCGCGATATCTCAATAAGCAATGTGCCTGGCTACGGCAAGTCTACGGTTGCCGAATATGCAATCATGCTTATGCTCATGCTTTATCATAAAATGCCAGCCGTATTAGAATCGGTTAATAAGGGTCAGATTAATTATAAAAAATTGACTGGCCAAATATTGGCGGGCAAGACACTTGGTATAATCGGGGCGGGCCAAGTGGGCACTAGCGTAGCTAAAATTGGTGTTGCACTTGGGATGCACGTAATAGCCTATGACCCACATATAAATACGGATGCATCTGAGAGCATCGGATATAGCTACATGACACTCGACGAGGTACTGAAAGGCTCAGACATAGTAACGCTACATGCAAACTTGAAACCTAGCTCAAAACACCTTATTAATACTGCTACGCTTAAAATGATGAAGGATTCTGCCGTATTAATAAATACCGCGCGTGGTTCTATGGTAAATACACCAGAACTTGTAGAAGCATTAAAAAATAAAGATATTTCTGGAGCGGCACTTGACTGCATTGAGGGTGAGAGCACTCTGGATGTCGATATCGAAACAAACCTACTGCTCAGTAATAAGATTAATTTCTATGAGCTTGCCGAAGTAGATATCTTATCCAAGATGAATAATGTTATTTTGTCACCGCATAATGCATTTAACTCAAAAGAATCGCAATATATTCTAAGAAAAACTACCGCACAGAATATCCACTGCTTTCTGAGTGGTAACCCGCAAAATTTAGTAAAGCTTTCTTAATTTAATTAAGACTAAGCTTATGCTATAATTCTAGTAACATATGGGCATCAAAAAAATCATACCATCTCAAATATTGAATTCTAACGGAGAGCCCACACTAAAGGTGCGGATGATTTCTGAAAATGGAAAATCTGCGAGCTTCAGTGTGCCAGGAGGTGCCAGCCTAGGTAAGGACGAGGCAGTCAAGAAATTTGATAACGCCGCGAGCTATGCTGGCAAAAGCGTCAATGGCAATGTAGATACAATTAATAAAGTAATTGCTCCAAAGTTCATTGGCTATCCCTTGGGGCACCAAGAAGATTTTGATAGTCTGATTATAGCCCTAGATGGAAGTCAAAATAAAGAAAATTTAGGCTCCAACACCATACTGGCTCTATCGGGCGCATATTTCAAGCTAAGTGCCAAACTTAGTGATAAACCGCTCTGGCAATATATTGCTGAATTACTAAAATTCAGCCCCGAGTTTCCGCGTATTTATGCAAATCTAGTCGGCGGAGGCAAGCATGCGCCTGGCCTAGATATTCAAGAGTTTATGATTGTCCCAGCCACCAACAAACCAAACCAGGCTATTGAGCAGATTGCCCAGACATACCAAACCGTCAAAACAATCATGACTAGCTTATACGGTCCGACGGCTAGGCTGTCTGGCGATGAAGGTGCTATAGCTCCGGTTGGAGCTAGAACCGAAGTGGTACTAGAGGCATTATCAAATCTCAATCAGAAATCAGAAAATAAATTTGATATCGCACTAGATGTGGCTGCAAATAGTTTTTTCGACGGCAAGGATTATAATTTTGAAGGCCAAATGATCCATGCCAGTGATCTAATGACAGTCTACCAAGGATGGGCCACAAAGTTTGGGCTATATTCTATCGAGGACCCATTTGCAGAAACAGATACAGAAGGCCTGGAACTATTAAAGACAATTCCTAAAGAGAAGAAAAATTTTATGGTTATTGGTGATGATTTTACCGTTACGAATACAATTAAAATAAATGAATTTGCTCAGAATAAAATGATAGATGGTGTAATAATCAAGCCAGATCAGGTAGGTTCAATTACTGAAATGTTTAATGCCGTTCAGGCCGCTAAGGCTTCAGGCCTCAAGGTGATAGTAAGCCACAGAAGTGGCGAGACAAATGACGACTTCATTGCTGACTTAGCTTTCGGAATTGGTGCCGATGGAATAAAGATAGGAGCACCAAACAGAGGCGAACGTATAGCTAAATATAATAGGCTTCTCGATATAGAAAACTCCCTCAACCCGGACGCGCAAAATACTACAAATGAGCCATCTCAATCAATACAACCTGTCGCTCCAGTCAGAACCGAGCCTATCCAAGCAAACCCTGCTCCGCCAATTCCTGAACCCATATTAAATCCGGCAACTTCTAGCCAACACACAGCTGAACGGCCCACTCAAGCTAGGGATGTGCATTTTGGTGCGCAAAGCTCTAGCTCCGCTCGAGTTAGTGGTGATGCTACTAATCATAATGAAAACCCCAAAGGACTTGATAATGCCATGCTAACACCTAAGGAAGCTCTTGATATTAATAATGTCCGAGTAACACCCCCTGCAGATCCTATCCCAATGGTACCTCAAGATAATCAGGGCCTAATAATACCTTCCGGGCAAAATGTACAGCAGAATACAAACACAAGTACCGCTGCGCCTAACCAGCCAAACAATACACCAAAGCCATCACTCTCGGTTTAATTAATGTCTTTGTGCTGTTACGGCTGACGTGGCTTAAAAAATATAGATACCTATTAAACTCACAAATGTTTGGCGGAATTATAAATACTAAAGATTTGCACTAGCTCCTAAGAGCCTCTATAGCTGCTAATTTTTTTCCTGATAACAATTCTAGGCTAGCACCACCACCTGTGCTTACAAAGCTAAATCTATTATGCATTCCAAGCTTTTCAATAAATGCCGTGGTGTCACCGCCACCGATAATTGTATCTGCCTTATTTTTTCTAAGCGACATAAGATGAGCCAGATCCTTACTAGCCCAAGCGAATTCATTTATTTCAGCGTATCCTAGGGTACCATTCCAGAATATAGTCTTGGCTTTTTTAATAATTGGAATCAAATCTCGCATTGTCTCTTTACCAATATCCAGTGCGATATCATCCTTTTGTATGTTATCGATACTTACAGTTCTGCAGTCTACTCCAGCTTCAATACTTTTTGCCACAACCAGATCCTTGGGTATAATTAAATTAACATTATTGTCTTTGGCAATTTTCATCACATCCTTTGCGATATCAATACAGTCAACTTCCGTCATGCTAGCACCTATATAATATCCTTGAGCCTGCAAGAAAGTATTTGCCATGGCACCACCAATGAAGATAGTGTCGGCTTTTTTTAAAAGACTCTTTAGGAATTCAATTTTTGTAGAAATTTTTGCTCCGCCCACTATTGCGACAAACGGCCTTTTGGGCGAGAGTAATAAATTATTTAAATTATTATATTCCTTCTCCATTAGTAGCCCAGCAGCGTGGGGCAGATATTTTGGAACTCCCACCATACTAGCATGGGCTCTGTGGGCATTTGCGAATGCGTCATCTATGTAGACATCTGCTAAATTTGCCATAGATTTAGCGAATAAAGAGTTATTTTTTTCTTCGGCTTCGTGGAATCTGAGGTTTTCAAGCAATAATAATTCACCAGCTTTCATGCTATGAGCCTCCTGAGATACTTCCTCTCCTACACAATCATCTACAAAGCCAACTTTTTTATTGAGTAAATTCGATAGAGCCTGGGCAACCGGTCTGAGGCTTAACATTTCATCTGGCTTGCCATCTGGTCTACCATTGTGGCTTGCAAGAATAATCGAACATTTACTAGCCAGTAATTTATTTATGGTAGGTAGGCTTTGCTTTATACGAAATTCATCTATAATCTTGCCATTCTCCACTACATTATAATCAACCCTTAGATACACTCTCTTTCCGGCATAGTCTATATCCTCAATTGTATTTATTTTCGACATAGTTATATTTTATACTATTTGCTATTAGTTTTAGTTAGTTTTTGTTTAGCAGATTGGTCGATTTTTATAGAATTATGGACAGGGAAGGAAAATCCAAATATACTACCCCCTCCGTGATTTGATTCAAAAATGATACTACCACCCTGGTCCTTAACTACTCTATCTACCAAATACAGCCCCAGCCCAGTTCCATCGGGCCGTACTTCTCTCGCATTATCGGCTCTAAACATTTTAGTAAATAAATGTGCCCGCTGATTTTTCGGTACTCCAATTCCATTATCAATAACTTTAAACACAATATGAGCCCCCTGTCTTGCTAAATGAACTGATACTTTACCGCCTCCACGAGTTGATGCGCTGTAGTTGATTGCATTATCAATAAGGTTCATTATTACCTGTCTAGTTTTATTATCGTCAAGGTTCATCTCGGGTATTTTTTCTTTGTGCAGAACGCATGTAAGAATAACTTTTTTAGTTTTTGCTAATGTTTGTAGTGATAATACTTCTTCTTCCACCATCTTGGCTAGATTTACTTTTGTCGGATCGATATAGAATTTACCCGCTTGCATACGACTAATATTTAATAAGTCATCGATTAAGCGTGCCATTCTATTACTTCCATCCAGGGCGAGCTTAATACTTTGGCTTTGATCTTTTGTTAGTTTGCCAAAATCCCCATCATTAAGCATGCTAATGTACCCCTTTACGGTCGTTAGCGGAGTTCTGAGCTGGTGAGATGCCATAGAAATAAACTCATCTTTGGCCTGGTCTAGCTCTCTTAGCTGGCTGTTGGCAGTGTTGAGCTGAGCAGTACGCTGGCGAACTTTTTCAGAAAGTGTCTCTGTAAAAAGTTGAATTTCTTTGTAGCTTAGGGCGTTGGCCATAGCAACGCTTACTTCATTGGCAATAGATTTTAGTACACCCAAGTCTCGAGCACTAAAAACTTCACCGTTCTTTTTTTCGCCCAAAAGCATATATCCAATAAACTTCTCACTGGTACGTAGCGGAATACTAAGGCTAAAGCCAAAATTTTTCAAAATATCTCTGCGTTCACCAGGTTTGAGATTTTCAATAATAAGCGTAGCTCTACCAAGCTTTTGTAACTCTTTGTGGCTAATTTCTTTTTGACTGTTCTTGAGAGGTATTTTTTCATAAAACACTCTGTCTTTGCTAAATACCACAATCTCAGAAATATTGATTTTCATTTGAGTAGTTATTTCGTTTAGTACGCGGGTGCTTAGCTTGTCGAGGTCTATTTCGCTAGACAATATATCGCTAATTTGATTAGTCAGCTTCTGCGGGTCGTATTGGTTATGAAAAAATAGTTTACTGGTTATTTTTTCAAAAAATCTTAATAGAGGATTAAATGCAAAAGCCAGCAAAATAGCTATGAGGGTATAGGAAAGCCGAATGGTTGTTTGTGTGGCATCCGCTGGCAATATAACATCAACTATCTGAAAGCTAACTAGCCCAAATACGGCTGCGATAATAAATATAGACGAGGCAAAAGCCAATGACCTTGTAACGATAAATCTTATGTCCATGAGCTGATGACGAAGTATTGAGTAGGCTATCATGGCCACCAAAAGCAAAATAAATAATGGCCCAAATGCTGAAAGGCCAGTGATTCCTAGTGCTGGTAAAATAGCATTAAAAATAAAGCCAGGAATAGCAATAAGAGTAGTACCCACCAAGATAGATCTGATTTGGTCTTTTCTCTGCCCTGTAGAACTACGCTGAGCTTTTATAAACAGTACTACCCCCCAGATAGTGTAAATAGGCAAGTAGGCAATTACAAAAATATACAGCCAGCCGGTCTGTATCTGCTGGGCATAGGCATTAGAAGTGACTACATTAGCGGCCGTAGGACTAAACAAAATGATAATAAAAGCTGGAATAAACAATATAAGTCTTAGCGCACGACTGACTTGCTTATCAGTAGTGAATGTCATACTAAATAATAAGAAAAAGTATATCAGTAGCGCTGCACCAACAATAGCAGCTTTCGACCAAAAAAGTGCTAAGCTTGGCTCTGCAGAAATATTGGCCATGAGATTGGTTATAGCCCAAAGCGACAATGAAGAAGTGAAGTAGAAAAAGTTTCTGTTAGAAGGTTTCTGGGGATTATTGACGTAGACTAAAAGACCTAGAAAAAATGTTAGGACTGTAGTGATGACTAATGAAAGGTTAGTAAGCATAACACTTATATTTTAGCAAAAAATAACACTTTAAACGTAATTAACCCCCGGCGTAATGCCGGGGGTTAATGATTATTTTTCTAGCCAAACATATGCGCTTGGCTCTTTTTGGTTCTTAAAGCCCTTAGACTCAATTGCGTAATAAGCTTGGTAGCCGAGTTCGGTCATTTCTACAACCGCCACCCTATCGCCCATTTGCTCTATGAGCTCTGGTAGCCACTTACTGTTTTTTGAATAACAGTCAAATGCTGCAATGCCATTATTGCTAACGACAAAGTTAATGAGCTCGGCTAGCAGAAGCTCGCTGTAATGTAGGCCTTGAAGGCCAGGGTCTACAAGCAATGCACCAAAATAGTAGATGGTGCCTTGCTTGTAATGATCCGGGTACTTCATCTCAAAAAACTCTGGTGAAATCCAGTCGATTGCCCTAAGATCTACGGCCACAAGAGCCATAGCTAAAGCCATGTCATCTTCCCAGAGCACAAATTTGAGCATGCGCGCATCTGACATTTCATCTCTAAACTCACTCTCGTGCATGTACTGTCTGCACGGCGAAGCGGTTCGGAGATCTGCAAATGCAGTGTTGTAGAGCTTCCAGAATTTGTCTTCTAGCTCAATATCCACTTGGGTTTCTCTAGTTATTTTCATGGCTCTCTCCTCTCATTGCAGCACAGCCTTTGCTATGCCGTAGATGACTCCACTAGCTATCCACACCCAAATACCTATTTTCAGTTTCTTGGGTAGTGTGCCACATGCTAACGGATACAAATATGGCAAGGCCCAAGCTAGACGATTGATAATAACACCTAGGACTGCTATCAGCCAGGCGTTATTAAGAGTTCCCTGAACGGTCATAAAAATGCCAAGGTAAAATGGCAAAAAAGAAAACACGTAAAGCCCAATAAATATCTCAAACTTTACATGGTACTCCTCTACCGCTTTACGGTTGAGCTTGTCTAGGCCTCTAAAGGCATGGCTGCGCGACAGCACAAGTAGCAATACTAGTGCTAGGCTAACCACGACTCTTAGCCAGATCCACATTCCTAAGTAGAAAAATGCAGAGTTAACCACCAAGACAGGAACAATAAAGACCATGGCCTTAACTGTGCTTGGTGTCTTAAATGCCACTTCAGCAACCATTAAGGCTCCATTTCTAGGTACCAACACCAATCTGGCGAATTGCGATTATTATACTACAAATAATATTTTTAGGTTACAATTAGTTTATTATGAATATACAAATCACAAAAGGCAGTGGCACTGGCCCCACTGAACTGTCGGCTTTTGATTCAGCCCTAATGAGTGCTGGCATTGGAGATCAGAACCTGATCTATCTAAGCTCCGTAATTCCGCTTGGTTGCAATATCGTATACGAAAAGCCTTCTTTTACGCCAAAAGATTTTGGTAGCAAGCTTTATGTTGTGATATCCGAAGTCCGCAGCTCAACCGTCGGCCAAGAGATGTGGGTTGGCATAGGCTGGGTTCAAGAAGCCAGCACTAAAAAAGGCCTCTTTGTGGAGCACCATAGCAATACACAAAAAGGCCTTGAGGATATGATATCTAACTCTCTTAATCATATGACTGCAAGCAGGCCAGATGACAACTGGAGTGAGATACAGATGTCCATAGAGAGCACGACCTGCAAGGGTCAGCCAACCAGTGTACTTGTATCGGCGGTTTATCAGATTGAGGGATGGTAGCGAAAGCTACTTATTGGCCTTGATAGTGTTCTTATCTTGCTTGCTAAAATAGAATATATAAAATATTTCTAGAATACCTGCAGTACTAACTATTATAAAAACCAAGAACCATACTTTCTGGTCTTTTTTAGCGGCAATCCAAAGTGCCCATGCCTTCCAGGCAGTTGACCAAATGAATATAAGAATAAGCCACCATATATTATTTTGAATAATTAAATTAAAATCCATGTATTTATTTATACTCCTATTAAACTAAAAAGTCACCGTTTAGCTACTAGACTCAGGCTTTGCAACTACTACCACTCGGCCATCAGCTGCTCCGCCAATTGTACAGGTATATATTGTCAGTTGAGCTTCGGACGTCTGGTCTTCCACCTCAATTGCATTAGGTTTGACGGTCTTTAATTTTGAAATTTTATATTTGTACTGTTTACCTTCCCAATTAACTACAACTTCATCACCTACTTTTGAATTTTTCAAATCATAAAAAATTGATTTCTTCTTGATCTCCCCAGGGCTATATCCCCAGACAAAACTGTGGCCTGTTATGATCATGTTACCACCCTTAAGCGGGTTACCTTGATCTGGCAGGCGGTGCCAGGCCAAACCTTTGTCCAGCACGTTAATATCACCTTGTTCAATACCAGCTTGAATACCTACACTAGGTATAAATATTGTATTTTTATCTGCCTGAGGTTTTTGTTCGACAGCCTGCTTTATTGCTTTAGATGGCTTCTTTGCGAGCCTTGGTGTTATTAGAAGGTAAGCTATGTATAGCCCGAGTATTACTAATATTAAACCTATAAACATAAGTAGTAATTTACCTTTTTTATTTCTTGGCTTTATAGATGGCGCTTGATAGCTAGTATATTGCATAAGCTTTAATTATATCTTAAAAGATGACTTTATAAAAATTGAATTGGCCTCAGATTTTTGCTTGCTCTGTAAGGGCATAATCATAATGAAATAAATAGCAGCTATTCTATGCTTTTTATAAGATTTATCTGACACAAAAATACTCCATCCTATTCGAAGATTTTATACTAAAGTGGAAAATTCATAATTTTTAATTAACTTATGATTATATTTGGTATACTTGTGTTATGAAGAAAATCACAAAACAAGCCAAAAAACTAAACAACTATCAAATAATACTATTCACCTGGGCGGCTACATTGTCGCTTGGATACTTTATTAGTGTTATAACTTTCAAAAATATAGTGCCGTTTTTTACAATTTGGGCAATTCTAATAACGATTGCGCTGGTAGTTCAGCTTAAGCTAGGAGGCTTTGGCGATAAAAAGATCAAACTGATACAGGCCCTTTGGCTGCTAGTAATAGTGGTACCAGGCTTTGTGTTTAATTATTTTGAATATCAAGGTCTAGCGCCATTAATTGGTAATGGCTTTGCGGGCTGGCCAGCAACCTGTGCAGTAGCAATGGTAATTATTGCTGTGATATACAAATTTAATTTAAGCTATTTCTTATTGGCTGGCCTGTATGCCTTTTTGGCACTGGTGGTATTTATGGTGTCGGGTACGACCACTCTGCTAATAATCAGTGGCCTGGGCTTTGGAATAATATGCAGTATCGATGCCATGCTCGAGAACACCAAGCTACGCAAAGGGCTAGCTACCAAACTTAAAAGCAGTTAAGGCTGCTCTCGCACTTCTCTAGCAGATATCTGCAGCAATAATTATATGTTGCAATTGTTTTAAACTAACCTCATTAACTATCACTTTTGCCGTACTTCACCGACATCGAGCTCCAAGAAAGCAACAGGCTAACGAACTAATCATTATCCAGGATTGTCTGAAGACCTGAAGCACTAGCTATCAGGGCAAGTTTATTCTGGATCAAGATTGTTCGGTAGCCTGAGGCGCTTATTGGAGTGAGCCAAAGTCGGTTATTTTTGCTCCACTTTTGATACCAAAAGTGGTAACCAATATAAGACAATAAATTAAAATAGCGGTGCTCTGTAAATATTCAAGTGAACTTGATATTTACACGGCGCTCCTCATACACCGAACCTTTGGGTTTCTCGTCCTTTCTCTGGTCATAAAAAAAATACTCCAGATAAACTGGAGTATTTTTTTTATGGTCGGGGTGAAAGGACTCGAACCTTCGACCTCAGCGTCCCAAACGCCGCGCGCTAGCCAACTGCGCCACACCCCGTCGTCAAATCTTGTACATAAGCTTAGATTGTCTTCCCCTAGATGCAACAAGCAGAATATAGAATCTGCTTTGTTCCATCGTAAAGAAAGGCAAACGCTATGGAGGGCCAGGCGGGATTCGAACCCGCGACATGCTGCTTAAGAGGCAGCCGCTCTAACCAACTGAGCTACTGGCCCAAATCTGGAAGGGCTATTTACTATAATAATATGGTGCGCCCTGAGGGATTCGAACCCCCGGCCTTCTGATCCGAAGTCAGACGCTCTATCCAGCTGAGCTAAGGGCGCTAAACCAGATTATTCTAACATATTTTTAGTTATTTTTCTAGCCTATATAATCATTTTTGAGCCCGTTGGCACCAAAATAATTATGTTTCTATACTGCTAAAGCCTGCTTAGGCTTGAGGGGTCTGGGGTGGGGCTTGTGGTGCCTGCGGAGCAGAAGGTGGAGTTTTACCAGCCTTATCTAGGGGTCTTTTTACTACAAAGTAATAAATAATTGAAGCTATAGCAGATACCCCGATGAACAACGATACTATTAGTACTATCATCCACAAATTTTTTTGACCATCGTCCTGCCAGTTTGTACGCTTAAATACGTCTACCAACATAAAAATCCAGAATATGAATAAGGCGATACCTATAACAAAAAATATTCCCCACACAATCAATAATCCAATTGCCAATCCAGCGCTCGCTGTGCTGTCTGCTGTGGTTGTGGTAAATCCAGAATTGTAATCGCTTTGAGCTTTAGCGGCTAGCGGGGCTAGCGAGGCAATTACACCGGCTCCAGATGCGTATTTTAATGATATTTTCATTTTAAACCTCCTATTTTATTTGATTAATTATAGTATTCCACATTATAGGTCAATTAATCAAATTTACTTATGTTTGTTGCGATATTTACGCTTAACCATGAAGTAATATATGGCAGAACCTATAATTCCTGTGAGCACCATTATTAGTAACCATGTTAGCTTATCATTTTCATGCTCCCAATCTTTGCGATTGATAGCATCTACCAACATAATTATCCAAAATACCCAAGTAAATATTACAAATGCAACCGTAGCAAGCATGATTAATCCAACCACAATAAGTAGCGCCATGCTAGCTGTATTATAGGTGTCAACAATTGGGGGTTTGGCCCATTCTACATATGTGGATTCTTGAGCATGTACAAATGCAAAGTTCATGACCGTAGCTGGTATTATTGCTAAATATTTTTTAATAGCTGCTTCTTATATTCATAAATATAATTATTGCAGATAAAGTATGATGTGACAAATTTGAAAATTTTGCATTATTGC
>Ga0194055_10003537_pt1 | contig 11970 bp, 12 predicted proteins | sample SepL449m_MetaG_FD_155482 | JGI IMG/M metagenome (GOLD analysis project Ga0194055, IMG submission 155482) | Anoxic zone freshwater microbial communities from boreal shield lake in IISD Experimental Lakes Area, Ontario, Canada - Sep2016-L442-9m | ecosystem: Environmental > Aquatic > Freshwater >... | reverse complement strand
ATGTAATTGTTGTGGCGACTTGAGAAGGACGGCTCGAACCCTTGCGCTTTTGGAATGACGCGCTATGCTGGGTTCACGAGAGCCAGAAATATTATGTTCTTGATGTCGCGGCAATGATATCTATAACTCCCGCTACGTTACTGCCATGACTAACCGCACCGAGAGCCTGTGCTGCCGGATGGTCGGGGTTGGCATTGGGGCTGAGAGTATGGCTAGTTGCGGGCTTGCTGCGAAGCATTCTGCAGGCATGGCCACAGGAATCGCTGGCGTAAGGTCTGCCGGCTTGTCTGGGCTTTGGGGAGTCAGCGACAGCTTTCTGAAACGCCTTAGCTACGAGACTTTCAGAAAGGTTCTTGCGATGCTCCGTGTAGAGCTCTCCCCTACCTGTCCAGGCTCTTGATACTCCCGATCAACTCGCCAGTCGCAAGTTCTCGGCCAGCACCCGTACGACTGGCGTCCTCGATGTGTGCCAGCATGCCGGGGTGAAGTTCCCGAGTTCAGTAACCACGGCTGAAATACTTTCTGGAGCGAGGCCGAGGGTGCCGCCAACGTCCGCCGCTCTGAGGTCGCCAAGTAGCTCCCGGGCACGCTGGCTGTGTCGTGTAACGCCTGCGGGCTTTCCTTCACGGATTTTGACGGCGGCGGCAGCGAGGTGAATGAGACCTTGGACGAAAAGAGCTTCGGTTGTCGTCCGTCCAAGTGCGTTCCAGAAGCTCTCCCACACTTCATGAGCCTCCCAGTAGAAGCCCGCGTTATAGAGATCGATGCCGTATAGCCACCGGGAATTGTCGGCGAGCACAGCGGCAAGGGCACGGCTGCGAGAATAGGGCTCGGTTTGCAGGGCAGCGAGCACGGTGGCAGAGATTGGTGGCTCGTGGGCTGAATCCTGGGCGGCATAGAGGTGGCCGGCAGGATTATTCACCGGGTGCGGCAGGTCATGGCCCGGAACATAACTATAGGGTGGGAGTTCAATGGCCGGGGCATAGCGTGGTTCCGACATTTCAGTCCTGCTTCCGGACAAACTCGAAGAAGTCCTGCCCAAATACCAGCACGCGTTTTACCGACCGGATGAAACGGCAGCCCTTACGCCTCAGTACCCGCCACGCTGCTGCACGAATACCAAGGCGCGGTTGAAGCTCGGGCAACGTGTAGAGCTCGTCGCTCCGGATGAAGCCCGAGGAAAGCTTTGAGGGGAGTGGTTCGGGCTTGGGTGGTCTGGGCATGGCGGAGCTCCGAGTAATGATAGGAATCCTACGAGCGTGGCGATAGAACGGCTCACTCACCTGGTGAAAGCCCGGCCGGAGGGCTGGGGTGAAATCGCCGGGCTGGATACACGCTCCCTGTCCGCCTACTCGCGTTTGGCCCGCTCGTAGTCCAAGACCTCAGCGTGCAGATAGCCGACACCCTCCAAGGTGGTCATCGAAGAGATCTTGTACGGCAGATCCTTAAAATCCTCGCTCAAAGATCTGTCCACAACCGCCAGCACGCCGCCCCTGTCGAACTCCACAGTCTGGCGGGCGACACTAAGTGGCAGCCCGAGTCGACGAAGGTCTTTCGTACTACGCTCTATCGCTCTTTCGCTGAGCCAGAGTGGCTTGAATAGAATCTTTTCAGCATCAGGGCCAAGCAGAATCCGCAGGGCCAGCAGCCAACAGGGCGTCAGTTTGGCCCCGACTTCCTTGAACCAGCCAAATAAGGGCTGGCACACATAGGCACCTGGATCCAGTTTTGATGCGTTCGACAGGTGATCCCAGCGGCTCACGTCGGGCACCTCGTGATACGCAAGCGGGCACAGGATCTCATGCGGCGGCTCGGCCCAATACTCGAGCGTCCGTGGTGAACGCCCTTCTTGCCCAAGGGCCGCCTGCCGCCGTTCAAGGTCGATTTCACGCAAGTCAGAGGGTTGTGGGTTCATGTTTGCCTCAATTCCTTTTTTATGAAGTAGTTGCCGTCGCTATTGACGCTCGTGGGATTCCCTCGGCCTTGGCTGTTGCGACTTTCAAGGGCACGCCCATGTCCGCGTCAAACATGGTCAGGCACCGGAACCCAGTTTTCTTGTCATGTTCCTCTTCCCAGCCGTTCCTAGTGAATTCCTGGAAACACATGCCGAACAAAGCGCTGGCTACATGCCACCCGCTCGTTACGAACACGCGCGTCAGAGTTGTTCCATGGTCTTTGGGTATCGTTTCAGCTCCGTGTGTTTTGAGTGGGGGCCGTACTGACAGGGGCAAGCGGTTCGATGTCGTGTCCCGGGCTGCCTATTCCTCATCCTCCTCATTGAAAGCCAACTGGGATTTCCACTGCTCCCACACGATGTTGTTCCAGAAGTCGACCATACGGTCGTCGTCGGCATCTTCATCCCGGAAGTCATCATGGTCATCGTGCTGGGGAAAGTGAGCCAAGATCACCCACGTATAACCTTCTTCGTCGGTCCCGAACTCGACGGCACCCTCGGGGAGCAGGTTGGCGAGTCCGGCGTAGAGGTTGTGCACGTAAGCTTTCGTTCGGGCATCAATCACGGGGTGGCTATCGTCCTGCTTTGTGTAGCCGTCGTTGCCAAAGAGGATGATGCAGAATGTCTCGTCTGCATCGTTATTCCAGTGCCGCATGGCTCCACGGTGCGATTCATTGCAGTTCTCGGAAATCAGGGCAGCCGCTTCGGCGGCCTTTGTCGTGTTGTTCATCGTCAATGCTTTCATGGTGATGTTCCTTTCAGGTGCGCAGGGTCCTTTTTTCTGTCTGCATTTTCTTTCTGCCGTTGTTGTGATCAGCGGATTTTTTCGTTGTTGTCATTTTCGTGCTTCTCATGCACGGCCCCACCAGCGTTCAGCGATGCTGCCGCCGCGACAGCGATTCGAGTTGCAAGGGCACGCGACTGGGCCCGTCTCACCGATGGCCTGATGCCCGCCCAAGTTTCTCCTACTCGCGTCACTTTGTGTTGCCACCATCGGGCGAACTTCGGGGCTGGAATGGTGGTGGCGGGCCAATAGACCTTGAGAGCGTTTTGACAAATTCACCGCTTCTGTAGGGAAAAATAAAAATCAGTCCGTTCATCCCAGCGGCGGGACGGCGCTAGCCGGCCCGATGCTCGTCAATCCTTCTGTCGCCGGCCTTCAACATCGACTCGAACTCTTCGAGCGCCGCAAGCAACCCGGGAATGTGGAGCAGATATGCCGTGGCCAGCATCCTGAATGTCACGAGGGTCTCCGGGCATAGAACGAACTCAAGATCATCGCGTGAGTAGTGCGACGATGAGTCGGGCTCGCCACCCTGGCCGCGCTCATCCGCCTGGCTCTGGGCCGTTACCTGCCGCAAAAACATTTGGAGTTGATCGACGCCCCGGTGGCCCCATCGCAGGTCTTGGTCCCAGGCGCTCAGGAGTCTGCCTAGGTATTCGAGCTTGTCTGTGTCTGTCTGCATTTTCTTTCTCCTTTGGTTGTGATCAGCGGACTTTTTCGTTGTTGTTATTTTCGTGATTCTCATGCACGGCCCCACCAGCGTTCAGCGATGCTGCCGCCGCGACAGCACTTCGTATCGCAAGGGCACGCGACTGGGCCCGTCTCACCGATGGCTTGTCGGCCACGGTCGGCCAGATGGCTTCCGGGATGATGCTCGCGAGCTTCGTCACGCTCGAAACCTCGCAGCACCACTCCTTTCCCTTTCGCACTTTTCGAACCACCACGTGAAGGCCTCCACCAGCGAAGCCGCAACCAAGGTCCATGTGGTCGATATCGAACCCGGCGGCTCCGCAATCTCGCCAGAAGTCGTCGTCTCCCTTGCCCGGGTAAGGCCAATACCACGGGACGATCTTCCCCTTGTGTTGCCCTACGGCGACCACCATGACCAGACAGAAATAAGGAGTCGTGCCTCGAGCCTCAAACAACTTTTGAAGTTGGCCAATGACAGGCTTGCACACGTAATGTCCGGCCGTCACCTGCATGGGCACCCGATCTTCAAATGGACGGGCAGACTCCCACGTCGCGACCAGATCACCCCAGAGGTCATAGCCTCGCACGTCGCGATCCTCAGGCGTGATCAGGGACTCGGGCGGAATTTTCTTGGCGCGTCGACGGCTCGCCCCGATGGGCATGTTCCAAGCTCGAAAGAAGTCCTCCTCTGATTCGTTGACGACTTTGTTGAAATCTGGGATGTCAGCTGGGTCTGTTGTGTTGGACATAAACAGTTCCTTTGGGATGAATGAAAACTGAACGCTTACTCAATGTCGATTAGCTAGGCGTTGGCATCCCCGCACCTTGACTGGCAACGGGTGGCCACCATACGCGGACACCCACGTCATGCCGGCCACTTGGCATCGGGGCTCATGCGGAGCTCGATAATCCGCTGAACAGTCAGCAGTGCTTCCTGGGCTAAGTCGACGAGGTCCTTGAGGTTGTCCTCGGCATCTTTAAGCGGCTCGAGGGCGGCGGCTCTGAGGTCGGTTGGGGTCAGGTCTTTTGCCAACCCGTAAAGAGCGTCATCCAAGTCGTCGGCAAGCGTAATAAGGTCGTTCGAGGCAGGACCAAAGCTCTTGCCGTGCTTCTCCAGCATCTCTGCGACGGGGCAGAAACGAATCCTGTTCTCAGTGGTAGTCGAACACGTGTCGGTCATGATTAATCACTCCGTTGTTTGTGCACCCGCGATCGAAGTTACTCGCGGCGTGTGTTCGAAATATATCGGCGACTATCTGGGTGAACAGTCGTGTTGTCATGCGGCACGCCTATGCGCCCCACCCATGTCAGATGCACGATCGTGGCGCCGTCACCGAGCAAGTGATGAATTCGTGATGAGCGGTGGTCAATAGAAAGTGACCTAGCGGCTCCGGTGAAGAGCATGCTCGCGGTGGGTCGTAGCGACGGGCGGTGAACACGGAGGCTGGCACAGTGGCTGGCATAAAGCCTCGCCGCATGCCGTGATGCCTCTTTGCCCCACAAAACACGACGTGCCGCAAGGGGCCACGAGCACCCCTACGGCACGAGCGTAAAGACGGCAGGCTGGCAGCAGCGGCTATTCGTATTCCGCTCTACGAGCCGCGACGGCCCCCTCCCACTGCTCCTCCATGTGGTCCAGATATTCCCTGGCCTCATTGAAGCACGCAGAGTAGTTATCCAGGTCCCAAGTGGGTACTAGTGCGAACTCGCCTGGCTCGAAGAAACTCTCGTCGTCGCTATCGGTCGGCGTGGCGAGATATAACCAGTCATATTGGCACATCCCCAACAGCGGTCTCAACCACTCCTTGAATTTCAGGCGGGCACGGAAGATTGCATCATTGCTCGTTGCCAGCTCTTCTGGCGACGGTAGCCCACGAGGCTTTCCTTTGGTGGTCTTGAGGACTACTGGACTATCGCTCGTAACAACTTTCTTAAGCATTATTATGCCCCCGTGATTTCCGAAACCGCCGGCTGCCACAACTGACTGCCGGCACCGCTCACGCAACGTGGGCGGCAGCGTTAGGCATGACTTTCTTATGTCGAAGGACACACCGAACGCTGTAAGTAGTGGTACTCGCGTTCTGGCAATAATCCAACGCAATACGCCGTGAGCACACCTATGCGCCGCGAGCTGCATAAGGGCTAGATAGTTCGCCGCCCTGCTTGCGCACGCTGCGAGTGTCGCTATGATCGACGGCACCTCCAACCAGCCGGGAAGACACGATGTCGCTGCCAACTCGAGACAATATCTTGTGCTGCCACCGGCGATGCTCGCTGGCTGCCATCGCCGATCACGCGGCGGGAGAGCGGGCAGCGGGAAGTCAGCAGTTGTCGTTGCAGAATCGCTCTGGATATAGCCTCCTGCGGGCCACGATCGCCGGATTGCGAACACACGCCCCCTGCGGATTTCCCGTCGTCGTGCGAACTGGTGGCGTGCCCGTGACCATGGACGGATTCTGTATCCGCCGCCGATCCCGATTCGTGATTCACCTCGGCGACTGCCTCAGCCCAAGTAACTCCGTCGCGGTCCTGATTCACGAATGGGCACACGCACGCGGCTGGTCGCATTACCTGGATCGGGCGGCACAGGACGTCAGGGCGGGCACGATCACCGAGGAAGAGTTTGATGAGATCAGCCACGGGCCCGCGTTTGGCGTCGAATATGCGGCTTGCTGGCGGGTTTTCTCGGGAATAGTGCTGCCAGCGGTCTCTTAAGTAAGGACGTTGTTGACATCAATTCAACCGTTGTGGCTATGCCCTCTGCACACGATGCACGCGATAATTCTGATTTTGGGGTCGGTCCTTTGTATCTACACAGATAGGGGGCGACCTAGAATTGCCAATTATCGCGTGCATCGCGTGCAGCCATTCTCGTTCGACTGCCCAACGCCCGTTGTGGCTCACGCTCTCGCCAGATTTAGTTATTTAAAAGCCGATGGGCCGCCGCCGCGAGTCCGAGATCAAAGTAGGCGGTCCGTCCGCGGTCCCGGCCACTCATAGTCCGGAAGGAAGTGTGTCCACGGCGTTTCAGTTCGTTGCCCAGTCGCTTTCCCGTCCACATAAAGACGTTTTCGCCTCGGGCCTCCAGCCAAGCGTGAAAAGCCTTCATGAACTCGTCAAAGAAACACTGGTTGCCGGGATACGGGTCGCAGCACTCTTCCAGGAACCCACCCAATAAATCCTGACCCGCTACGTACTCGTCAGTGGCCTCTGTTACGGCCATCGCGAGGGGTATGCCGTTGGCGAGGAAGTCCCGCATGCCGGCCAGACACCAGTTCAGGATGCCGGGCCGAAATTCTTCTGATTCAAGCCGCGTCTTCAGCGTGCTGTCCTGATTAGCACCTTTGAAGCTTGCCCGCCACGGAATGATCTTGAGCCGCCGCCGGATGCCCTCGTCGGTGCCATTGATCGTCGGCGGATCATTGAAGCTTACGTGGACATGCCAGGTAGGGTTCATGTACCAGAAATCCTCGCACATCCGCCTCGCCGACACCGTGTCCCCGCCCGTGATGAGCTTGACGAAGGCTTCCCGTAGCCGCCGCCCGCCTTCGCACTCGATGGCCAGCACGAGCCGCTTCCCATACATCAAAGCTAGTTCAGTTGGATGGCTGTTTCCCTGCTTCATCATCAGGAAGTCTGCCGGAGCGGACGCGACGTAATCCCCGAGCATTTTTCCAATGCTGCCCAAAAATGTGCTCTTGCCGTTGCCACCGTTTCCATAGTGGCACCAGAGAGACTGCATGGAGACGTCCCCGGAGAGCATGACGCCGGCAGAGACTTGGAGGAACCGGACTAGTTCGGGGTCGTCCTGCATGGCTTCGTGAATGAAATCCTCCCATCGCTGAGCTCTGGCCTCGGGGTCATAGTCCACCTCGGCCACCTGCGTGATGAAATCCTCCTGCCGGTGCTCTCTGAACAAGCCGTTCTGTAGGTCGATGGTGCCGTTCCTGAGGTTGAGCAGATACGGATGCCGATCGAGCTCGTCGTGGGTGATCCGGATAGCCTGCTGGCTCTTGGTCAGCCCGACGATGTTCTGGATGTGCTTGGCAGCTCCGCAGGCTTTGATGAACCGGAGAGCCGGCACGGTCTTCTGTTCATTGGGGAGAGCTGCGAATTCCCCCCAAAGTTGGTCGCGGAGTCTCTGGGCTTCCTGAATGGCCGCCGCACCGTCATCGAGCTTCCACCGCCGGCCGTCCCAATAGATCCACTTGTGCCATGTGTCGACGTACCGAATCCGACTGCGGCTCTCGGCGGCGAGCCTGCGGGCAAACCCGATGTCGTCGAGTGTGGTCTCCCGTGTCAGATCAAGCGGTAACCCATGTTCATCAGGGTCGCCGGAGGTCAGCTCCTCATTGCCCGCAGCTATGACGGCCAGGGCACGGCTCTGTCGATTCCAGTCGAAGAAACTGTCTTCCTCACGGCCCTCATAGGCTCGCTGTATGGTCCGAGAAATATACGTTCGATGGTTGTCCCATTTGTCCCGTGCAAGTGCACTTCGCCGCATCAGCGACTCAACGAGGGCGTGTTGGTCGCGTCCGCACATGAACACAAGAGATCCAGCCAGGGCGAGATCTGCTCTAGAGGCATCACCGTCGTATTTAGCGGTGCTCCCCGCCCAGAGCTCAGGGAATCCTTGGCAAACGCTGTGTGCCCGCTCAATGATTGCCTCTTCGGAGGCTGGCGGTGGTGGTGGCGGCGTCGCTCCTGGAACTTGGGCCGCCAAAGAAGCCGATGACGTGGTATTTCTCGCTGCCCGCCCCGCCCTAGCCCGCCGCTTATCCAGCTCAAGTGCCAAGTCATCCAGCTGTTCTTGGCAGTTCTCCACAAAAAACGACCCCAGCGGCAGGTTGTGCCCCGTGACCGTGAAATAACGGCCGGCCGAGTACATCTCGATATTGCCGACCTTGCGGCCGCCAGTCACGTCTCCGTGAACAATGATATGGATGCCGGTGCCAGACGGGCTGAACTCGGTGTAGCTGCGGAACGCAGAGATGACCGCGTTAGCCTCTGCGGTTACCCGCGGCGGATCGCGAGTGATTGAGTTGTCGATATCGATGCCCGCCCAGCCATTACCAAGCACGAAGCCGATGCCGGTTGCCTTGCCATCCTGCACCGCCGCCATGGCTGTATCGAAATCAGACCAGGTACTCGGGTCCGTGCTACTGGCCTTCCGCGTCGGCTGGCTGGCCCGCCTGGGCTCTTTCGTGAACTGGACCGTGCCGTCCTTGCGAGTCTTCGGCACGGCAGCCCAGCACACCCACCGCCGAGCCTGTTTCATCTCCTCTGGGATTCCGCTGGCCCTTGCCTGCAGTATTCGCGTTTCTTCCGTGATCATGCACCACCTGCTGCTCTTTGATACTTCGCCAAGACATCACACTGGCTGGAAGTATCTGCAGGTAGCTGGCTCTCCGCTGCGCTGTTTCAAAGCACAACGCCTATGCGCCGCGGGTCTTCTTCTTTATCCGCTTGGTGCTGGTCTTCTTGGTAGCCCGCTTTCTCGCAGATGAGTGGTCACCTTTTGCGGCCGCTTCTTTGCTCTGGTTGGACATATCGGCAAGGACGCCCCCAAGCGGATTTACTCGCCACTGCTCCCCCGCGTGAAGCTTCTTGCCGCTATGTTTTCGGGCAAGCTTTTTGCCGTCAAGAAAACCCCATGGGATCTGTACCGCCAGCCCGGCCTGCTGCATTGCATAAAACAGGCTCTCAAACTGCTTGGCAGGCGTCCTGTTATTGTCGCCGGTGAGCACTCCCGCACTCAGAAGCAGTGACCTCTTATCACCCTGCTTCCACTGTTGTTCTTGGCCGCAATCCTCTTTAGTGATTGTCCGAATCGCTACGCCAGCCCGTTTCGCTTGTCCATCAAGCTGGCTCCGCCACTTCCGCTCTACAGCGTCGTCGACAACGAGGCGACTGAACACCCTGACCATCGCCGTCACTTCCTCGCTGGGTTCGGCCTCTCGCTTAGCACACTCCGCGTCTAGCTTCACAAGCACCTCCGTGATTTCACCCCCAATGAGGTTCAGACACAGCACCGTTACTATGAATTTTAGCTGAGCTTGATTGCCGCTCATCAGATCCGCGTATTGCTTGATGCACGCAACATGGCGGCGGAGAAGTTCCTTCTTAGCTTGACGTGTTTCCCGCTTTGTGGTGGCCAGCTTCGCACACGTGCCCGCCCAGTCGCCCCAACACGCGACGAGCCTCTCGGTGCAATCAGTCCACTGCTGAACGCTGCTCATGCCAGCATCAGGTGCTTCCGCGAGTGCGGCCAGTTCGTCTAGCGCCGCACGCATCTTCCCATGAATAGCGGTAGCGTGTTCATTATCTGGCCGGGCACGGACAGCATTTTCGACCCCAGCTAGGTCGAGGCCGCCTGCACCCTTCTGATCATACGGTAGCTTCATCGCATCAATGAGCCACCGTACCGCCATTGAGGCAAGCTCGGCAAGCCGCTGGTGCATCACCTGCGTCAGGTCACCTGCTGCCTGTTTCTTGGCATGCTGCACGGCCTTTTCCACAAAATGGAGGACGAAATCCTCTGTCGAAATGTCGGGCGGTGCAATCTCGTAGTCCCACTCTGCTTGTTCGTCATCGTCTTCAAGTCGGCCCGCCGGAAACCATTGCTTCGTTCCACAAACAAACTCACTCAAGTGTTCAAGCACCGCAGCATAGTTCTCAAGATCGCGTAGTCGCAACTCGTCTTGAGCCGTGATTCCGTTGCGTTTTTTATTGTGGGCAGGGGGGGCTCTCTCATCACATTCAGCGGCAATCTTTGCGAGAAGTCGGTGTAGGCTGTCACGCGTGACGCTCGCTGCGGCCAGAGCGATGACGGCGGGGGCTTCGAAGTGTCCTGCCCAGGCAACAAGGGCCCGCCCGAAAACAAAAAGGCGATCCAAGCAAGCCGAGTCATTCCACGCACGGCTCGCGGCGACAACGACTTCCGGCTGCGACCCATATAGCCCTGCGTGACCCACCATGTTTTCGTGAGACAACTGATTGCCGGGGTACCGTGGCATGCTTTCGTTCCTCGCGTGTGGTGGCTTCCCATGCAGGCTTCGACGCTTGCCATAGGCTGCCGCGCCGAGCGACGCATTGCAATATGTGCATGGCGATTCAGACCACATGCCCTTGTGCCGCCACCGCTTCACGAGCAGCGCATAGGCGTACCTAACAAGTTCCTGCTTGCCCCAGTGATATGCGGGGCAACAATCCGGTAGTCGTGATCACGCGATCACATGAAGCACTTGAACACCGCGTGGTGGCAAGGATTAATAAATGCCGTCGAAAGGAAGCTTACTATGAGCAAGAAGAAGAAGAAGAGCAAGAAGCCAGTTATATTTGAACCTCAATCTTTAGAAGAATGTTTAGAAAAACATAATCGCATCGAGCCGCTCCGCAAGGATCTTGAGCGTTATCTGTGTTTTCATGAGAAGGAAAACGCATTGGTCATTCACCACCCGTTCTGCAACCAACAAATCTACGATTTGGAGCGGTGTGCTCTTATCCACGAAATAATAGATGAACGAACCCCGGACGCAGACGCCTGCTTTGAAGACCACGACTACGAGGGCTACATTTACCGCATCGCGGATGGTTTACGGCCTCAATGGCTTGCGAAAGACGCCCATTTGATGCCTGATGATCGCTACTGGACGATACTGGGATGGGTCTATTGGGACCTGCAGTTCACCCACTATAACTTCGACCTCTTCCACCAGTTATTTCGTGCCGATCGTCCGGGGCGAGAGAACCTGATGGAACCCGACGAGAGAGATGTGCTTGCTAGGCTCCCTGACGAACTCACGGTCTATCGGGGCTATGCCTACGAAGATGACGACGAGCAAGATTTTGCAGACGGGATCGCTTGGACGCTCGATCGCCACTGTGCCGTCTGGTTCGCGAATAGACACCGTGGACCGGAGATTGCACCCAGGTTGATTACCGGCAAGGTGTTGAAGAAAGACGTTTGGGGCTATTTCGAGGGGGGAGACCTGCTAATTCCAGCGGAAAAAGTTTTTGACACTAAGAACCGGCAAGCTTATGACAAGAAGGCTTGGTGTTGTGGTGACGATTACAACGCCAAGTCCAAGAAGCCCTTCAACGTCGAGGATTACATCAAGAAGTCGTAGCTACGGAGGAAGGCGTGCCCGGCGGGTGCAGGCCGGGCACGCCCCTTACGGGGATAGCCGAAAGCGGTACTATTCGTCGTACGCGGCTTCGTTGTCCCCGCACGGCAACTCCTGATATTCGTCAGAGACACTGTCGAACCACGGCGATAGGTCCGGGAAGTTCATGCGTAAGCCAGCACACGCACGGCTGGGTCTCTGGGTGCCTGGGCAGCTAGGTGCCTAGGGAGGAGCCGTAAATTCATAGGGTCAATGAGAGCTTGATATTTATAGCGAAGGCTCCAACCCGGCACTCAATCTAGGGCCGCGGTTTCTATAGACCCCCAATAAGGGTTATGCTTCATTTGTTCGAACCGTTCCACTGAGGAGACTGTTTATGAACCAGTTTTTGAACCGATCTATGCCCAGTGCTGGAT
>Ga0194055_10003536_pt1 | contig 11974 bp, 11 predicted proteins | sample SepL449m_MetaG_FD_155482 | JGI IMG/M metagenome (GOLD analysis project Ga0194055, IMG submission 155482) | Anoxic zone freshwater microbial communities from boreal shield lake in IISD Experimental Lakes Area, Ontario, Canada - Sep2016-L442-9m | ecosystem: Environmental > Aquatic > Freshwater >... | reverse complement strand
CCCGGCGATTCAGGTCCACATCGGGTTTCATCGGAGCCTCCTCTTTCGTCCAGCCGGGATTACAGTGGCCTCATGGCCTCGGCTCAGTACACGATCGCCGGCACGCTGATCACCCTGCCGGTGCACGTCCGAAAGGCCGACGTTCACACCGCGATGTTCTCGGTGAGCGCCGACGCCGCCCAGCGGCTCATCGACTACAGCGGGCTGCGGGTGTGCGAATTCCGCCCGGGCCGCGCCGTGGTGACGCTGATGCTGGCCCGCTACCTCGACGGCGACCTCGGCCGCTACCACGAATTCGGCACCTGCGTCATGGTGAACCCGCCGGGGTCGACGGCCCGCGGCCTGAAGGCACTGGGCGATGCGGCGGCGTTCATCCACCACCTGCCGGTCGATCAGGCTTTCACGCTGGAGGCCGGACGAACCATCTGGGGATTCCCGAAAATCATGGCGGACTTCGTCATTCGCGACGGCCACCCGTTCGGCTTCGAGGTGTCCGAAGGCGGCGCGCTGATCGCGGCCATGGATTTCGGCCGGGGTCTGCCGGTCCCGTCGCTGCGTACGGCGCCCCAGGTTCTGACGACCTACTCCTGCGCCGACGGCGTCACCCGCGAGGTGCCCTGGGAGATGACGACCTCGCATGTCCGATTCCGCCCGGCCGGCGCACGGCTGCGGTTGGGCGATCATCCCTACGCGAAGGAACTCGCCGCGCTCGGACTGCCCAAGCGCCCCATGGTGTCCGGTGCGGTGGGCAACGTGGCGATGGCGTTCGGTGAACCGCACGCGCTGCGCTGATCTCACAGCAGAGCGGCCAACTCTCGGAGTTGCTCGCCGCTGCGCGGGCTGACGACCATCATCGTCACCCCGGCCGCCTCCCACACCGCGATCTGCTTGCGCACGTAATCGACGTCGCCGACGATCGCCGCGTCGTCGACCAACTCGTCCGGAATGATTTGTGCGGCTTCGTCTTTGCGGCCTGAGCGGAACAGCTTGGTGACGTCCTCGACGACCTGGCCGTACCCCATCCGCCGGTAGACCTCGGCGTGGAAGTTGGTGTCCTCGGACCCCATTCCGCCCATGTAGAGCGCGACGTAGGGCTTCATCATCGCCATCGTCGACGGACGGTCCTCGGTGATGACGATCTGTGCGGTCGCGCAGATCTCGAAGTCCTCGCGGCTGCGCCGGGCACCGGGACGGGCGAAGCCCTCATCGAGCCACTCGTTGTACATGTCGGCGATGCGCGGGGAGTAGAAGATCGGCAGCCAGCCGTCGCAGATCTCGGCGGCCAGCGCGACATTCTTCGGTCCCTCGGCGCCGAGCATGATCGGGATGTCGGCGCGCAGCGGATGCACGATCGGCTTGAGCGCCTTGCCCAGACCGGTCGTCCCCTCGCCGGACAACGGCAGCGGATAGTGCGGACCGGCACTGGTCACCGGGGCCTCACGCCTCCAGACCTGGCGGACGATGTCGACGTATTCGCGGGTCCGGGCCAACGGCTTGGGGAAGCGTTGCCCGTACCAGCCTTCGACCACCTGCGGGCCGGAGACTCCGAGCCCGAGAACGTGCCGGCCGCCGGACAGATGGTCGAGTGTCAGGGACGCCATCGCGCACGCCGTCGGGGTGCGCGCGGACAGCTGAACCACCGACGTACCCAACCGCATGCGCGTCGTCTCCCGGCCCCACCACGCGAGCGGGGTGAAGGCGTCCGAGCCCCACGCCTCGGCGGTGAACACCGTGTCGAAGCCGGCCTCCTCGGCTGCGGCGACCAGCTCGGCGTGATTCGCAGGCGGCTGCGCGCCCCAGTAGCCGAGTTGCAGACCGAGCTTCATGCCATGCCGCCTTCCAGCCCCCGCAGGACCACCCTACCGATCCTTGCCACGATTCTTAGAACCTGTTCTACTCGATGCTGTGAGCGTCAGCCAGAGCACCTCCACCGCGGTAAAGGCCCTAATAGATTCGCACGAGCCCCCTCTCTCGGCACCGCTGACACTGTCCTTCGACTACACCCGTTCAGTCGGTCCGACACTGGGCGCGTTCTTCACCGCACTGCGCAACCGCCGCATCGTGGGCGTTCGCGGGTCCGACGGCAGGGTGCATGTTCCCGTCGTCGAATACGACCCGGGGACCTATGCGCCGCTGACTGAGATCGTTCCGGTCGCCGGCGTCGGGACCGTGCTGTCATGGACCTGGCAGGCCGAGCCGCTGGCGGGCCAGCCGTTGGACCGGCCGTTCGCGTGGGCGTTGATAAAACTCGACGGGGCCGATACCGCGCTGCTGCATGCGGTGGACGGAAAAGTCGAAACCGGTGACAGGGTGCACGCCCACTGGGCCGACGAGCCGGTCGGTGCGATCACCGATATCGCCCACTTCCTGCCCGGCGACGAGCCCGAACCGGTCCCAGACGGCGACGACGACCGCGACCCGGTCACCATGGTGATCTCCCCCAGCAGTCTCGCCGTCCAGCACACGGCATCGCGGCCGGAGAGCATCTTCCTGCGGGCGCTGCAGAAGGGCACACTGCTCGGGGCGCGGTCCGGCGACGACGGCAAGGTGTACTTCCCGCCGAGGGAAGCCGATCCCGCCACCGGCAGGGCACTCGACCAATTCGTCGAACTTCCCGACACGGGCACCGTCACCACGTTCGCGATCATCAACATCCCGTTCGCCGGTCAGAAGATCAAACCGCCGTATGTGGCGGCCTACATCCTGCTCGACGGCGCCGACATCCCGTTCCTGCACCTGGTCACCGAGATCGACGCCGCCGACGTCCGAATGGGCCTGCGGGTGGACGCGGTGTGGAAGCCGCGCGAGGAGCGGGATTTCGGCATCGACAACATCGACTACTTCCGGCCCAGCGGCGAACACGACGCCGACTACGACACCTACAAGCAGCACCTCTAGAGAGATCAGATGACGAGAGAAGTGGCCGTCGTGGGGTTCGCGCACGCGCCCCACGTCCGAAGGACCGAAGGAACCACCAACGGTGTCGAGATGCTGATGCCGTGTTTTGCGGAGGTGTACAACGACCTCGGGATCACCCAGACCGACATCGGCTTCTGGTGCTCAGGATCCTCCGATTACCTTGCGGGTCGGGCTTTCTCATTCCTCAACGCAATCGACGCGATCGGCGCCGTACCACCGATCAACGAGAGCCACGTCGAGATGGATGCCGCCTGGGCACTGTACGAGGCCTATATCAAGGTGCTGACCGGCCAAGTCGACACCGCACTGGTCTACGGGTTCGGCAAGTCCAGTGCGGGAACGCTGCGCCGGGTGCTGGCCCTGCAGACCGACCCCTACACCGTCGCTCCGTTGATGCCGGATGCGGTGTCCATGGCCGGATTACAGGCCCGCCTCGGCCTGGATGCCGGTAAATGGACCCAGGAGCAGATGGCTCAGGTGGCGCTGGACTCCCTGGCCGCGGCTGGACGCACGGATTCCGAGAAGACCGCCACCAGCATCGACGAACTGCTGAACCGGCCGTTCTTCGCCGACCCCCTGCACCGTCATGACATCGCGCCGATCACCGACGGCGCGTCGGTGATCGTCCTGGCTGCCGACGACCGGGCCCGCGAACTGCGCGAAAACCCAGCCTGGATAACGGGATTCGAGCACCGCATCGAGACGCCGGTGCTCGGCGCCAGGGATCTCACCACCTCGCCGTCAACCCACGCCTCGGCGCGAGCGGCCACCGACGGCGACACCGCGTCGGTTGAGGTCGCCGAGATCTACGCGCCGTTCTCGCATCAGCAGCTGATCCTCACCGAGGCGATCGGGCTGACGCCCACGACGCGCATCAACCCGTCCGGCGGCGCACTTGCCGCCAACCCGATGTTCTCCACCGGCCTCGAGCGCATCGGCTTCGCGGCCCGGCACATCTTCGACGGATCCGCCCAGCGGGTCCTGGCGCACGCCACCCAGGGCCCGGTGCTGCAGCAGAATTTGGTCGCCGTCATGGAGGGACGTCAGTGAGCGGCAAGCATCTGGCGGCGGTGCTGGGCACCGGCCAGACCAAGTACGTGGCCAAGCGCACCGATGTCTCGATGAACGGACTGGTCCGCGAGGCGATCGACCGGGCTCTTGCCGACAGCGGGTCGACCTTCGATGACATCGACGCCGTCGTGGTCGGCAAGGCGCCGGACTTCTTCGAGGGCGTGATGATGCCCGAGTTGTTCATGGCCGACGCCATCGGCGCGACCGGCAAGCCGCTGATCCGGGTGCACACCGCCGGCTCGGTCGGCGGCTCCACGGCCGTGGTGGCCGCCAGCCTGGTCGAATCGGGAAAGTACCGGCGCGTGCTGGCCGTGGCCTGGGAGAAGCAATCGGAATCAAATGCCATGTGGGCGTTGTCGATTCCGGTTCCTTTCACCAAGCCGGTCGGCGCGGGTGCAGGCGGGTACTTCGCCCCGCACATCCGCGCCTACATGCGCCGTTCCGGCGCTCCGTCCCACATCGGCGCGATGGTGGCGGTCAAGGACCGGCTCAACGGCGCAAGAAATCCATTGGCCCATCTGCACCAGCCGGACATCACTTTGGAGAAGGTGCTGGCGTCGCCGATGCTGTGGGACCCGGTCCGGTTCGACGAGACCTGCCCGTCCTCGGACGGCGCCGCGGCGATCGTGATCGGCGATGAGCAGGCCGCCGACGCGCGCGTCGCCGGCGGCCATCCCGTCGCCTGGATCCACGCCACCGCACTGCGCACCGAGCCGATCGCCTACTCCGGTCGCGACCAGGTCAACCCGCGGGCCGGCCGGGACGCCGCGGCAGCGCTGTGGAAGTCGGCGGGAATCACCAGTCCGATCGATGAGATCGACGTCGCCGAGATCTATGTGCCGTTCTCCTGGTTCGAGCCGATGTGGCTGGAGAATCTGGGCTTTGCGGCCGATGGCGAGGGCTGGAAGCTCACCGAGGCCGGTGAGACGGCGATCGGCGGACGCCTCCCGGTGAACCCGTCCGGCGGGGTGCTGTCGTCGAATCCGATTGGGGCGTCCGGCATGATCCGCTTCGCCGAAGCCGCGATCCAGGTGATGGGTCAGGCCGGCGAGCACCAAGTCCCCGGGGCCCGCAAAGCTCTCGGCCATGCCTACGGTGGCGGTTCGCAGTACTTTTCGATGTGGGTGGTCGGGGCCGACAAGCCGCGATGACGCCCGATTACTGCTGCGGCACAATCTCTTTCAGGCCAGCCAGGTAGCGCTGCCCCAGGTCGCGATAGGCCTGCGGGTTGGTCTGGACCCAGAGCTCCGCGCGGGTTCCGGCGATGGGCCCCTTGACTTTCGCGGGTGCGCCGGTGACGAGGACGTCGGGCGGGATCTCGGTGCCTCCGACGACCAGCGAGTGCGCCGCGATGAGGCTGCGCGCGCCGATCACCGCGCCGTCCAGGACGGTGCAGTGGTTGGCGACGAGCGCTTCCATGCCGATGTGCGCGCCGTGGACGGTGCACATGTGGGCGATGGTGGCCCCGGGTCCGACGTCGACCGGGATGCCGGGCGGCGCGTGCAGCACCGACCCGTCCTGGACGTTGGCACCCTCCCGGATCACCACGGGCGCGTAGTCGGCCCGCAGCACGGTGTTGAACCACACCGACGCTCCCGCCTCGACGGTGACGTCCCCGATCAGCACGGCGGTGGGGGCGACGAACGCGGTGGGATCCACTTTGGGGGAACGGCCCTCGAAGGAGTACATCGGCATCGCATACATATACCGCGGTTCCCGATTTACTCTGACACTTCGGCGGAAGGGATGAATCATGCGCAAGGTATGGCTGGGGTTCGGCACGCTCGCTGTCGGGGTGGCCGCCGCTCTGGCCGGACCGGGGGCCGCCCACGCGGACGCCGACGGCGGTAGCAGTGGCGGCTCGAGGGTCGCGCACTCACCAACCTCGCCCGCCGGTGCTTCACGGGGCGCCGAGCAGGTCCGCGTTCCGGGCCGTGGCGCGATGGCCTTGTCGGCACCGCGGCCGGCCGCAACCGTTGGGCGGACCATCGCCACCGTTGCGCCACAGGGGCGAGGGGTGGCCCCGCCGGGATCTCCGGCTATGCCCACCGCTCCCGCGGCTCCGGCCGCGCCCATTGCTCCGGCCGCGCCGGCCGTTCCCGCTGTGAGCTACCGCGTCAACAACCCGATTCCGCCGAGAACGCAGTGGAACGCCAACTACGGCTACTGCGGCGAGACATCGTTCATCAGCGCCGGCCTCAACTACGGCCAGTACCTGTCGCAGTACGACGCCCGCGCCATCGCGAGCCCCAACATTCGGCAGAGTCTGCCCGATTCCCAACTGCTGCTGGGCGTCAACGACGTCGCCGCCGCCAAGAGGATGCACCTGACCGCGGTCCCGTTCAACACCGCACAGCAGACGACGACGGCCCAGTTCCTCACCTGGGTCAAGACGAATGTGACGGCAGGCTATCCGGTGGTCATCGGCGTCTACACCAACGAATACCGATTCGACGGAAACACCGACCCGAACGCCGGCGACTCCGAATACGACCACATCGTGCCCGTCACCGGGTTCTCGTCCAGCCACCCCCTGACCGCGCCCGCGGCCTACTACGCCGATGACGTCATCACCTTCAACGACAACGGTATTTGGACCGACACGCCCAATGGTCTGCCGCAAAATGTGTTCGGCTACGCTCTCGGATCGTTCCCCGCGACGCGGCGGCAGGCCAATGCCGCTGCCGGACCGGTGTATTCGCTGAGCAACGCGAAGAACTACGGCATCGCGATCACCGGGGTGGCCGACCTCAACCGCGAAACGGTCCCGGTCCGGCTGACGACGAGCACGGTCGGCGAGTCCCCGGCGCTCGCCGAGGGCTCGAATACCCGGCCCGCCCCCAAGCCCGTGACGCTCACCATCACCGTGTCGGGCCTGACCGCGGGCAAGACCTACAACCTCTACCGCTACAGCAGCATGTCGGCGGTGCCCGACTCCAACTTCAACGCCAATGCCATCAAGTCCGCCCAGAAGTGGAAGATCGTCGCGACCGGTACGACCTACACGATGACGCAGACCATCTTGTCGAGCGAGACCGCCGCCTACCGGGCCGTTCCGGTGACCGCACGCTGAACCTCATTGCGGTGCAGTGGATCAAAACTGTAACGTGTTCTAGTTAGAGGGACACGACAGTGGAGGACAGATGAGCACCGACGTTCGCGAGATCGACACCGGAACCCTGCCGGACCGGTATGCCCGCGGCTGGCACTGCCTGGGTCTGGCGCAGACCTTTCTGGACGGCCAGCCGCACCCGATCCACGCGTTCGGCACCAAGCTGGTCGTGTTCGCCGATTCCAAGGGCGAACTGCAGGTGCTCGACGGCTACTGCCGGCACATGGGCGGGGACCTGTCGCAGGGCAGCATCAAGGGCGACCAGGTGGCCTGCCCCTTCCACGACTGGCGCTGGGGCGGCGACGGACGTTGCAAGCTGGTGCCCTACGCCAAGCGCACACCGAAGCTGGCGAAGACCCGCTCCTGGCACACCGACGTCCGCGCGGGTCTGCTGTTCGTCTGGCACGACCATGAGGGCAACCCGCCGCAGCCGGAAGTCCGAATCCCGGAGATCCCGGAATGGTCCAACGGCGAGTGGACCGAATGGAACTGGAACACCATGCTCATCGAGGGTTCCAACTGCCGCGAGATCGTCGACAACGTCACCGATATGGCGCATTTCTTCTACATCCACTTCGGGCTGCCGACGTACTTCAAGAACGTCTTCGAAGGCCATATCGCCACGCAGTACCTGCACAACGTCGGACGCCCGGACGTCGGCGGGATGGGCACCGCCTACGGTGAGTCGCACCTGGACTCCGAGGCGAGCTATTTCGGGCCGTCGTTCATGATCAACTGGCTGCACAACACCTACGGCGACTTCAAGGCCGAGTCCATTCTGATCAACTGCCACTATCCGGTCAGCCAGGACGCGTTCGTCCTGCAGTGGGGTGTGATGGTGCAGAAGCCCGAGGGCCTCGACGAGTCCTTCGTGGAGCGGCTTTCGCGCGAGATGACCAAGGGTGTCAGCAAGGGCTTCCTGCAGGACGTCGAGATCTGGAAGCACAAGACCCGCATCGACAATCCGCTGCTGGTGGAGGAGGACGGCGCGGTCTATCAGATGCGCCGCTGGTATCAGCAGTTCTACGTCGACGTCGCCGACATCAGCCCGGATATGACCGATCGGTTCGAACTCGAAGTGGACACCACCAAGGCCAACGAGAAGTGGCATGTGGAGGTCCAGGAGAACCTGCGCCGGCAGGCGGAGGAAGCCACCCCGTGAGCGGCGACGGGCCCGACGTCGACGAGTTGGCCCGGTCGATGCTGCTGCTGCACGGGGGACACGACGACGATCATCGCCCCGGCGATGACGACGACGTCGCAACCTGGTCGAAGGCAACGGATTTCGCCAATGACCCCGCCCGGGCGGCCGCCGTGCACGAGGCGACCCGCCGCGATCGCGAGCGGTACCTGACCTCCGGGCTGGCCGAGGTGGACTGCCGGTTCTGCCACGCCTCGGTGCGGGTCAAGAAGCTCGGCGCCCCCTACACCGCGGTCCAATGGAACGCGCTCGCGTCCGGGCGGTGCGCCTACTTCGCCGAGATCCGCGCCGAGGGCGGTAACAGCGCGCAGGTGCCGTCCTGTCCGCGGTTGTCAGACAGCATCAAACACGCTGTGGCCGAAGGGTGTTTGGAGGAGTACTCCAGCGCACCGGCGCCCGGCGACGGTTAGGCGACCGGCGTCACCGTCACCGTGGCGGCACCGGCGTCCGACGCGATCTGCAGGGTCGGCGCGTTGGGTGCCGAAACCACCGTCCCGCCCGTGACGCTCACGGTGTAGCCCTTCGGGAAGTTGTTCTGTGGAACCGCGATGGTTGTCTTGGATCCGGCGGCGAAACTGCCTGTGCCGTCAGCCTTCTTGGTCGAGTAATCCGCCACGTGGCCGTACCTGACCGCCACTTCCGGCTTGCAGATGAAGTCGGCCAGGCAATACACGTGGAAGGAGTACACGGTTCCCGGCTGGGTGACCGTACCCAGCGAACTCGGGAATCCGAAGGCGGTCGCAGAAGCCCCCCCGTAGAGTATCGGCGCGGTCGCTTCCACCGACCGGATGGCAGAGGCCACCTGGTTGTAGAACGGCATCAACTTCTGCTGATCGAAGAACGGATCACCCAGCAGTGCCGAAGCCCACGTGGTGCCGGCCCACGGCTCGTTCATGATCGTGTAGCCCACGATGTTCGGCACGTTGGTGCCGTGCAGGATCACCGACTGTCCGTCGCGGTTGACGATCGACGACCCGCTGACGCCGAAGGACCCCCGTTGCCCAGCAGCCAGGCGCCGTTGCCGCCCTTTCCGCCGGCGCCGCCGTCGACGCCCGCGGCGGCGATCCCGAAGCCCCCGCCCAGGGCTACCGCCAGCGCGCCACCAAGGCCAACGAGAAGTGGCAAGTGGAAGTCGAGGAGAACCTGCGCCGGCAGGCGGAGGAAGCGACCCCGTGAGCAGCGACGAGCCCGACGGCGACGAGTTGATTCGGCCAAACCGCCTCGGCCTTAATGCGTGAGCTTCTACGACACATTTCGGTGGAAATCAATTTCTTCATCTCGAAATCTCCAGTAGGGTCCCCCGCGGCTTGCGTCAGAAGCAACCCGTGATATATCCCGAAGCGAAAGCAAAAGGCTTCCAACAAGATAACGAAATAGGTGTGTCGACGCCGCCTGCACTCAGTGCTGCCCACAATGAGATACGGCGGGGGGCCGTCGGTAGGGATTGGAGCACCGTGGCCGTTCGCCGGGATCTCAGCACAGCACCGGAGGCGCCCCCCGGCAGGGATGATTGCCGATTATCCACGCGGCTGCGCTACCCCCTGCGGCTCGGACGTCGGCTCGGGGCGGCGGCGGTCCTGTTGGGAATGGGTGTGGGGGCCGGTCCGCTGACCGCTCGCGCCGCCGCGGACACCAGCGACACCGGATCTGGGGGGCCCGCAGGGGTGACCGGGACCGTCGCCGCTGGCCCTGCCGCACAGGCGCCGGCCGCCGCGACGCCGGCACCAGCCGCGTCGGTCCCGGGGCCGGCGCCGGTACTCGGCGCCCCGGTCCTGCCGATCACGGTGGACACCACCAACTCCTTCACCACGATGCAGGGGACCACGGCGGCCGGAACGGTGACCACCAACGGCCACACCTGGGTCGCCGATCCGACCACGCATCTCTACACCACCACCAGCGACCTGGCCGCGGAGTGGCAGGCCGACTACGCAACGATGAAGGCAGGAAACAGCGCTTCGCTCAACGATATTCAGCGTTTGGAGGGCAACGCCGAGGCCGTCTTCGAGAATACGGGCCTGAAGAACCAGACGGCGGCTCATCAAGCGGTCGATCGCCAGGACGTGCAGCGGCAGTTCGACGCAATGTACGCGGCGATGGTGGGAGCCGGAGTCGACATCACCCAGCCGCTGACCCAGCAGCAGTACCTGGCGACCGAGAACGCACTGCAGGGCAACGCGACGCTGGAAGAACTGGGTCTGCAGGGCCACGGTTTGAACAACTCCGGCATCGCCCGATATGCGGCCTACACCACCGACTTCCAGAACAACGTCGACGGCCAAACGCTCTATGTCGGAGGCGGCCCGAACAACGGCAAGAAGGCCATCGCGGACTTCTTCGACGACAACGTCCTGTCACACATGCCTTTTGCCACCGCGATCACCAACAAGGTGCTCTACCAGCTCAACCAGAACGGCCAGCGGGAGACCACTGTCGCCGACGCGGTGACCGCACTGAACACCTCCATGTCGAGGACCTACCTGAGCAGTGACTTCCTGCAGCCGCCGCAACTGACAGCGCCGACAGCCGCTCAGGTGCTCACCAACGGCCAGGCCATCAACTTCACCCTGCCCGCCGGCACCTTCGTCGACCCGCAAGGCCAGACCATGACCTACACCGCGACGCTGGCCAACAAGGCCGCACTGCCGCCGTGGGTCAGCTTCAGCAGCGCCACCGGGCAGTTCACCGGAACACCCCCGGCAGGCACGACCTCAACCCGGTTCTATGTGACCGCTACCAACACCTCAGGGCTACACACCACCGAGTCCTTCGCGGTCGCGCTGAAGGAACCGGCTCCGGTGGTCGCCAAAAAGACCCCCACCCAGAAAGCGGTCGCCGGCAAGGCATTCAGCATCACTGTGCCGGCCGACACCTTTGTCGACCCGCTCGGAGAATCGCTGACATACACCGCCACCGCGCCTCACGGCGCGGCCCTGCCGTCGTGGCTGACTTTCGACGCCGCGACCGGACAGCTGACCGGCACCGCCCCCGTCGGCACGAAATCAGTGACCGTCGTGCTCACCGCCACCAACGCGTCAGGGGTCAAGACCGCCGAGTCTTTCGCCATCGCGTTCAGCGCCACCCCCTGAACTGCAGATACATCGGCGCGCACTACCCCCAAGACGTCCTCGCCGGATATGCACTCGGAGGGACCGTCCACACCCGCCGGAAACTCCTCGTACATAGAGCAGGACTGCCGGGGCCACCCGTGGCTGCGCGCGGACCAGGCTGGCATTGGTCAGCTCGCGCAGGTGATCGTCGTCGGCGTAGCCGGTGACGAACAGCAGAAGGTTGACGAGCCGATTGACCACCTGTTCGCCGCCCGCAACAAATCCGCACGCACATCACCATCGAGATCTCCCGTGCGACCACCGAACACCGCAACCAGACGCGCCGTCAACGGCAGCGACGCCGGCCCGAACTCGACCCGCCCGGCGAACATCACCAGCCAACACCCCGGTCAGCCGCGCAAACTCAGCCTCCCGACCCGCCAACCCCACACCCGGCACTCACCCATTATTCGCCGCAGGGGGTAGCTGGGGCCTCGGCCAGAGACCCTGCGGGAGTCACAGCCCCGCGAACCGTTCCTTGACCTGTTCCTCGGTCAGCCCGTAATCGGCCAGCGAGTACGTGTGTTTCGGCGCACGTGGGCCCTGCTTGCTCTCCTCGTC
>Ga0194055_10003535_pt1 | contig 11976 bp, 6 predicted proteins | sample SepL449m_MetaG_FD_155482 | JGI IMG/M metagenome (GOLD analysis project Ga0194055, IMG submission 155482) | Anoxic zone freshwater microbial communities from boreal shield lake in IISD Experimental Lakes Area, Ontario, Canada - Sep2016-L442-9m | ecosystem: Environmental > Aquatic > Freshwater >... | reverse complement strand
CATATTGTCGTTCGATCGGTGTGCAATTCATGCATATCGACGACTTGCCGGTGCGTGAGTGGCTTCAGCGACGAATGGAAGCGACCGAAAACCGCATCGAACTGACGCGTGAAGAACAGCGACGGATTTACAAAAGACTGAGTGACGCGGTCGTTTTTGAAGAATTTATTCTGAAAAAATGGCAGGATGCCAAGAGCTTTTCGCTCGAAGGGGCCGAGACCCTGATTCCGCTGTTGGAATTGGCAATTTACAAGGCCGCCGACCAGGGTTTCGAAGAAGTCGTGATGGGGATGGCGCATCGCGGTCGCCTGAACGTGCTCGCGAGCATCATGGGAAAAGCGCCGCGGGCAATTTTCCGCGAATTTTCCGATCTCGATCCAGAGCTCAATACCGGTCGTGGCGACGTGAAGTACCACTTGGGATACAGCAACGACTGGTACTCGGGCGATGGTCGTAAAGTCCACCTGTCACTCTGCTTCAACCCCAGCCACCTGGAGTTCGTCAATCCGGTTGCGATGGGGCGAGTCCGAGCCAAGCAAGATCGCAAACGCGATACCGATCGAGGTAAAGTCCTGTGCATGTTGATTCACGGTGACGCCGCGTTTGCAGGCGAAGGAATTATCCAGGAAACGCTGAATCTCAATGAATTGGCTGCCACACGAATCGGTGGAACAATTCATGTTATCGTGAACAATCAGATCGGATTCACGACTGGTCCCTCACAAGCTCGCTCGACGGCGTACGCGACAGACGTCGCCAAGATGCTGCAGATTCCGATCTTCCATGTGAATGGTGAAGACCCCGAAGCCGTTGCTCAGGTCGTTCGACTCGCCATGGATTTCCGTCAGGAATTCCACCGGGATGTCGTCATTGACATGTATTGCTATCGATTGCGCGGACACAACGAACAGGATGAACCCGCGTTCACCCAGCCGTTGATGTACAACAAGATCAAAACTCGCAAAAAAGTGGGGCAAAGCTATCTCGATCAACTGCTGAAAATGGGTGGTATCACTCAGGAGGAAGCGGATCGGGTTCAGTTCGTTCACCGCCAGCAACTCGAATCTGAATACGAAGTGGCTCGCGGCCCCGGTTACGAACACCGCTGGGACACCCTTCAAGGGATGTGGCGCGGGTATGTCGGTGGAAATGAAACCGGCATCGCAGACGTTGATACGGGCGTCCCTGTCGAGAAACTTGCAGAAACGCTCGATGCATTGACCCGGTTCCCTGACGACTTCCATCCTCACACGCGAATTTTCAACCCAGATCCAAAGCGAGTCAGCCTGTTGCAGAACCGGCGAGCCATGGCACGCGGGGAACTGTCACTGGATTGGGGTGCGGCTGAAGCGTTGGCATTCGCCACGATTTCTCTGGAAGGTTATCGGGTTCGAATCCATGGTCAGGACGTTGAACGTGGTACGTTCAGTCATCGACATGCGGTCTTGCACGACGTCGAAAACGGGAAACAGTATATCCCCCTGGCAAATCTGTCTCCGACTCAGGGGCCGATTGAGCTGTACAACAGTTGTCTCTGCGAGACCGGCGTACTCGGCTATGAGTATGGATACAGCCTGGATACTCCAGACGGACTGATCTGCTGGGAAGCACAGTTCGGTGACTTCGCCAACGTGGCGCAGGTGATCATCGATCAGTTTATCGTGAGTGCGGAAGATAAGTGGAATCGCCTGAGCGGCTTGGTCATGCTCTTACCCCACGGCTTTGAAGGGAATGGCCCAGAGCACTCGAGTGCTCGGCTGGAGCGATTCCTGGCACTCGCGGCAGAAGATAATATCCAGGTTGTCTGCCCGACGACTCCTGCCCAGATCTTCCACGTCCTGCGTCGACAGGTTTTACGCAAATGGCGCAAGCCTTTGATCGTGATGACTCCCAAGTCACTGTTGCGATTGCAAGCCGCTGTGTCACAATTAAGTGATCTGGCGAAGGGGACTTTCCAGAGAGTCATTCCAGATACCAACGACGTTCCGCCCTCGGGCGTCAAGCGAATTCTGCTTTGCTCGGGCAAAGTCTATTACGACTTGTTGAAGCGCAGGACAGAATTGCAGCGTACAGACGTCGCCATTCTGCGGCTGGAGCAGCTTTATCCGCTTCCAGAGCAGGCACTCCGCGAACACTTGTCTGCCTATGCCGAGGGAATTCCTGTGACCTTCGTTCAGGAAGACCCTGAAAACATGGGTGCCTGGCGATTCCTGCGAGTCATCTGGGGGCAATCCTTGTTTGACCGCCATCCGTTTGACGGAATATACCGACCTGCCTCGGCAAGTCCGGCAACAGGGTCGCATACCAGCCACGATATCGAGCAGGATGTAATCCTGACCAAAGCAATCGGTCCCTCGTTGAAGCCGATTGTTCACCACTGATTCGCCCATAACATGAGATGAGCACAACACCGTAGAATAAATCATCGCCAAGCGGGCGGATTTTCCCTGAACTGAGGAAGTACCAATTCCATGACCGTTGAAGTAAGAGTCCCTGGGTTTGGCGAATCGATCACCACTGTTGTTCTGGTCGAATGGTTGAAGCAGGTCGGCGATCAGGTCAACGTCGGCGACGATCTCGTGGAAGTCGAAAGCGACAAAGCGACGCAGAAAATTGCCTCGCCTGCGGGTGGTGTCATTGCCAAAATTCTGAAGAATGCCGGTGATTCTGCAGACGTTGGTGAAGTCGTCGCGTTGATCGACGAATCGGTAACTGCGAACACGCCCGCACCAGCACCAGCAAGTGCCCCGTCGGAATCTGCCCCGGCACCTTCGGTCGCAGCCTCTGCCGCGGCCCCGCGAGTCATGCCGGCAGCGGCACGAGCGATGGCCGAGAATGGTGTTTCAACCTCTCAGGTCACGCCATCCGGCCCCGGTGGTCGCATTTTGAAGGAAGATGTCCAGCGACAGATTTCCGTGGCTGCAGCACCTCCTGCCAAGCCGGCTGAGCCAAAGCCTGCCGCGGTTGTGGCAGCGCCGCCAAAATCGATCATCACCAAGGCAAGTGGTGAACGGTCCGAAAAGCGACAGCCGATGAGCCCCATTCGTAAGCGAATTGCTCAGCGTCTGGTCGAAGCTCAACACACGGCCGCACTGCTGACGACGTTCAACGAAGTCGATATGTCGGGGATCATGAATCTGCGGAAGCAGCATCAGGATTCGTTTGTGGAACGCTATGGAATCAAGCTTGGTTTCATGTCGTTCTTCGTAAAGGCCGCCGTCGACGCGCTGCAGGCGTTTCCAGCGATCAATGCCGAAATTCAAGGTGGTGAGATCGTCTATCACAACTACTTCGATATCGGTATCGCCATCGGCGGAGGAAAGGGACTGGTCGTCCCCGTGCTGCGGAATGCTGAACGGATGGGTTTTGCCGAAATCGAACTGGCCATCGCCGACTTTGCCAAGCGAGCCCAGAACGGTCAGCTCAGTCCTCAGGAATTGACGGGCGGGACATTCACGATCAGCAACGGCGGCGTCTACGGATCACTGCTCTCCACACCGATCGTCAATCCCCCTCAAAGCGGTGTGCTCGGCATGCACGCGATTCAGGATCGACCGGTCGCCCGCGACGGGCAGGTTGTGATCCGCCCAATGATGTATCTCGCCCTGACCTACGATCACCGGATTGTCGATGGGCGTGAAGGTGTCAGCTTCCTGAAGCGAATCAAGGATTGCGTTGAAAATCCTGTCCGCCTGCTGCTGGATGTCTGAAGCCAAGTTACTTGATGGAAATTCTGTTGTATGTCTCAGCATGATCTGGTCGTTATCGGTGCCGGTCCGGGTGGTTACGTCGCGGCGATTCGTGCCGCCCAACTGGGACTGAACGTTGCCTGTATTGAACGAGAAAACGCTCTCGGGGGAACCTGCCTGCGCGTCGGTTGTATCCCCAGCAAGGCACTTCTCGAAGCGAGTGAACTATATCGCATGGCTCAAAGCCATCTTTCCGAATTCGGTGTCACCGTTGAAGGTGTCAAACTGGATCTCGCCAAGATGATGGGCCGTAAGGATCAGATCGTTTCGACCCTCACCAAGGGAATCGAAGGGCTGTTCCGCAAGAATAAGATCACTCGATACACGGGTCACGGACGAATTCCGGCACCGGGTCGAGTCCAGGTCGATGGTCCGCAACCGGTCGAACTGATCGCCAAGAATATCCTCATTGCCACCGGCAGTGTCTCGGCTCCGCTGAAGGGAGTCGAAGTTGATGGTAATCTGATCGGTACCAGTACTGAGGCTCTCGCTTATCCAGAAGTCCCAGGGCATCTGGTCGTCATCGGAGCCGGGGTGATCGGCCTGGAACTGGGCTGTGTCTGGGCACGACTCGGTTCCAAGGTGACGGTCCTGGAATATCTCAATCGAATCCTGCCTGGCATGGACACCGAAATCGCTAACGAAGCTCAGCGAATGCTCAAGAAGCAGGGGCTGGACTTCAAGCTGGGAATGCGAGTTACGGGTGCACGAGTCGTGGATGGACGATGTGTCGTCGAATGCGAAGGGCAACCTTCGATCGACTGTGATCGAGTGCTCCTTGCCGTCGGGCGACTGCCGAACACTGGCGATCTGGGGTTGGATGCATTGAATGTTGCTCGAACCAATCGTGGATTCATCCACGTGGATCGCCACTTCCAGACATCCATTCCAGGGATCTATGCGATTGGCGATGCGATTCCCGGCCCGATGCTGGCACACAAGGCGGAAGAAGAAGGGGTCGCATGTGCGGAAGGACTGGCTGGTAAGTATTGCCACGTCAATTACGATGCGATTCCGGGTGTTGTCTACACCGATCCCGAAATCGCCAGCGTAGGAAAGACGGAAGAACAACTGAAAGATGGCGGGATCCCCTACAAAGTAGGATCATTCCCGTTCATGGCCAATGGCCGCGCCAAGGCCTTGGGTCAGACCGAAGGTCGAGTGAAGATCCTGGCCCATGCCGAGACCGATCGGATCCTGGGGGTTCACATCATCGGACCTCGCGCCGGAGATCTGATTGCTGAAGCTGTCATCGCGATCGAATGCGGCGCCAGCAGTGAAGATATCGCCCGATCATCACACGCGCATCCAACCTTGTCGGAAGCGATCAAGGAAGCCGCCTTCGCCGTGGACCGTCGCGCCATTCATATGTGACCCTGTGACCCGATCTGACGTTTGGGTTGAGGCCTGTCAGCCGGAACGGACTGGCGTCCGGCTTTGGCAAAGGTGAGAAGACCGTGGAAGTCTCTGTTTTCCAAGGAATATCCTCACCGAGACGAGCCGTGATCGACTGGACTGATGTCACACTCGAAACGCCAGCAGCAAATCTGGCGCTCGATGAAGTTCTCTTGCAGTCGATTGACGCGAATCCGACTCGGGGCATCCTGCGAACCTGGTCTCCCGAGCCGTATTTCGTTGTTGTCGGACGATCCAACCAGCTTGCCATAGAAGTCAACGAACCGGAGTGCCTGGCACAGGGGGTCCCCATTTTTCGCAGAGCCAGCGGAGGGGGAGCAGTCGCCGTTGGACCAGGCTGCCTGGCATATACATTGATTCTGCCGCTGACGGATGAATTGCGAGCCAATGGAGTCGTCGTTGTCACACAGCAAATCATGGAAACCATTGCAATCCAATTGTCGCACCTCGTCCCGGGAATTGAGGTCCGTGGTACGAGTGACCTGGTGATCGGCGACCGAAAGTTCTCTGGCAATTCACAGCGCTGGCTGCGGCATGCGTTCCTGCATCATGGAACGATCCTTTACGATTATGATCTGGCACGGATCGGCCAATTACTTCGGCCACCCTCACGACAGCCCGACTATCGACAGCAGCGATCGCACGAAGATTTTGTCACCAATATCGCCGTGCCAAAAGCGTCGCTGATCGACCAGTTGGTAGCAGCATGGAACGCTCAACCTTCGGCTTGCAATTCCGAATTGCTGGTGCAAGCGAAGGCTCTTGGCAAAAGTCGTTACGACTCAGCGGAATGGACTCGGGATCGATAAATAAACCGTTGATAGGTCGATCTTGCGGTTGCCGGAGAGTCGTGTTTCGCTCCTCGAACCAACGCCGCATTTTCTGATTGCAAACCAAGTATTCGCCTGTTCAAAGAAGTATTTCAACGAATCAATGTTGGTTCGCGGAGCAAACCACGACTCTCTTTGGCAACCCATTGCTTTGGCTGTTTTAACCACGCGCGAGATACGCTTGATCGCGTGGGAGCACAATCGCTTCCAAAAAGTTGACATCGGCGGGCAGGGTCACCATCGCCAGGGCGGCCTTCGCGATGGTTTCCGACGACATCATCGGTTCTTCATCCGATTCGATGCCGGAATCGACTCGACGCTCCACCCGAACATTGCCTGGGTGAAGGCATGAGCAGGTGATTCCATAAGGACGACCGTCGATGGCGATCGCCTGAGTCAGCCCCCAGACTCCAAACTTCGCGGCTGCGTATGGTGCACTCCCTTCCCGCGGACGCTGGGCCGAGATCGAGCCGATATTCAGGATCCGGCCTGAATTGCGTGGCTTCATCAATCGGAAAGCAGCCCGACTGCACAGGAATGATCCGGTCAGGCACGAGCCGACAACGTTATTCCAGGCATCGAGCGACACCGTATCAAGCGGCCCGCCATCGAAAGCCCCCGCATTGTTGACGAGAATATCAGCTCGACCAAACCGTTCCGCAACAGCGGCAAAAAAACTTTCGACTTCGGCTTCACTGGATACGTCGCACTTCTGAGCCAGGACATCAACTCCATCGGCCCGAAACTCATCAGCAACCTGCTGCAGCTTTTCACCATTCCGAGCACAAAGTGCCAGCGAAGCCCCTTCTTGCGCGAAGATCTTCGCAATGGCCTTTCCAATCCCCTGGTTGGCTCCCGTGACAACGGCGACATGATTGGAAAGTTGAGGCATTCGGCAGACTTTCTGACTGGAGTAATGGCGGGATGATGGCATGGCAGTAGAAACACGTCACGTGATAGTTGTACCGAACTGATCCGGGGAAATCATGCGTGCGGCGCAGGGGCACAATCGATGAATGACTTGCCGACGGGCGTTGACGTTGCTACGGTCCGTCACTGCCCGCAGTCCACAGGGCGACCATTCAACAACCGACATCCTCGGAGAGAACTTCGATGCCTCGACGAATTACTCGTGCTTTCCTGTTGTTTGCATTCGCTGCCGAGTTTCTGTCCGTAGTACGTTCCGGGTTAGCGGACGAGGGAATGTGGGTCTTCAATAACCTTCCACGTAAGCAGCTCAAGGAAAAATACGGGTTTGAGCCAACGGAAGCGTGGACTGAACATCTGATGAAATCCTCCGTCCGATTCAATTCGGGGGGATCAGGGTCTTTTGTGTCGTCTACCGGACTGGTGTTAACGAACCACCACGTCGGTGCGGATACTCTGCATAAGGTCAGTGCCGCAGGCCGCGACTATTACAAAGAAGGCTTCTGGGCCAAAACACTGGCAGAGGAGCCGAAGGCTCCCGATCTGGAACTGAACGTCTTGCAGTCGATCGAAGATGTGACGGCACGTGTCAGTGCCGCAGTCAGAACCGACATGCCAGCGTCGGAAGCATTCATTGCGCGTCGTGCTGTCATTGCAACCATCGAAAAAGAATCGCTCGACAAGACTGGATTACGGAGCGATGTGGTCACGCTGTACCAGGGGGGACAGTACCATCTGCATCGCTACAAAAAATACACCGATATCAGGCTTGTCTGGGCTCCCGAATTCGACATCGCGTTCTTCGGAGGTGACCCGGACAACTTTGAATATCCCCGGTATGACCTGGATGTCTGTATTTTTCGGGCGTACGAAAACGATAGGCCCGCCAAAATCGAGCACTTTCTGAAGTGGAGTAAGTCGGGTGCCGGGGACAACGAACTCGTGTTTGTGTCAGGCCATCCCGGCAAGACCGACCGGCTGAACACGATGGCGGCGCTGAAGTTCAACCGCGATGTTCGAGTCCCCTATGTCCTGAATCTGTTGCGTCGGCACGAGATTATGCTTCAGCAGTATTGCCAGGACGGTGAGGAGCAATCCCGAATCGGTAAAGAAGATCTCTTTGGTGTGCAGAACAGTCGCAAAGCGTTACTTGGCCAGATTGAAGGACTGCAGGACGCCGGGATCATGGCAAAGAAGGAAGCCGCAGAGCGAGTTCTACGAGCCCAGGTCGAGGGAAATCCTCGATTGAAATCGAGCTACGGCACGGCATGGACGCGGATTGAACAGGCCAAGCAGATCCAGTCAGGATTGATGGTCGAACATTCGGTGCTGGAGTCTGGACATGGTTTCGCCGGAACTCTGTTCGCCATCGCTAAGACTCTGGTGCGATTAGCGGATGAGAGAGAACGTCCCAACGCTCAGCGACTGCGCGAGTACAGTGACTCGGCTCGATCCTCATTGGAACTGCAACTTTATTCGACTGCGCCAATTTATGAAGACATGGAGCAGGCAAAGCTGGCCGACAGCCTGGGTTATTTCGCCGAGAAATTCGGCGGCGATGCCCCGCTCGTCAAACGTGTACTGGCGGGGAAGAGTCCCGCGACGAGGGCAGCAGAGCTGATTTCAGGTTCGAAACTCAAGGACGTCGAAGAGCGGAAAAGACTGGCGGCGGGGGGCAAGCAGGCCATTGAACAGTCACAGGACCCGTTGATTCAACTGGCCCGACTGATCGACCCCGATGCACGAGCGATCCGTAAAAAATATGAAGAGCAAGTCATCGAACCCGAGCGACAAGCCTATTCGCAGATTTCCCGAGCCCTGTTTGAAATCGAGGGTCCCAGCCGGTACCCCGACGCGACATTTACCCTGCGTCTGTCCTATGGAACTGTCAAAGGCTATCTCGAAAATGGCCAGCAAATTCCACCGTGGACGACGATGGGGCAGGCTTTTGATCATGCGACGCGCCATGGGAATGTCTCCCCGTGGGCACTCCCCAAAACGTGGCACCAGCAGCGCGGGGCCATCGATTCGGCAACGCCATTTAACTTTGTTTCGACGTGCGACATCATCGGGGGAAACTCTGGCAGCCCTGTCGTCAATCGCTCTGGCGAATTTGTCGGAATCATCTTCGACGGAAACATTCAATCACTGGTCGGCGATTTCATTTTCGATGAAACCCAGAATCGAGCCGTTTCAGTCCACTCGTCAGCGATCCTGGAAGCGATGAAGAAGATCTACGGCGCGAACTCCCTGGCAGAGGAACTCGGCAAGTAGTGCTGTGTCACGGGTATGAATTCGGTTCGGGGCCATCAGCGGTTGAACGTTTGCCGACGGTTAGAACCGGACGCTAGCGCATTCCGGCTGATTGGTCGAACCCAAAACAAGTCGTGACGCGCCGGGCATACATTGTCGGCACGAATTGCGTTAGATGGCCCGGGCTGAACCAACGGGAAGCCACGGCCGCGGCCCCCTTCAATCTACTCAATGCGGATCAAGCCAGCAGTTCTTGCACGACTTCCCCGTGGATATCCGTCAGGCGGAAGTCTCGGCCGGAGTAGCGATATGTGAGATGCTCGTGATTGAAGCCGAGCAGATGTAGCAGCGTCGCATGCAGATCATGGACGCTGACGCGGTTTTCGACGGCACGGAAGCCGAATTCGTCGGTGGCTCCGTAGGCCATTCCACCTTTGATGCCTCCCCCCGCCAACCACATCGTGAAACCGTAGTGATTGTGGTCACGTCCGTTGCCGCTCTCCGAGACTGGCGTCCGACCGAACTCGCCGCCCCAGACGACCAGTGTTTCATCGAGCAGACCGCGCCGCTTCAAATCACGCAAAAGAGTTGCAATCGGCTGGTCAATCTGACGGCCCAGGCTGCTGATGGACTTGTCGATGTTCTCGTGATGATCCCAGCCGCCGAGTTCCACATGAATGTACCGGACACCTCGCTCCACCAGTCGACGGGAGATCAGGCAACCGCGTGCAAAGGAACTCGTTCCGTATTCATCTTGAGTTGCCTGGGTTTCAGAACGTATGTCAAACACATCTCCGGCGGCGAACTGCATGCGAAATGCCGTCTCCATCGCTCGGATGCGAGCTTCCAAGGCTGGGTCATCTCCCGATGCCGCAAGTTGGCGGCTGTTCTGTCGAGCAATAAAATCGAGCTGTCGTTCCTGCTGCGTGCGATCAAGTTTCGCGTTTCGCAGATAGCGGACCATTTTCTCGGGGTCCTTCTCTGCAATGTTGATCGGTGTCCCCTGATGCTCGCCCGGCAGATAGCCATTACGGACATAGCGTGATGCCGTTCCACCGTCGCTTAATGAGACGAACCCCGGCAGGTTGCGATTCTCTGCTCCAAGTCCGTACGAGACCCAGGCACCCAGCGACGGATGGATCTGGTCGATGCGACCCGAGAAGAGATGATTCGCGGCGGGAGCGTGATTGGGATTCCCTCCCACCATGGAACGAACGATACATAAATCATCGGCACACTCGCGAAGCTGTGGCAGCAGATCGCTGATCATCAGGCCACTTTCACCACCTGGCCGAAACTCCCACGGCGCGGGAAGTAAACCCCCAGTCACACGCTCTGTCCGCAAGTCTGCACCGGCCGGGCGCTGCCCTGCGAATTTCTTGAGACTTGGCTTGGGATCAAACAGATCGATATGCGACGGCCCTCCTGCCATGAAGAGAAAGATCACGTGCTTCGCCTTGGCCGTGTGCGGTGTCACAACACCAAGCGGTGCCTGGTCGGCATGCAGCAGATCCGCCAGCGCAAGCGTCCCGAAACCGGCTCCGACTGACCCGAGAAGCTGGCGGCGTGACAATGATCGCTGCGAATGATCGGATGGCGTGAGCATGAAATCTCGCTACTGATATTGAAGTCAATCGACGTGCAGAAATTCATTTGTCGCCAGGAGCGAATGAGTCAGAAACGCCCAATTCTCACGCGGCACTTCGCCGCTCTCGCTTTGCACCAGTTCAACCGCATCTGACAGTTCATCGATCGTCGGATCTCGAAGCAGAATTCTGTGGAATAAATTACAGACGATTACTTCAGTTCCTGAAGGACTCTCGGCAAGAACGCTATTTGCGACTTCCTCGGCCTGTTGTTGCAGGAATGGACTGTTGAGCAGATATAACTGCTGCAGCGGGGTCGTGGTCGGGAGTCGATTCTCGGTGTGCCGTTTCGCGTCGGGGAAGTCGAAAAGTCTGAACAGGTCGGCTGGCTTCTGACGACTGACGATGCCATAGACCGTCCGGCGGCGAAACTTCGCATCGTCCAGATTGACCGAAGGGCCCAGCATCGTCGCATCAAGTTCGGTACTCACCGACAAAACGGCATCTCGCCAGGCTTCAGCCTCCAAGCGACGGCGATTCATTCGCCACAGCGAACGATTGTCGGGGTCGCGGTCGCGATAGTCGGTCGGCGAGCTGGATTGCCGCCATGTTGCGGACAGCACGATTTCCCGGTGCAGCCACTTCAACGACCAGCCCGCTTCGATGAATCGTGCGGAAAGATCGTCGAGCAGTTCCGGATGCGAAGGAGCATCACCCAGTCGCCCGAAGTTGCTGGGGGTCGTGACGAGTGGCCGATCGAAATGCCAGCCCCAGACGCGATTCACGATCACGCGTGCGGCCAGCGGAGCGGCATCGCGGACGATCGCATCGGCCAGTTCCCTCCGCCCACTTCCCCGCTGAAAAGGCTTTGCATCACGGGCTGACAGGACTTCGAGAAACCGGCGTGGGACGATCGGGCCGGGGTTCGCGGGATTACCGCGAACGAAGATCGGCAAATCTCGAGGTCGCCTTTCGTGATAATCGAGCAACGTCCAGGCAGGATCATCTCCGTTGATCCACAGCCCGGCGTCGCGGACTCCCGTGGCGATGGGACCGTTAAAAAGTTGTGTCTCTTTCAACGATTTAAGTGCTGCTTCCCAGCGAGCGACCTCGGCATCGAACGGAGCAACGTCAACTCCATCGGCCTTCGGTGTCTTGCGGTTCTTCTTGGCGTAATCGAAACGGAGTTCGACATCGACGATCTGCCGTTGAATC
>Ga0194055_10003534_pt1 | contig 11977 bp, 8 predicted proteins | sample SepL449m_MetaG_FD_155482 | JGI IMG/M metagenome (GOLD analysis project Ga0194055, IMG submission 155482) | Anoxic zone freshwater microbial communities from boreal shield lake in IISD Experimental Lakes Area, Ontario, Canada - Sep2016-L442-9m | ecosystem: Environmental > Aquatic > Freshwater >... | reverse complement strand
ATTTGTGTGGGTGCTGCTGGTGGTGTTGTTGTCTTCGCCGTACGTAAACGTTGAGTGGCGTGTTTCGCCGGCAGCGTTGGAGGTGGTACTGCTGGTGCGGTTACCGTTTGCGGCTTGTGTGCCGGCGTAGTCGGATTGCCAACGTGTTGCGAGCACGGGCTCGGTCCCGGTCTCGACCGTATCGATCAGGCGCCCATCCTGGTTGTACGTGTAGTGATAGTTCGCGGTGCCTGTCGGGCCGGTCAAACTGCGCGAGAGGATGCGGTTTGTTGGTGAGAATGTTTCGTGCTCAGAAACGGTTGTGGCGTCTTGAAAGGTGCGGACGACGCGATTCTGATTGTTGTTGGCGTCGTATCCGTAGGTCTCGGATGAACCATTCTGAAAGTCTCGCTTTTGAGGGAGCCCATCCGTCTGGTACGTGTTTGTGACGATCAGTGTGCCGTTGAGGCTGATCGTTTTCGTCAATCCTTCTGTGGTGTACGTGTAGGCGGTGGTGCGTACTTCGCCCAGCCGCGTTGTATCCGTCACGGACGTGAGGAGTTGTGTTGCGGGATCGAAGTGTTGAACTGTGGTCGTTCCGTGCGCGTCGATCGTCTCGTATACATTGCCGTTGATGTCGAGGAAGGATGTCTCGGTCGAGTCTCCTGTTTTGGTGTGTGTCGTAGTAGAGACTTCGAGGGGATTACCACCAACTATCACGGTGTTCGAGACGCTGTAGGTGTCGCCAAGCCCGGTCTGGCTTGTTGTAAATGTCAGATTGTCGGGGGTATGAGACCCACAGATAGTGCTGGTCGGGGTGGTGGTTTTGACGAGGCCGCCACCTTCGCCGTAGGTGCCACCGACTGGTCCGAGTCCGGGCGTGTTCGTCTGTGAAAGGCTTTGTGCGGGTTGGGTGACGGTGGTGCCTTGACAGTCGGTGGCTGTAGCGCCTGTCGTGTTGTGGTCAAAGGTTGTGGTGTGACCAGACGCGTCAGTCACACTGGTCGATTGAGCAAAGTTGTTGGTGGCTGGGTCGTAGGGCGCGTAGGTGCGTGACGTGCGCTCATGCATTGGCGTATCGGTTGCGATGAGTTGGCCCGTGACGGGATCGAATTCGTTCTTTGTGGTAAGCATTCCCGTGCCACCGTTGACGTGTTCGCGCGTCTCGGCAGAAGTTGCCAGGCCATAGTTGGGCCGTAGTTGGGCTGTCGGGATCGGAGCCTCGGCACCACCAGGTGGTGTCGCGAGGATGTTGACGCCCGCCGCACCACCAGGGGAGGAGACGTCAACTTGAATAGTTGCTGTTGCGTCTTGAGCGAGCGTTGGCGCACAGCTCGGAATACATGCAACACCGTTGACCCAGAGTTGCGCGGTTGTCGTGCTACGAAACGCGTACTTGCCGCTCGTGGGTGCAACGTAGAGGCCGGATAATCGCGCACTCCAGTCACCAGTGCCGACCGGATTCTTGTTCCAGTTGAAGTTGAGTGTCGGCACGATTGAGGTCGATCCGGGCAGGATCGGTCCGGTCGTTGCGTCGTTTGGTGCGCCGTTAAAGCCGGCATTGTCCCAATATCTCGTACCGAGCCCTGTCCAGGCTTTGCCGTTTGTATCTTGGTCGTAGGCGACAGTCGAGAGTGGAGTTGAGGGGCTAGTCAGCGAGCCTTTGGTGGGTCCGAGGTTCGCGACGGGTTGGCCTTGCGCGTTGTATGTCGTTTCGGATTGTGTGCCGCTCGATTCGTCGACTTGGTGGACGAGTTGGCCCTGAGTGTTGTACGTATTGCGCTCAACGCGACCCGCAGTGTCGCGCGTCCAGTCGGTCCGCATCGTGAGGGGATCAGATGAGATCGTCTCAGTTGTACCCATCGACTTGGCCGTGAAGGGTGCGTACGTGTATGTCGTGAAGGGTCGTGTGAGTGTCTCTGGTGTTGTGTTTTCGCCTGCGCGGAGTGGCGCGGGCTCTGTGACCTTATTGACGCGGCCCTGCTGGTCGTATTCGACTTGGGTCGTGTCGATCATGTTCGTGTCGGAGATGCCATGCAGTACGCCAGACGCGAGCGCCGAATCGACACGAGGCTGTCGTAGGCTTGCGAATCGTCCACTGGCGTCCCAACCAAGGTCTGTCACTTGGGCGAGGCGTCCCATTCCCATCGCTGCCACGAGCCGACCGATTTGTGGTCCGGCAGGTGTATCGACGTACTCGAGCATCACGACATTGCCAGCCGAGTTCTGAACGCTGCAAAGATCGCCGGACGGTGTTGCGATGAAACCATTCTCGGCTGGTGCGTCACAGATCGGATCGCCACCGTAAAAGAAGTTGATTGATCCGCCCGCGACGGGGTCGGTCAACGCGGCGAGTCGATTCTGTGTCCACGTCTGGTTCGCTGTTGGTGCTCCATCAACCCAGACTTTCGATGGGTGTGATTGGGGTGCTGTGGGTGTGACGGCACCAAACACGGTCACGGTGCGATTGTTATCGGTGACTTGAAACGATCCGTCAGCATTCTCGTTTAATGTCGATGGCGAGCCTTGACGCCACCCAGCACTGTGATTGCCAAAGTGGGGCTGCCAAAGATTGTCGCCCGTTTTTGTAAACGTCACGCTCCAACCAACGTTGTCAGTCAGCGTCATAGACCCATCGGGATTGCTGGTCAGTGTTTCCCACGAAACGCTTCCTGTAGCGACAAGGTTCCAACCCTTGGGCAATCCTGGCGTGAGGCGATTCGTTGGTCGGTAGAGAAGATTCCAACCCAGAGGGCCACCGAGCGCGCCAATACTTGGACCCGTCCAGTCGTAGACCAGCTCGCCCGTGACGACACTGATTCCGATGCCGGCGGCGGGAACGATTTGTTGGGTACCGGAACGTTGTACATCGACCGACAAACCGAACGGACCATGCGTCGCTGCTGGTGTCGTTGACTTAGCGACCCACTTGTATGTGTGACCCTGAATGAGCTTGCCGGCGGCAACTGTCGACTTGGCGGTGCGTGTCGAATCGACACTGACGGTGTGTTGCCAAACTAGTGTCGGATTCTTCGCCGCCAACGAGACGATTTCGAAGGTGACCTGACTCACGCCAGCCGGCACGCTATTCCACGTCAGGATGGGTGTTGTCGATGTGGCGAGACCGAGTGTCCCGTCAATCACGTCATTCGTCAGGTTCGGGACCACTCGACCAGTCGCAGGGCTCTGCGGTAGAGGATGCAGCGACACCGGATTCGTCCAGACCATTTCCGCGTGCACGACAGGCGGGTATGCCATAAACGCGAGCACCAGCATCGCAACGCTAAGGACGAGGGCGATACCTCGACTGATGGGGTGATGCGTATTGTGGGTGCGGCTGTAGATCACGCTGGTTAGCTGCTCTCAGAAGGGGACGGATGGAGCGCTGCTCAACCGATGAAGTCGCTATTTGATTGGCTGGAGCGCGTGACGATTTGTCGTGGTGCCGCGTACCCGTGGTTGATGACGATCGCCGTGATTGTGTGCCGGGCCTTGGTGTTGCCCTCTTGGCGGAAGCGAATCACGCCATTGGTCTTGCTGGTTTTGCCGATTCGTCGTGCGACGCCTCGGGAGGTGTCCCAAAACTGGACGGTGCGACCTTCGAGGCTTCCGAGTCGGTAGGTGAGGATGCTGGTGCGATTGGTCTGGGTGACGCGCGCTTTGATCGTGACGTTATGCAGTGGCAGCGACGTGTCGACCGAGGCGATCGCCGAGCCGGCCTGCGCGCGCACGATGTAGGTGCCAGCCTTGTTGACTGGTAGTGCGATCAGCATGCGTCCCGTCTTGGCGTCGGGAAGAAAGAGCGCGCCGCTCATCGTCGGGGTCGAGACCGAGGTTGATTGAGCGACGATCGCGCCGGATGGATCGACGATGTCGACGCCAGGGACGCTGCCCGAGGTTCCGTGCACGACGATCTGAACCTGCTTCGTGCCTGCGGGTACCCCGACGGGCCAATCACCGACTGTTCGGACGCTACGTCGGGCGAGTGCGGTGCGGTACGGCGCAAAGTCGGGGCAGGCGAATCCATAGGTGCCTGTCTCGTTGGCCCAGCGACGCTCGGCACCAAACTCGACGCGGCGAATCATTCCCAAGAAATTGATGTCGGCGGTTGCGCACGCAGCGGCGCCATAGTCAGAAAGTACGAGTCGCCCGTTCACGCCGGCGCTACCGAAGATGCTCAGTTGGCCATCGCCTTCGAGCTGCATCGCGCGCGTGCCGACGATCGTGCCCGTCAGGTTGACGTTGCCCTGGATGATGCCGTCGGCATCGAAATGCGAGGTGCCGGTGACGATCACGTACGGCTCTTCTGCGGCCTGATAGCACGCGTTGAGTGACGCGACGGTGAACCAGTTCGCGATCATTGCCGCACCGCTACCAAACCAGCGGAAGCCACTGGATGGCGCGTTCGGACACGCGCCGCCGGTTGCGAAGCCGGCCTGCCCATCGATCTTCAGAATCGGTGCGCCGAGCACGTCAGGTCCAGCCGCGATTGTGCCCGTGCCACTGAGCATGAAGTACGGCTTAAAGCGTGCGGCTAGGCCGGCTTGCGTTAGGAAGAGTCCGGTGGTGCCGATCGGGAGGCGTGCGGCGACGCTGGCGTGGATGAAGGCGAGCTCGCCATCACGAAACTCGATTGAGCCAGCAGCGCCGATGAGTCCTGCCGCGTTCTTGGTTTTATCGTCGACGGGTGTCTTCGTTGGTGCGGAATCAGTCGCAGCCGTGTCCGTCGGAGTTGTGGTCGTGACCACGGGGGTTGCCGGCGGGCTCGTCGGGGTTATGGCCTTCGCTGGGGGTGGCGGTGGAAGCACGGCGAGGTCCATGTCCATGCGCCAGATCGAGACGCGCTCGAGGCCGACGATCTCTTCGGTGTACTTGAGACTGCCACCAAAGGCGAGACCATGAAAATTCGACACGTTCATCATCACGCCGAGATGGCTGACGCCTTTGTCGATCGATACCTCACCGGAGAGCATGCCGGCAATGCCGAGTTTTGTGAGTCGCGCCTCGGCGATCACCGACGCACTACCACCGTCTTTCAACGACCAGTGCAGTGTCGCATTGCCGTTGATTGGCATCCCGTAGACCGAACTGTCCTTGGGTATCACGACAGTTTGTGTGCCTTTGAAGACGAAGTAATTCGTCGCGGTCAAGACCTTCATACCGAGTAGGACGACGTCGAACGTGCCGGCGCTCGTCACCTCGAGCGTCTTCGGATCGACCAGCAACGTCGCTCCATCGTTGGGCTCAAAAAGCACGCCACTAAACGAGGCCTCGCCACGAATCCGGTACGAGCCATGATCCGACTCAACACAACCCCGGACGCGCACCAATCCGATATTGGTGATGTCGTTCGCGCACGCAGCGACGATTGAGTCGGTGATCGGCGCGAGTGTCGCCGTGTAGGTCGCGGGTTCGATGGCGCCATGAGCGTGAGGCACCGATGTGACGCGAACAATCCAGTCGCCCGTTCTTGGCGCGTTAACGACAAGGGTTGTTGCCGTGGATGTCGTTGTCGAAGCCAGGCTCGCGGCAGTATCGACCGTTGCATCGGTCGCACCGGGCTCGAAGATATCGGCTCGGATCGGCACACCATTCGTGCTGGCCAGAGCGATCCTGATCCGGCCCGGCTCTGCGACCTCGACGCGTTCGTAACGCGGAGTGAGGTGATTCGTGGTCGTCGGTCCGTATGTCGTGCCTTGATAGGTCTGGTTGACGATCATCCCCGCGGCATCTCTGACAGTCGTTGAGCCACTGATTGGAGCGGTCGATGGTTCTGGGGGAAGGTGCGTGGCGGCAACCTGAAATCCGACGGGGCCTCCACTTGCTATTTCGATGATCCAGGTTCCCGGCCAGTCGGCCACGAAGGTTGTTTCCTGCCGAACGGTGGTTGCGCTCATCTGCGTGAAGGGCGCTGTGGTCGTCAGGTCTTGATCCGTGACGCCGGGCCGAAACAGGCGCAAGGTGACGAGGTGCTTGGTGGCCGTCTGGATTGGGATGAGCGTGAGTGCGGTGTGGTCGACCAGCCGCGCACTGATTCGATAGAACACGGGCTTTGTCCCGTCGAGGATGCTTCCACTTTCAGCGGTGTGGTCTGCGAGTGGTATTGCGGTCGCGATCGTCTCGCCTGGGCTCGCCGCTCGCGCCGCTGCAACCTGAGTACCCGCGACGAGTACGAGCGCTACGAGTGCGAGTGTTGTGAAGGCTCGGAGTAGGCGCAAGGGCGAGATGTTGTGCACGTTTAGCTTCGCATTCGGACTGTGGCGATCGTCGAGCCAGTGTTGATGCCCGAAAATTCGACGCTGCAGTGCACGGTTCTCCAGCTTGGTGCGCGGAGGGGCGTGCAGGTGCCTACGTGTGTGCCGGTCGCAGTTGTTTGGACGTTGATTGCGAAGGAGAGTCCGTTGTACGACGTATCAGTCGTCGAGTAAGCGACCTTGTAAATCGCGGCGTACGTCGACGTGCGCTTGATCGCACGCAATGCTCCCGTGTAGCCGGTTGCGTTGGGCGCGATCGTGTGCGCATTGTCGGAGTGTGGGCTGCGAAGCGCGTTCGACCAGTACGGCCCGTCGGTACGGACGAGATCGTGTGGCAACGAGTTGATGATCTTAACTTCGAGTGGACGAGTCGTGACCGTGAACACACGCTTGGAGTCGCGCCCGGTCTCGAGTTCGGGGCCCATCACACAATCGAGGAATGTCGAGATGATGCAGCCTTGGTCCTCTGTCTCATTGTCGACGCGGAAGCCGATCAGGGACTGGAAGTCGCGACCCTCATCGGGTTGGCTCATCTCGTAGATAAACGCGCCACCCGCACACGTAGATCCCCCGACGAGAGCCTCACCTTGGGACTTGGCGAGGATCTCTGATTGCCCCTCCCACGGGACAATCGTCGAGAAGGCGTTGCAGAGGATCAGGTTGCGGGCAACAAGTGTCAGCGGTTGGGTGAATCCCAGTTTGCCTGGTGCTTGGAACGTCTCCACCTGGTTTCTGATCACGGCGCAGGCAGTGAAATTCTCTGCTGTCGGGTCACACGTATACGAGGTGTGTGGTGCTGCGCTCGCGGCGCCCGTGCTTATGCCTACGAGTCCGAGCAGGACAAGGCCGAGCGTGACGAGAGCAAGTGGCTTGCGCACGGCTAGGCTCCGATCGAGACGATTGCGGTGAGGATGCCGTCTGCGGAGCCGATCATTGTGACGGCGCATTGCACGGTCACATCGAGTCCCTCTGGCGCTCGGCATGTACTTGTCGTGGTGGTGCCGGCTTCGTCGACGACAATGTCGATATCGATTACGCCGTGTGTCAGTGCCGTGCCCTCAGAACCAGCGCCGAACGTGTAGGAAACCGTCGCGTTATTTGCTTTCGAGGAATCCCGATAGAAGTGGTAGTAGCCGTTGCCGACGTGCCCGTTATGCATCGCATTGATGGTTGCGGGATCAGCAACTTGGTCGTCTCGCAGTAGGCCGGTCGTGCGAGCCTCGGATGAGCGCACGAGTGGCTGATCCGTCTGGTTGATGATCTTGACAATCAGTGGCCTCGACTCAATCGACGCGAACCCTGTGATGTCTCTGACATGACGATTGACTTTGTGCGAGAAGACTGCGGGTGTTTGGCAGACGAGGTACGCCTGTTCGGGGCACGTCATCGTGTACGTACCATCCGCCAGTCCGTTCATGTTCATCCAGTTGAAGTCAACGGCGACAGGAGCCGTGAGTGCACCGCCAGTTGGAGAGAAATGAGAGACGCCCACTTCTCCACCGGTCTGTTGAAACCATTGCCAGGCGGAGGCGTTCCAAGCTGTGGCTGTGGCCATTGAGCCTCGTTGATGGTGTGCTTTCGTGCCAGCGAAACTTGTCACGGTGAGCGTTTGATCAGACGAAATTTGGCCGCCGTGTGTGTTGAATCCGAGCACGCGGTTTGTAACGACACCGCACTGGTTGAAGTCAGTGAAGGATTGGTCGTGATGATCCGGGCCAAAACAGTCAGTGCCATAAATGTCCAATGGCTGAATAAACGGTTCTGTAGCGAAGGCACTCTGTGCACCGAAGGCCGCCAGCAATAGGCCAACCACGACAATTCCGGAGACCTTCTTCACAGTGGACACACCCTTCGCTTCCAGTTACGTGCGGGGAACACTCGTGCTGTCGAAATGACGAAGCGTGTAACTGTGCGCCGCGGCGTTGGTGTGCCGCAGTCGAGTATGTCGACGCGATCGTGCGCCTGACGGTGATCATAACGAGGTTGACGACTCCACTGCACGCAGACCGCGTTTTCGAGACCGAGATTCGGCGCGATGCAGGAGTTGGGATCTCAACAATTGGCCGTAAAAACCCGGCTATCCCACTCATCGCGCCAAAGTTTCGTCGTTCGCTCGAGCGATCAGCGCGTTCTCGGTGCCATCCCGCATGTAATGCGGCACACAGCAACTCCTGCTCGCTATGCAGTGGCGCTGACGCGTAATCCCCACAGCGCCAACTGACGACCCGGTACGCTCCTCGTCGATGAGCAGCCAAAACCCGACGCCGAACAAACCACTCGACATCCAAGGCACCGTCGACGATTCGCGCGTCTTGCGTTGGGCCCTCACCGGCGCCTCACAGAATGGCGATTCCGCGAGTGCCGTCTACGGCACGATCCTCGCCGCCTCGATTCTGATCGCCTCGTACGGGACTGCCGTCGAGATCTTCATCAGCGTGATTGGTACAGGCCTCGTTTTTTGGCTTGCCCACGCGCACGTCAGTGTCATGCGCCGCGTCGTTCGGGGCGGTCAGGCTGTCACGGCCAAAGACGTCAGGCGCGCACTGATCGAGGAGTGGCCGCTCGTTCAATCCAGCCTTGTGCCGGCGGCTCCATTGGTCTTAGCGATGGTCGGAATCGTCAGCACCGACAACGCTGCAAACCTCGGCATCCTGATCTGCTTTGTGGGCCTCGTCGCCTGGGGCATCGTCGTCGCGCGTGCAGCCGAGCTGTCGCGGCGCGCCTCGATCCTCGCGGTCAGTGTCAACGTCGGCCTTGGACTTCTGCTCGTGATCCTCAAAGGGATCCTGCACTAGCGCGGGAAGTCCGGGTTTGGGCACCGCTACCGTGTGGCTATGGCCGACGACAGCGAAATTCTCCGCACCGAGCCCAGCCCACGCTGGGTCCGCGTGTTCCTCAACGGCGAGGCCGTCGCAAATAGTCGCAACACGCAGTTGGTCTGGCAGGGGCCGTACCCGACGTCGTATTGGTTTCCACGCGACGACGTGCAGCTTGCGTTGCTAACCCCAACCGCCCAAGCCAACGGTCGCCTGCGCTGGAACGTGCGCGTCGGCGATCGCATTGCAGCCGGTGCCGCCTGGCAGCCGATCGACCTGCCTGAGGAGCACGCCGTCCTCAGCGACCACATCGCGTTTGAGTGGTCGTCAATGGACGAGTGGCGCGAGGAAGAGGAAGCGATCATCGGCCATCCGCGCGATCCGTATCACCGCGTCGATTGTGTGCAGAGCTCGCGGCACGTCGTCATCGAGGTTGATGGCCAGGTCGTCGCCGACAGCAAGCGCCCGATGATCGTGTTCGAGACGGGCATGCGCAACCGCTACTACCTCCCGCACGCCGACGTACAGAGCGACGGCCTCGTCAAGAGCGAGCGCACCTCGGTCTGTCCGTACAAGGGCACGGCTGCCTACTGGTCGGTCAAGGTCGCAGGCAAACTCCACAACGATGTCGCCTGGAGCTATCCAGATCCGCTGCCCGAGTCTGAGCGCCTACGCGGCCACATGTGCTTCTACGACGAGCATGTCGACGTGACGATCGATGGCGAGCGCCAGACCTCGTCGACGCCGCGCCTGTCGATCGTGCCCGACGCGGGCACGCGCCGAGCTCGCTGAGCTAGTCCCCGCCACTCTTGGTGATGTGCACCTTGTGCCAGACGGCGGTGGCGCCCGAGTGGCCGGTCTGGATCACCCAATAGGTCGCAAGCACGCCCGTCACGACGACGAGCACGATGCTGACGATGTTCCAGAGCGGCGAGCGGCCAAGGGTGGCGAGTGGGCCGCGACCGCCACGGGCAATCGACCAAGCCGGTGCCACCAGCAGAAAGATTGCGACGAGCAACGCCAGCGCAATCGGCCGAAGCGCGCCGCCTTGCTGGGCGTGGTCTTTGATCATCTGCGTCGAGGCAACGTTCGCCTGCAGTTCCTCACCGGTCTGTGCCGCGAGGAACGTCATCGCAAACATCACCACGCCCAACAGCACGACCCACGGGCCGAGCGTGATGCGCCAGGCGGGTCGGATAATCATCGCGATTCCCAGCAGCGCCACGAGCGGGATGAGGACGACGGGTCCGTGGACGAGCAGGGGGTGTGCCGGTAGGCCTTGGATCTCCATCTAGGAAGTGTGCCTGTTCTGACTGCAAACAAACGAATCTCTCATCCCAATCGCACCAAGTTCTCATCTGTCACGTCCGATTACTTGTGCTAGTTTTAGAGCCATGACTGTACGCGAAACACGCACACCGGCAGAACACCTCCTTGGCAGTCGCTCGCGCGTCGCTGCGCTCGCTGCCCTCCTGGTCGGCCCGTGCACGCTGGCCGAATTGACCCGCCAATCGCGCTGCGCCAAGTCGGCTGCTGCCGTTGCCTTGCGCCAGCTCGAACACGCAGGCGTCGTAACGCGTGATGGGGACCGCTTCTCAATCAGCGCCTCACATCGCGACCTGATCGAACAGATCGTGCGCCTCGGCCCGGCCCCCACCCAGAAGGATATGTTTGTCGACTACCTCGGCAAATGGGTTGCGCTCTCGCGCGAAGGCAAGATCGTTGGCTCCGACGACAACCCCGAGGTGCTCGCCAAACGTAACCGCGCCAACGGCATCCACGGCTACCGCTACATCCGCGTACCGCACCCCGACGACCCACCGCCGATCGACACGATTTGGGGCTTCCATTGATTCGACTCCCTCTGCGCCTGTTGCCGGAAGATCCGGTTCCCGCCAAGCGACCAACCATGATGGTCGAGGTCTCTTCAGAACGCTCGGTTGTTGTGCCATGCCTCGTCGATACTGGAGCGCTGCGCACACGGCTACCCGGCTGGGTCGCAGACGATTTAGATATCGATCTCGATCCCACGCAGGGCGAGCAGGTCGGGCTGGGTTCGGGCGTCGTTCTCTCGTGCCCTGCTCCCGTTGTGATCAAGACCACAGTCGGAACCCTCATCACCACGGCCTGGTTTTGCCCCGGATGGAACTCTCCCTTCGGCCTGCTTGGCCAGGAGGGCTTCCTCGATCAGTACCGCTTCACGCTCGATGTCGCCGAGGGCTGGTTTGCCCTCGAGTCGGCCAACTAGGCCTGCACGACACTCGACAAATGTCCAAAAGGGGCCAGACCCCATCTGGACATTTGTCTAGCTCTGCACGGCCGCGACGATCGCGTGGACCGCGGCGATGTCCGCGCTGTCGAAGCCACCCATTGCGTAGTGGCCCCACGTCGAGCCGACGACATGCACGTTGGCATTTGGCAGTAGGCGGGCCTGTTCGCTGACTTCTTCGGGCGGAAAGAGTCGGTCGCCGGCAAGAGCAATCACGGCCGTTGGGCAGGTCACGAGGGCGAGTGCTGCGGTCAGGTCTCCACCATCGGCAACATCGGCACCGTGCCACCGTTCGATTTGGCAGAGCAGGTTGTTGGCGTCTTGCGAGCCGTAGTCGGCCTCGAAGATCTCGCGGATAAAGGCCTCGTGGTCTTCGACGCCGGCCTGGGCAATGCCGTGCGGCAAGAAGGCCTCGTGGGTGGCGCCGAGCAGGCTCATCAGGCGCGCGTGGCGATGGCGCCCCTCGAGTGCGTCGTCGACAACGCGCCAGCCGGGCTCGCCCGTGATCGCCTCGGCGAGCGACTGAGCAACGATGCGTCCGTAGGCCGTGTTGCGAGCCGTGGCGGCGATCAGTACGAGCCGCTCAACCATCTCTGGATAGGTGACCGCAAAGCGCAGCGCCTGCTGGCCTCCCATCGAAAATCCGAGGAGGAGGCGAA
>Ga0194055_10003532_pt1 | contig 11978 bp, 11 predicted proteins | sample SepL449m_MetaG_FD_155482 | JGI IMG/M metagenome (GOLD analysis project Ga0194055, IMG submission 155482) | Anoxic zone freshwater microbial communities from boreal shield lake in IISD Experimental Lakes Area, Ontario, Canada - Sep2016-L442-9m | ecosystem: Environmental > Aquatic > Freshwater >... | reverse complement strand
GGGTCAAAACTTGGTCGTATGCAATTGCAACTTTCTTTATTTGTGCCTCTTTGGTTTCTGCACTCGTGAACTACTTACGCCACCGGCGATAACACCCAAGTACGTCATAACAATTCCAGATACCAGATACGCACTTACGCTTACTCCATTTGTTGGAGAAATCAAATCAATAACCAACGAACCAACTAATTGGCCGCCAACACTAAAGAGTGTGAAAGTTAAAACACCTAGGTGTTGCACAATTGTTGAAGTAAAAGCAATATAGATAACGCCGATAACCCCACCGGTATAAATCCACCAAGGACCAGCAGGCAAAGCAACAAGGTGGATATTTCCAATAACAACTCCACCAATTATCAAAATCATCAGAAAAGCAGTACCAGTTATAAAGTTAAGAAGTGATGTAGTAAAACTTTGATGCGAATGTTCATTTATCTGACCATTTAATGCGCGCTGGACACCGACTACAGCACCTGCAATACAGCCAAGGACGACCGCCACCATTGAAAGGTTTTTGGCATCTATTCGATCAAATACAGAAACTAAGACAGCTAAAACCGTTAAAACAGCAGCGGCTATACGGCGCCGTGAGATTAGCTTTTTCCCACCACCAGTTAACCCAATTCGATCCACAAAAAGTGACATCGCTGTTTGACCTGCAATTGAAGCCACCGAATAAATTGCCACTCCAATTAAGGGGACAATATTTGTTTGGATTGCAACAAAACTTCCGCCAAGGGCTCCAGCCAATAGTTTCCACCGGGAAATTTCTTTATTTGAAACTGCCATACGCAGATTCCTTATTCCCTCTTTTATTGCTGGGTTAAATGCAGCAATGGCAGCAATGATGATGAGCCCGGACCCAAATGAAACTAATGCAGCTTCTAAACCATTATTGAGTCGATGCGAGAGTTCGCCATTTGCACGGGCCTGCAACGCAATCATTGCGCCTGACAGGGCGGCCAAAATGTCTAAACGCATTAGGTGAGGCTACCAATAAATGAGAAACAGCCGAACAGTCCCTCGAAGTCTGTTCGGCTGTTTCTTTTGTCAATTTATGAGGTGAATACAGTGTCCCAATCAGAGATTTTCATTGAGTAGTACTGGCCACCTTCAACAGTCGCGGTATCCAGTGCAGTTTTTCGTGCCGCGTTAAGTGAACTTAGATCTGGTCGTGCAGGTGAAAGTGCACCCTTAACGCCAGCATCTTTTGTTGCAACTCCGCTATATGTGTGAATTTGTGCGTTGAAGAAGAAATATGAACTCTTGTCATTTCCTTTTCTTAGCATTGATGTAACGTCAATGATTCCACTTGACTCTTCATCAATTGTCATGAACTTTGAGCCTGTTGCACTGAAATATGTAGGATCAAAAGTTGCGACCGTTGCTAATTTTCCATCAGCAATGCGGTAGGCGAGTAGTCGAGCAACGTGAGCATTGTTGCCTGGATCTTCTTGAATCATGATTATTCCGTCGCTTGTGACTGTTAAATTGTCAGGCTTGCTCAGATATGGAACCTCACCACCGTTTAGCAACATTTCAAGCTTTGCGCCAAGCAAAGGATTCTGTGCGTCTTTGAAAGTCAGGCGCCATAGTGCTCCACCATCGCGTGAAACACCTGGTTCGGCTGGATTTTCTTTAGTCGCAACTGGGTCTTTATTTGATTCAGTTGTTAGGAAATAGAAGACGTTGGAATTGTTTGGATCCCAGTTTCCGTCTTCGATACGAGCAAAAGTAAAGCCATTTTCGCGCGCACCTTTAGCAAAAGTTGGTACATCTGTATTCCATTCAATCTTCTTAAATGTTGCATCTACCGGAGTTGATTTGGCGATTGTTGTTCGGAAGATATTGTCAGTTGCAACTGTCGGTACGTTCAGGACGTAAAGGTCGCCGTTTGTAAGGCCAGCCTTTTCTATAACGGTTCCAGTTGCCTGCTTCTTACCAATATACAGGTGAAGTTGGCTATCTGTCGCTGATCCATCCTCATTTGCAATAGCAACAGTATTCATCCCTGGCTTAGTGTTTGGAATGATGTTTTCAAATGAAAGCATTCCCATACGTGGTAATTGATACCCGTGGCCATTCATATCAAAGGCAAATCCGCGTGAGTTATCACCGATTTCTTCGCCAGTAGTGAACAGGCCTCCCTCGTAACCAACACCGTTATACATAAAAGTTCCTGCTGGAGAATAAGTTGCAGAGCAGAATCGACTGATTCCCCAGCCGAATGTACCTGCAGATGCACCCGTTGGTTCTCCCCCAATAGGTGTATCCGTATATGCGCCTGTCTTGTAATTGAAATATTGAATATCTTTAATTAATGGTGTTGCCGAAGTAATTTTCTTAGCTGATGGGCTGTAATTCATTTGAGTGACAGAAACACCCCACTGCGAAGTTGTTGAAGCACTGCGTAGGGCAACTTTGTCTGTTGTAGAAACTTCGTGATTTGAAAGAATGGTGATTCCACCTTGTCCATTTTCGAATGCACCCATTCCATCTGGAATACCTCGAATAACTGTTCCATTCACGACATCGCCAGTTGTGACAATTGGCGTAAGAGTCACAGCTGGATTGCTGGAAATCATATAAATAGGCTTCTTATCAGGCCATGAAGCCGCGGTTAATGCGCCCGCAGCGGCAAATACTGATGCTGCGGCAATGATTTTTTTGAATTTCATAACTGCCTCCCGTGTAGTCCAAGATTGAACTAGCCCCAATTTAAGTGCAGGATTAGGAAACGGGAGTGAGACGTCTATTTAAAACAGAGCAAATCCTAAGTGAACAATTAGTTATGCGTGCCGGGAAATTCCCGCTTATCGGCTAACCAATCCATCAGTGCAAATAAGACACCAGAGGCAACAAATGTTAAGTGAATGACTATTCGCCACTTTGTACCTCCACCAACATGGTCTTGACCAGAAAGTTCGATGAAATCTTTGAGCAGTTCGATAACTGAAATCGCAACTAGGGAACCAATTAATTTGATTTTCAAACCGCTAAAGTCAATCGTTCCCATCCAATGAGGACGATCTTTTGATCCCGTTGCAACATCAATTCGGGAAACAAAGTTTTCATATCCCGCAAAAATCACCATCAAAATTAGATTAGCTAACAAAGTTAAATCTAATAACGCCAGTAAATCCAGGGTAAAACTCTGCGGTGTTGCTTCCCCAATTTTTTCAGCTAGATGAACAAATTCAATAATGAAGCGGTAACCCAAGAGAGCCAACGCACCGACTAATCCTAAATAAAGCGGTGCTAGCAAGAAACGTGAGCGAAAAAGTATTACTTCAACGGCGTGAGTTATTTGATTCATACCTCTGATTTTAACTTAACCCTCGAGTAAAACCGTGGTCTGAAGCCATTCTTCCTCGAGTTTATTCTTTTCTGCGCGCAATACCGTTAGCTCATTTGTGATTGCCTGCAAACGATCAGCATCAAAGGCAGCGCTCTCTTGTTCATTTTCAAGTTCGGCAATGCGTCCATCGGCTTTTTGCATCTGACGCTCTAAACGGACTTTGTCCTTTTTTAATTGGCGCTCTTCTGCAGCATTCGAACTCTTCTTTTCCTTAGGTGTGCTGATTTCAGGTTGCAAAGACTGATGACGAAGTTCTAGGTATTCATCGACTGCGCGTGGCAAATCACGAACTTTCTTATCCCCTAACAAACCGACAAAGCGGTCGCATACTCGTTCAAGGAAATATCTATCGTGAGAAATAACAATCAAAGTTCCGCCATAACTGTCCAACAAATCTTCGAGTTCGGTAAGAGTCTCAATATCAAAATCGTTTGTAGGTTCATCGAGAAGTAAAACATTTGGGCTATCCATCAATAATCGTGTTAATTGCAGCCTGCGTTTTTCACCTCCCGATAAATCACCAACCGGTGTCCATTGAGATTCGCGGTCAAAACCTAAACGCTCACATAGTTGTGAAGCAGAAAGTTCACGGCCTCCACCGATTTCAATGCGATTCGCTACTTTTTCAACAGCCTCTAGTACTCGCCATGTCGGATCCAATTCATCAAGATGCTGTGTAAGAAAAGCGGGCTTTACCGTTACGCCTGTTACTAACTTGCCGGCCGTTGGTTGAATTTCGCCAACTAATGTACGCATCAATGTCGTCTTTCCAGCGCCGTTAACGCCAACTATTCCTATGCGATCACCCGGGCCTACATTCCAATATAGATCATCGATAAGTTCGTTATCGCCAAGTTTTACTTGTACATGGTGTGCCTCATAAACCGTTTTACCTAAACGGTTGAGTGCAAATTTTAAAAGTTCGCCTTGATCACGTGGAGCTGGTACATCGGCAATCAAAACATTTGCTGCATCGACACGAAACTTCGGTTTAGTGGTCCGTGCAGGGGCGCCGCGACGAAGCCAAGCAAGTTCTTTCTTAATCAACATGTTTCGGCGTTGATCCATTACAGATGATTGGCGAGCGCGTTCAGCTTTAGCTAAAACAAATGCGCTATAGCCTCCGTCATACTCTTCCACTTTGCCTTCAACAACTTCCCATGTGCGATCAGTGACTGCATCAAGAAACCATCGATCGTGCGTTACAACTGTTACGGCTAAACCTTTACGGCTATTTAAGTATTCGGCTAACCAGGCAACGCCTTCTACATCTAAATGGTTTGTTGGCTCATCCAGCAAAATTAAATCGAGCTCATTGATTAATAGCTTTGCTAAACCAACACGGCGACGTTCTCCACCAGATAGCTGACCAAATTTTCGATCAAATATGTGATCATCAAAGGATCCAAATAAGCCAGTAAAAACTTCACGGATATTTGGTTCACTTGCCCACTCATGTTTTGCCGTATCTCCCAAAACAACTTCGCCTACTGTGCTTTCAGGATTAGCTAAATCAACTTGAGATAAGAGTCCAATTCGAGCTGAATTTGATTTAGTGACGCGACCAGTATCTGGTGCTTCAACGCCTGCAATAATCTTCATAAGCGTTGATTTTCCAGAGCCATTTCGACCAACAATGCCGATGCGATCACCCTCGGAAATGCCTAAAGAGACGCCTACTAATAACTCTTTAATATCAAAGGCCTTCGAGACCTCTTCGATATTAACAACATTGCGCGCCATGATGGGAGAGCGTACCTTTCCTTCATGAACGTCACCGACCGCGAATACGCGTTAGAGCTCGATAGAAACGATCCTTTGGCCCATTTCAAATCACAGTTTGTGGTTACTGACCCAGAGATGTGTTATTTGGATGGTAATTCACTAGGCCGAATCCCTAAAGTCACCATTACTGCAGTAAATGATTTCCTAGGCGAATGGGGCGCCGAAGTTGTAACTGGATGGGGCCACTGGGTAGATGAAGCCCAGCCAACTGGTGATCTTTTAGGTGCGGCGGCGCTTGGTGCAGGGCCGGGTCAAGTTCTTGTGTGCGATACAACATCCGTTAATTTCTATCAACTATGTCTTGCCGCAATCCATGCGCGCCCTGGTAGAAAAACAATAATCACGGATGCAGCAAATTTTCCAACTGATCGATACATACTCGATGGAATTGCTAAGCAGTTTGGTCTCAACCTTGTCATTATTGATAACGAAGATCCAGCAGTTGCTGCACATGAGCGCATTACATCTCAAATTCTTGCGCCTTATTTAAATGACGATGTTGCATTAGTTACATTAGAAGTTATTCAATACCGATCGGGTGCACGAACTGACATCAAATCAATTACCGATCAAGTACGTGCAATCGGAGCTTTGGTTGTTTGGGATGCTAGCCATGCAGTTGGTTCAATCGAACTAAACCTTGATGCCAACGGTGTAGACCTTTGTGTTGGCTGTACATATAAATATGGAAACTCCGGCCCAGGTTCACCTGCATGGTTATATGTCAGCAAAAGAATTCAAAGTGAACTACAGGTCCCAATTCAAGGTTGGTTCGCCCAAGATGCCCAATTTGAAATGGGCGCTGTGTTTGAGCGCGCACAAAACATCCGTGGCTTTCAAATAGCGAGCCCATCACTTGTTGGTATTCGCTGCGTGCAGACAGCTTTCTCAATGATTAAAGAAGCTGGTATCGACGCGATTGCGCATAAAGCTGCGGTTGGAACGCAGATGATGATTGATCTTTACGATGCATGGCTTGCACCACTTGGTATGGAACTCAATACTTCTCGTGATGCTAAAGAGCGTGGTGGACACATCTCCTTAGTTCATCCGGATGCTGCGCAAATATGTGTTGCGCTGCGACAGATTTCAAATGTGATCCCTGATTACCGAACACCTAACTCAATCCGTTTAGCAATCTCACCGTTGCCAACTTCATTTGTTGAAGTCTGGGATGGTTTTGCGCGCATGCGGGATTTAGTGGCATCCGGCCAATATAAAGAGATTAAAGAGAGCGGTTCACGAGTCACATGAGCGAAAACTTCGATTCAGCGTTGACGTACACATCGTATTTAGCTGTAGACGAACTCCTTGGTCTACAACGTCCTTTGTCACATGGGCCAGAGCATGATGAAATGCTTTTTATTATTATTCACCAAACATACGAGCTTTGGTTTAAGCAATTAATTCATGAGTTTCACGAAGCACAGCGCGCAATGGAATCTGGAGATACACATTATTCGTTAGCGATTCTTGGGCGTATCCGCACAATTCTTAAAGTATGCGTGACTCAAATCGACATCCTCGAAACTATGACGCCGCTTCAATTCAATGCATTCCGTTCATACCTTTCATCATCCAGCGGTTTTCAATCTGCACAATTTCGAAAAGTAGAAGCCTTGCTTGGTCGCAGAGATAGCAAAATGGCGGGCCACTTGCCTCCTTCAATTCAAGCAGAGATTGAATTAATTACAGCAGAGAACTCCATCTGGGATTCAGCTCTTGCTTATTTAGTTAAACGCGGTCATGCAATTCCAACCGATGTTTTACAACGTGATCGCACATTGCCATATGTGCCCAACGTGCCAGTTCAAGATGTGTTGTTAGGGGTTCATGTGAAAGACCCCGAAAGTGCAATGGTGTGTGAGCGCTTAGTTGATATCGATGAAGGTATTCAGGAGTGGCGTTATCGTCACGTAAAAATGGTTGAACGAACCATTGGGCACAAGATAGGAACTGGTGGTTCTAGCGGTGTTGAGTATTTAGCAAGTACTTTGTTTGCGCCAGTATTTAAAGACTTGTGGGAGATTCGTTCCCGTTTTTAATTAGGCAAACCTTTAAGCACAATGTCGTGCAATGCTTTGCGTTCTCGTGGCGCGGTTTCACGTTCTAACATCGCACCTTGTAATAAATCGGCAGGTGCTTGCTTACCAATTGCAATTACTGCAACTGGTGTAAGTGATGGATCAACTCCAAGATTTTCAGCAGCTTTTGCTGCATCAAAACCCGTCATCTGATGTGCAACAAGACCGCGATGATGTGTTTCAACAACCATCTGTGCAACAGCTAAGCCACAGTCATAAAGAAAACCTTTATTGGGTGTTCCATCTTCACGTGAATGAACTCCTGCAACAAGAATTAATGCTGAAGACCTGTGTGCCCAACCCTGATTAAAGGATGCAAGTGAATCAAGAATCTGTCCAAATACTTCATCGCTACGAATACCCACAAAAAAGCGCCATGGCTGCCCATTATTAGCCGAAGGTGCCCAGCGCGCTGCCTCTAAAATCGCTATCAAATCCTGGTTGGAAAGCACGGCAGTTGAATCTAATGATCTAGGGCTGCGTCGATTAGCTAATACTTCATGAATTTCTACAGCGGTCTGTGCTTTCATCATTAGCGCAGTCTAAACGCAGGCTAGAGTTCTTGCATGTCAGGATGGATTCATCACTCAGCAGATTGGCTTGTTGCAAATAATCTGCAAACTCCACTTTTTATTTTACTCATCCTTCTTGCCTTTGCTGAAGCCGCAGCATTTGTGGGCTTTGTATTGCCCGGTGAAACTTCACTTTTAATAGGCGGAGTACTGGCCCATTCAAAGGTATGGCCGTTATGGCTCTTTATTATCTGCGCAATTGTGGGTGCAATTGCTGGAGACTCTGTTGGCTATGAAGTTGGAAAACACTTTGGCCCACGTATTAAGACAACGCAATTTGGAAAATTTGTTGGCGAGAAACGTTGGCGCTTGGCCGAGCATATTTTTGAAAAATATCATGGTGGCGCAATCTTTTTTGGTCGCGCTCAAGCTCTTTTACGTGCCCTTGTACCGGCGTTAGCAGGGATGCACCAAGTTCCATACCGAACATTTTTGAAGTGGAATGCTGCGGGGGGAATTGTTTTTAGCACAATCGTAATTGTTTTAGGTTATCAATTTGCTAGTTCATTAGCTTCACTTGAAAAATACTTAAAGTACTGGGCTATTTTCGCCCTCATTGCAGTTATAACTGTGATTTTGGTTTTGAAAAATAAACTTGAAAAGATGATTGAAGGATAATTACTTCTTAATAATTTCGACTAAATCACCGTAGGCCGTCTTAGCAATCTCTTCACGCTTGGCTCTATACGCTGGCGATGCACCTGTAATTAAATGCTCAAATCTTGTTGCCGACTTAATCATCTTGTGTAGTTCGGCTGGTTCTGTAGAATCGCTAAATACTGGTGGCTCCTGCTTAGTCACTTGAACAACAATGTGTGGGTTAATGAAGCGATAAACCAAAGCAACTCGGCGTAATCCCAAGTTGGCAACGTGGCGAAGTCCCCGGTTTATGTGGTCTTGAACCATCAAACGAATGAAAGTGAATGTCTTAGCTTTTGCTGGCGCACTCTGTATTGCAAGAGCATGCAAAATGTCTGCAATCTCTTGCCCTCCGGTTGTACTTGGAAGTTCGGCACATTTGGCAGATAAACGTGCACGAACTTCAGGGTCCTGTAACTGCTTCACAACCTTTGTAATATCAGCCAAATCTGCTTGATTGGCGCGTAGCGCAAAACCGAAATCATGGCACCAACGCGCACGGGCTTCTTGATCATCGGTACCGCGAATATTTGAAACAAAGACAGTTGGAATTTGAGCTGGTAATAGTTCATGCACTCCGTTATATCCGGTTGCGCAAATACTTGCATCAAATGCATGTAAAACTTTTGCTAAAGGAAAATATCGAGCAACTTTAATATCTAAACCTTCTGGTGCTAAAGAGTTGCCATTTTTATCTATTGGCGCTTTGGTCAAGATAACTTGTAAATCTTTCCAACCCAATAAGCCTTCAAGAGCTGCGGTCATCTTGAGGTTAACATCGCTATCACCAGTTCCCAATTGAACTAATGCAACTGGGCGGTGCAGATCTAGGCCTAAAGCTTTTCGTGCGTCGTCACGCGATAGTGAATCTGATTTTCTAAATAATGAAACCGGTGACGTTAATGTTGAATCTTTACGCTTTGATGTGGGACCAAAATCATAAGCTCGCGCAATATCACCAGGTTCAACAATCGTATCCATCATCTTTGCTTGTAATCCCAAGATAAATCGCTGCGGTTTCTTTTGCCATAAACCACGGCGCACCCAAACAAGTTTCAAATCTGGGTTTGCATTGCGGGCAGCAATTACTCCTGGATAAGGAACAACCCCATCAAAAGATAAAACCTTCGCATCAGTTTCTTCTATTAAAGCTAATAAGCGATCTCGAAGATACTGATCCCATTTTTCTCGCGACATCCACAAGCGATCTCGCCCTGGAATATATTCGCAACGAATGCCCATAAAAGCTGGAATTTCTGCGATACCGCCCGCCATTGAAACAATAATTGGATTCGCAACATCTTTTAGTGAGAGAGCAACCGCACTAGCCCTAGCCAAGTGACCCATTCCGACACCATTGCTAGTTGCAAGAATAATCGTGGGTTTGGACATGCCACGAAGCCTACCTTTTGGTCCTTCCTACATTTAACCTTTCGTTCATATGTTTCCATTAACATTTCTGCCATGTCTCTAATTTCGCGCCGCGGTCTTATGGCTTTTGTTACATTGATCATTTCTTCCATCGCCGATTCAGCTCTTGGCGCTAGTGGTCCCGTTGTTGTCTGTAAGAAAGCCGGACAGACAACAATCTTCAATGGCAAAAAATATACATGCGTTAAAAGTGGAAAGAAATTGATTTGGGATAAAGGGGTAATACTCCCAAAACCAGCAGTATCGATATCGCCATCAGCAACGCCAACACCATCGTCGATATCGCCATCAGCAACGCCAACACCATCGTCGATATCGCCATCTCCAACAATTTCATCAAGCGTCTTAACTTTAGGAGAAAGTTTTGAAGTAAAACTTGGTGAGACAGTTATTTTTAAAGGCAAAGATGCATACGGGCGATTAAAGGAATACGCAGTCACTCGCACGGAATCTGGGTTAATTGCATTAGATACAGTCTGTACTCATGCAGGATGCTCTGTAGTTGTTCAGAAAAAACAATTAGTTTGTCCATGTCATCTTTCATATTTTGATTCGCTTTCAGGCAATCCGGAAAGTGGTCCTGCAAATCTGCCTTTAAGGAAATATTCAATTCGAGAAGAAAATGGAAAGATTTTGCTAACTGATTAGTTACCCCACGAAGAGTGCAGTGGTCGCCCTTCTGCATAACCAGCAGAAGATTGAATTCCAATAACTGCACGCTCTGCAAACTCATCAAGATTACGTGCACCTGCATACGTGCATGAAGAGCGAAGCCCAGCAATGATTTCATCGAGTAAATCTTCAACGCCTGGTCGTGCAGGATTTAAATACATACGCGACGTTGAAATTCCTTCTTCAAATAGAGCTTTGCGAGCGCGATCAAATGCATCTTCTCCTGACGTGCGTGCAGCAACAGCGCGCGCCGATGCCATGCCAAATGACTCTTTGAATAAGCGGCCGTTCACATCGCTCTGTAAGTCACCAGGTGATTCGTATGTGCCTGCAAACCATGAGCCAATCATTACTTGTGATGCACCTGCAGCTAGCGCCAAGGCAACATCACGCGGATGGCGAACTCCACCATCGGCCCACACATGTGCGCCTAACTTCTTTGCCTCAGTCGCACATTCAAGAACTGCAGAGAACTGCGGACGCCCAACACCTGTTTGCATACGCGTTGTGCACATTGCACCTGGGCCAACACCAACTTTAATAATTGAAGCACCTGCTGCAACAAGGTCGCGCACGCCATCGGCAGTTACAACATTGCCAGCAACAATTGGAACTGAAAGTCCAAGTGACTTAATAGCCTTTAACGCATCAATCATCTTCTTCTGATGACCATGGGCAGTATCAACAACTAGAACATCCGCGCCAGATTCAACAAGGGCGGCGGCTTTTGCAGCCACGTCACCATTGATTCCTACAGCTGCGGCAATACGTAAGCGATTCTCCGCATCTATCGCGGGTGAATACAACGTTCCGCGCAACGCTCCAATACGGGTCATGATGCCAACTAAGTCACCTTTGTTTGAAACTACTGGAGCTAACTTGTGGCGATGTAAATTTAAGAATTCAAAAGCTGCGCGTGCATCAAGATTATCTGCCATCGTGATCAATTCTTTACTCATGACTTGATGCAGTTGGGTAAAGCGATCAACACTCTTGCAATCATCTTCGGTTACTATTCCTACTGGCTTTCCGCCATCAACAATAACTATTGCCCCATGTGCACGCTTGTGCAGTAATGAAACTGCATCGGCAACAGTTTGCTGTGGATTTAAAGTAATTGGTGTATCAAAAAATGTATGACGTTCTTTTACCCATTTAATAACGCTATCTACAACTGCGTGTGGGATGTCTTGTGGAATAACTGCAATCCCACCGCGACGTGCAATTGTTTCGGCCATTCGTCGCCCAGATATAGCGGTCATATTCGCAACAACTAATGGAATGGTGGTTCCGGAGCCGTCGGTCGATGCTAAATCCACATCCATACGGCTAGAGAGTTCTGAGGAACTTGGCACCATGAAGACATCGTCATAGGTGAGATCGTGGGTGGGATTATTTATGAAGCGCACGTAGCAGAACTATACTCAGGTAGGATTT
>Ga0194055_10003530_pt1 | contig 11980 bp, 18 predicted proteins | sample SepL449m_MetaG_FD_155482 | JGI IMG/M metagenome (GOLD analysis project Ga0194055, IMG submission 155482) | Anoxic zone freshwater microbial communities from boreal shield lake in IISD Experimental Lakes Area, Ontario, Canada - Sep2016-L442-9m | ecosystem: Environmental > Aquatic > Freshwater >... | reverse complement strand
CCACCGTGCTGGTTGGGCCTCGATCGCCTCGGTGTCCTGCAGGTGCTCGGCGGCCTTGCCCTCAGCCTGATCGCCCTCTTTTCCTCCTATGACCACATCACCGTCTTCGGCCGCAGCATCGCGCTCCAGCAGCAATGGGGAATCCCTTTCATCGCTGCCTCGCTGGCGACAGTTTTTGTCGATGCTCAACTGGCGTCGGGATCCCGACAACGAGCGGCGCAAGATGCAGCACGAGTGGCGGATGAAGCAGCTCGCGAAAGATATCGAGCAGATCGAGAGAGAAACCGAGCAGCTGAGGCAAGAATCCGCCAAGCTGAGGCTGCAGAACGCCAAAGGCAGGCAACTGCTCGCCTCGATCGATGCGCTCTGCTTTCCGCCCGAGTCCAGCTCGATCCCAGCGTCAGCAACCGAGCCCGACTCCAAGCCTTCCTCGCCTTGATGGGTCAGCAACCCCTGGAAGACGAGCAGGGCATTTGAGGCATGAGCCGCGCTCCCAGCGACCCGACTTGGCTAGCTGCCCCCTGCAAGCCCAGGCGAAAAGGCTGACCGGGTTTCGCCCTTGGTACCGCCCACCTTGACACACAGCCTGTGCGCACATAGACTGTGTTAACCAACGGGTACATTGTGAACATCACACTTTCCGCCGACGAAAAAATCATCGAACGCGCCCGCAAGGCAGCGCAAAGCATGGGCAAGAGCCTCAATCAGGCGGTACGCGACTACCTTGAGCAACTCGCCGCCGGCGAAGAGGGCCTGGACGCCGAACTTGAAGCACTGCGCAGCATGGCCGGGCGAGGCAACTCGGGCGGACAGCGCATCAGTCGCGATGATCTCTACTCCGAGCGCCTGGAGCGTCAGCGTGGTGCGTAGCTTCATCGACACCAACATCCTCGTCTACGCCGATGATGCTTTCGACCCGCGCAAGCAACAGCTCGCGCTCGATCTGGTGGTGGATCTGCGCGCCCGCCAGGAGGGCGTGTTATCGACGCAGGTGCTTCAGGAATACTTCGTCACCGCAACGCGCAAGCTGGGTCTGGAGGCGCACATTGCTCGCCAGCGCGTCACGCAGTTCGGACGCTTCGAACTGATCCAGCCCACGCTGGACATGCTGCTGGCTGCCATGGATCTGCAACAGAACCACAGCCTCTCATTCTGGGATGCGCTGATCGTGCAGACAGCCAGCGCAGCCCGTTGCCGTGTGCTCTACAGCGAAGACATGGAAGCCGGGGCAAGGATTGGTGAGGTTTTCATCGTCAATCCCTTTACGTGACTACCGTCGGCGTGCAACGGCATGCTGGCGGCTTTTCCTGCGCTGTGTCGCCACTCCCAGGACACCCAGGGCCACCAGCATCATGGCGAAGGCTTCCGGCTCCGGGATAGGCGCGGCAGGAATCGCCTGGATGATTACCGGGGTAAGGTTTACGATAAGAAGCTGCTCGCATCGGTGCCGGCAGCATCCAGTTGGGACTTCCGTAACGTTCTCAAGCGGTTCGCCCCGCGCTGCCCAGAGAGCTGGTGGCAAGACACCCATTAGACCCGCTTGGCTCCTCTGCGACTGCTGGCCGCCCTGTTGGCCGAGTCACCGGAGCGCTTACCCCTGCCCCTTCGCTCTCGCTCCTTTGGTGAGCCCTGCCCTGAAGAGGTGGCCCTGGCTGCGGAGGCCGAGCAGTTGCACGATCGCCTCCCTCCCGGCCATCCCGCCAGGCAGCTCTTCGCCACCCTTCGCGATCAGGCACACGCGGACATCGCCCCCGCTGAAGAAGCCGACAGATCGCTGGTGGAGGGGTAGGGGATGACGTGACCCCCTCCAGGGGCGTGGCGGCGGTAGGTGTGACTGGTGGTGGCATTGATCTCCTGAGGCCTGTCGACGGGCTCCACCCGCCAACGCCGCACCCCCGGATGCCGTGTCGCCATCCAGATCCCCAGCCCAGCCGCCACCCGACGATGTCCCGGAGCAGCCAGAACCGCCAGAATCGAAAGCATCACCACCGCGCTGGTTGGGCCTCGACCGCCTCGGCGTCCTGCAGGTGCTCGGCGGCCTTGCCCTCAGCCTGATCGCCCTCTTTTCCTCCTATGACCACATCACCGTCTTCGGCCGCAGCATCGCGCTCCAGCAGCAATGGGGAATCCCTTTCATCGCTGCCTCGCTGGCGACAGTTGTTGTCGATGCTGAATTGGCGTCGGGATCCCGATTACGAGCAGCGGATGCTGCATTTAGATCAGCAGATGCTGCATTTCGAGCAGCGCAAGATGCAGCACGAATGGCGGATGAAGCAGCTCGAGAACGAAATCTTGCGGGTGAGGAGCGAGAGCGAGCAGATCGAGAAAGAAACCAAGCGGCTGAGGCAAGAGAACGCCAGGTACAGGCAACTGAGAGCCAAAGAGAAAGCCTGGAGGACATCTGTCGAGGAGTTTTTCTCTCAGCCCGAGTGCAGCTCGACCCCACAGGCACCAACCGAACCCGACTCCAAGCCTTCCTCACCCTGATGGCCGAGCGGCCAATGGGAGAAGAGAAAGGGGTTTGAGGACTTGGGGGAAAACGCCATCTTGGTCATCCGGTACTAGCCCCTTTCCAGGGCTGTGAGCACCGATCCAACGAGACGGTGAAAATGTCACAACATGCATGCAGGCGAGGAGAAGCCCCATGGCCCTGACCACAGTTTCAGCGCGAGACTTGGGCCCGTGATCGTCACCGACCGGGGACGGCCGACCTACGCACTGCTCAAGATCGAGGACTACTACAAACTGGCCGGAACCCAGCGGCAGAGCCTGCTGGCCGTCATGGATGCCATACCCTGGGGGAACTTCGCGTTTGAGCCGCCACGCCTGGCGGGAAACGATCTGAAACCGGTGGACCTCAGCTTACATGCGTGATTCGATGATCGCAGCCACAGCACTGCAACACGGCCTCGCACTCGTGACCCGCAATGTGGCGGACTTCGATGGAATCATGATCAAGCTGATCAATCCTTGGAAGGCCCAGGATTAGCTCTTCCATGTTCAGCTACTGGGCATTGATTTCACCCTACGAGATCTACCACGTGACCTGCCTCGCGGATGTGCAGTCCGGACTGCATGAGCAACGACGCCCCTGCGCAATCCTGAGCAATGCGAAGATTAAACGTAGACATCACTTGGCATCAACACCTCCCCAGCAACTCCCTTGATCTTCTGGAGCTGCCGCAAGGTCCGGCACTGCTCAGCGCTTGCCTGGATTGGGGCTTGCCCCGCGTTGCCCACCTGCAACTCTTGGCCGCTCTGCTAGCCGAGGCACCGGAGCGCTTTCCCAAGGAGCAGCACGCCTTCGTGGGCGAGCTGCTGCTCGCTGCCGCCGCCGTGGACCGCAGCAGCAGCGACTGGCTCGTGGCAGGCCTGGCGGCGGCGGCCCAGCAGTTGCACGATCACCTCCCTCCAGGCCATCCCGCCAGGCGGCTCTACGCCACCCTTCGCGATCAAGCGCACGTGGAGATCGCCACCGCTGATGTAGCTGACAGAGCGCTGGTGGAGGAATAGCGAAAGGCCATCGCCACGGCTCTGGCGGCAATCGGTGTGACAGGCGGTGGCATTGATCTCCTGGGCCCTTTACCAGGTCTCCACCCGCCAACGCCGCACCCCCGGATGCCGTGTCGCCATCCACATCCCCAGCCCAGCCGCCACCCCACAATGCCCCGGAGCAGCCAGAACCGCCAGAATCGAAAGCATCACCACCTCGCTGGTTGGGCCTCGATCGCCTGGGCGTGCTCCAGGTGCTCGGCGGCATCGCCCTCAGCCTGATCGCTCTCTTCTACTCCTATGACCACATCACCGTCTTCGGCCGCAGCATCGCGCTCCAGCAGCAATGGGGAATCGTTTTCATCGCTGCCTCGCTGGCGACAGTTGTTGTCGATGCTGAATTGGCGTCGGGATCCCGATTACGAGCAGCGGATGCTGCATTACGAGCAGCGCAAGATGCAGCACGAATGGCGGATGAAGCAGCTCGAGAACGAGATCGAGCAGATCGAGAAAGAAACCGAGCTGCTGAGGCGCGAGAACGCCAGGCAGAGAGCTTTAAGCGCCTTGATCGAGCAGCACTGCTTTCCGGACGAGTCCAACTCAACCCCACTCCCACCAACCGAGCCCGGTTCCAGTTCTTCTTGACCCTGATGGCGGACATCAGCCCCCCCGATACGCAAGGGCAGAGCTGATCACCCCTCACACCCCCTTCCCCTCCTTCTCCAGCTCCTGCCGGATCGCCCGCAGCAAGTCCGCCTCGCCGATCGGCCGGCCGCCTGCGGCGATCGCCTGCAGGCTCACCCGGCGCACCACATTGAGGATCAGGCCGCCGGAGAGTTCGTGCCGCACGGCGAGGGACTCCAGATCCACCTCCAGTTGCGCCAGGGGTGAGAAGGCCTCCCGCCACAAGCGCAGCCGTTGCTCCGGGCCCGGCAAGGGGAAATAGACCACGCTCTCGAACCGCCGCAAAAAGGCCCCATCCAGATTCGCCGGCAGGTTCGTGGCCAGGATCACCAGCCCCTGGAAGGTTTCCAGCCGCTGCAGCAGGTAGGCGATCTCCTGGTTGGCGTAGCGGTCGTGGGCATCGCGGGTTTCGCTGCGCTTGCCGAACAGGGCATCGGCCTCATCGAACACCAGCAGCCATTGGCGTTGCTCGGCCCGATCCAGCACCGCCGCCAGGTTCTTCTCGGTTTCGCCGATGTATTTCGACACCGCCCGGGATAGATCCACCCGCCGCACCTCCAGCCCCAGCTTTGCCCCCAGCAGCGCCGCTGTGAGCGTTTTGCCCGTGCCCGGCGGGCCGTGGAACAGGGCCCGATAGCCAGGCCGCAGCCGCTTGGCCATGCCCCACTCGGCCAGCAGCGTGGCCCGGTGATGGAGATAGGACTCGATCTCCTCCAATTGGCGCAGGGTGCCGGCCGGCAGCACCAGGTCTTGCCAGGCCATCTCCGTCGTCAGTCGCCAGGCGGTGGTCGTCGCCAGTTCATCTCCGGGCCGGGGGCCGGCGCCGGCGATCCACTCCAGCCAGGCCCCGTTCAATCTCAGCCCACCCTTGAGCGGTGCATCCCCTTCTGCTGGCACCAGCAACCCCAACCTGCGCAGGGGCCCCTCCTCCGCCAGCAGCCGCAGCACCGCCAGCCGGCCCGCCGGCTGGCCGCCATCGGCCAGCAGGGCCAGGGTGTCGCCCGTGGGTTCAAAGCCCGTTTCCCGCAGCAGGCCGCCGCATTCGCTGAAGCGCCGCTCTAACGCCGGATTGTGCAGCATCAGGGGATCGAGAGCCGCCGGCCGCAATTGGGCCGCCAACAGCAGGGCCAGGGCCAGCCGGGCCAGCGGTTCTGCCGCCAGCTCGCCCACCAGCTCCGCCCACGGACTGGCCGCCTCCGATCCGGTCGGCAGCGGCGGCGGCTCGGGGATCAACGGCAGGTTCGCCTCCCCGCCTTGGCGACGGAACAGCCGTTCGACGCGCGCCTGCACCAGCGCCGCCAGCCAATCGAGTTCGCGTTGCAGCGCCAGCAGCTCTGGCGCGGGCGGCTGGGGCCGCGCTTCGCTTTCCCGCAGCGCCCGCATGCCCTCCACCATCGCCTCCGCTTCCCGCCCGTCGAGCGGAAACTGCATCCGCTCCACCTGAGCGATGCTCTCCAGCAACCCGAGCCGCTCCTGCGGCTGGAGATCCGCCGCCAGCTGCTGCAGCCGCGGCTGCAGCCGAGCAAACAGGTGGCTGTCGCCCTGGCCCAGGCGCAGAAAGGCCAGCAGCTGCTCGGCGCTCAGCTGCTCGGCGTTGGCGCAGGCCAGCTGGCTGAGGTTGAGGTAGTCGCCGGGGCCGAAGGCGGCCAGATGGCGCCGCCAGGCCGCCGCGGTGGCGCGGTGATCATCCGCCTCCGGCAGGTGCAGCAGGGCCACAGGGTGCAGGCCGCCCCGGCCTGGATCGGGCACCAGCGCCTGGCCACCGGCCGCCGCCACCCAGCCGCACAGGGCGTGGTAATTCACGCTCAAGGAGAAGGAGCCGTGGGTCACCAGCTGCGGCGGCTGGGGCAGCACCACCTCCTGCAGCCGGTGGTGTCCCTTGTCGGCCGAGAGCAGCAGCAGCCCCTGGCGGGAGAGGGCGGCCAGCCGCTCCAGGGCCCGCAACGCCGGGGCGGGGAACAGCAGCCAAGCCTCCTCCAGCTCCGCCAGCTGGCGCTGATACTCCGCCAGCAAGTCGTCCAGGCTGGGCTCTGCGAAGGGGGCGGCGGCCAACGGCTCGCTGCGATAGTCGAGCTCCAGCGTTTGCAGTAGCGCCGCCGCATCCCGGGCGTCGCCGCCCTCCTGCCGCTGGCGCAGCCGCACCAGGCCCCGTTCCACCTGCCCCTGGCGAAAGCAGAGCAGGTCGGCCGGGATCGAATCCAGCAGGTAGTTGGCGATCACCACCACCGGCGCCCCCAAATCGCCAGGGCCGATCCGCCCACCGCCGTGCTCCAGCTCCAGGGCGCTGCTGTCCATCACATCGAAGCGGGCCCGCTCCAGCTGGCCGCTGGCGAACAGGGGAACAAAACGCGGGTGCTGGGCCCAGGCCTCCAGATTGGCCCCGCAGAAGTCGCTCAGCACATAACGAAAGCCAGTCGGATCGAGCCCCTCCCGCTCACACAGCGCCGCCAGCTGCTGGAGCAGGTGATGGGCAAAGCGCCCCGATCCCGCCCCCAGCTCCACAATCCACAAGGCCTCCTCAGCGGGATCGCGGCGCAGCCGATCGCGGCGGAACGCCACCAGCACCTCGGCATAGGCCGCCGCCACCACCGGGTTGCTGGTGATGTAATGGGGCACCTCCCCCGCACTCCACGCCTGCTGGCCGCGCGCGGCGAAATACTGGCGCTGCAGCTCCCACAGCTTCGACTCCACGAACGGTCGGAAATCCTCGACCAAGGTGGTGGGGGCCTTGGCTGCCATGGCTTGAGCGAAGGGCTCGCCTTTCGAGAAAGGACAATTCATGATTTTAGGAGCTTGCGGAAAAATCACTGCCCAACCGGTTGCATCGGGTCTGCACACTCACCCAGCTTGAGACTGCGCGGTTCGCAGCTTTCGCACACATTCCTGGGCTAAGCAGCGAAAACTGGCAATACATCCAGGTGAGTCGATGGCCCCCTGCCGGCTGCCGCTGAGCACCATGGAACTGTGCCCCACCTAGCTTGAGCCCATTGGTGCTGCTGGGGGCCTCCGGTGCCGGTCAATCATCGCTGCTGCGGGCGGGCCTCCAGGTAGTGATGACCCTGCGATCCGATTTCCTCGGCAACCTCCAGGCCGCCGACCTCAGCGTGCCCCTGCAAGCGATGTCGCTGCCGCCCCTGCCCATGGAGCGCATCCCCGAAATCATCATGGGGCCGGCCAAGATGGCGGAACTACCGGTAGAGGAGAGCTTCGTGCAGGCGGCTATGCACAACGCCAGCAGTGACGATGCCCTGCCCCTGCTCGCCAACCTTTCACCCCTGGACAATGCGGTGCGCCATGCCGCTGACGAGGTCTTGGAGCTCTACCAACCCACGCCCTGCAAACCTTCGTGCGAGCCAGGATGGCCCATCGTGATCGGGCCGCAACTCAACGGCGGCGCCAACGCAGGCTGGGGTTGGGCCCAATGGTCAAACCTGCGGGCCTACGAGGCCCAGACGCGTCAATTCCAGAGCATCCATCTCTCGATGCTGGATCTGGACCCCCTGCAAAGCCTGGTCCATGGATTGGCGGCGATGGCCAGGCTGCACGACAATCCCAGTGAAGCCTTGCCCCTGAGGGTGTGCGGGGAGTCGTGGCACTCAACGATGACACCTGGTGGACCGCCGGTGATGAAGGCCGCTTGCAACGCTGGAGCCATGGCCAGAGGGTGCGTGACCACGATGGCAGCCTGAGCACTCCGGCACTGATGGCACTCTGCGCCGATGGGATCCCACCAGGGCCACCCCCCTGGGCCCGCCGCTGCCCAGTGGCTAAAAAATGAGGTCTGGAATGACAACACGGTGATCAGTGGCGGCAGCGATGGCTCCTGCATCGATGTCGACCATGAATTCATCCGCTGATATGCGGCAACTCCTGTCAATGTTCACGACAGTCAGATGCTTCCATGCCTGCTGGATCCAGAAAATGAACACGGCTTTGTCTGGGCAGACTCAGCGTAGTCAGGTGAACGCTTAGAGGGTCTGCTGAAGCTCGGTGGCTTCGAAAGCCTGATCCACGAAAGGGGTGCTCGCAATCATCCGCTTAGCGACGAGACCAAGAAAATGACTCGTCTCAAGTTGGCAATCAGGGCTTGCGTGGAGCATGCCTTCGGGTGCATGCTCATGCCTATGGGAGGAAAGCGGACAAGAAAGATTAGACTTGAAAGAACTGAGTCTTGGCGTGGACTCAGGATTCTTCTTTTCAATTTACTTAGCTATCTCCAGCACTCTTCGCATGTAACATTAGCGATCTAAATACCGCTCCGAAGCTTTAGCAACAAACACAATCTTGTCAATAGTTGAGATAAGATTTTGCTGCGCTGCCACCTTTTTGGCGGCTTTTTGGTGCCCGTAGATTCACTGCAACATTTTAATTATTTGAGGTGTCTTTTAGTCTTTTGAGCTTAATAGGCGCTGGCGTGGTTGCCCTGCATCTTGGTAGATTTGATCTTCCTTGAAGTTGCGGCAACATACACCAAACAATTTTGTGCCGCCCGGTGATCGAGCAGCTGGTGCAGAGGCGCTCGACCAGCACGACGACTGGTCCTCCCCAGGGGGACAGGGTGCAGCGCGCAGTGGGCGGCCGAGGGTGAGGGTCCGCCCACAGGGTCCGGGCCCCGTGTCCGGTGTTACAACCCGCCCCGATCGGCCCGCTTACAAAGGGTCAACGTCAACGCCCCCGCCCTTCTTTCGAGGTGCCATGACTTCCGAACAGGCCGCCCAGCTCATCGACAACACCCTGGATCTGGTGCATCAGCGCCTCCAGGATCTCGAGGCGCAGGCCCTTCCCCAAGAGCACAAGGCCCTGGCGGCTGAATTCCGCGAATGGCGCCAGCCTGCCGGCGGCCACATCGATCTGATGGTGTTTCCGGGGCTCAGTAATCCCTGAGCGAACGGGATCTCTATATCCCTGGATGTTGCATCGTTGCCTAAGTGTGATCGAATCGTTTTGAGTTGGCGATCAGGAAGTCATCCCCGCTAAATCCGGTTCCGGCGTTCGCGGAGGTGAAACCAGCGCCAGGACCCCGCTCCCACCACGCCAGCGGCCAGGATTCCCATCACCACCGAGCCCAGCAGCAATCGGCTGGTGAAGGCCCAGCCCAGATCCCCCAGCCGTTCCAGATTCAACTCAGCCTGTCCCGGCCAGGCAGGACCGGGCCCGATCAGCAATGCACCCAGCTGGTAATTCAGCCAACAGATCGGCAGGGTGGTGAGGGGATTGCTGATCCAGGTGCCCGCCGCCGCCAGGATCCGGTTGCCGCGGATCGTTGCGGCCAGGGCCACCCCCAGCACGATCTGGAGTCCGAAAAACGGCAGGCAGCCGGTGAACACCCCGGCCGCTAGTCCTCGGGCCCGGTGGCCGGGGCTGCCGTCCTGCTGCCACAGCCAGCGGAGCCTGTGGAGCAGCCAGGGCCCCAGGGCACCGCACCGGTCCCTCAACTGACGCACTAGCGAGCCTCGTGGCCGGGCCCTCGACCCAGAGTCGGACGATCCTGGCCGGGGCGGAGACTGGCGATCGCGACGCGGCATGGATCTGGTGGCTGATGCGGCACCCGAATGGGATCCAGACCCTAGGGGCGAGAAGGGAAAATCCGGCGATCCCGGTATCACCAGCGATCCCGGCGACACCATCGCAGCCATCGCCACCGCGGTGGCGCCCGGAGCGGGCAGCGTGGCGATCGTGCGCCTCTCGGGTGCCTCGTCCGAAGCGATCGGCCGGCGGCTGTTCACGGCGCCGGGCCAGCAGGTGTGGGAAAGCCACCGGGTGCTCTACGGCCACGTGGTGGATCCAGCCAGCGGCGAACGGGTGGATGAGGCCCTGCTGCTGCTGATGCGGGCCCCCCGCAGTTTCACCCGCGAGAACGTTGTGGAGTTCCACTGTCATGGGGGCCTGGTGGCGGTGCGGCGGGTGCTCGAGCTGGTGCTGGCGGCCGGGGCGCGCCTGGCCGCTGCCGGTGAGTTCAGCCAGCGGGCCTTTCTCAATGGCCGCCTCGATCTCACCCGGGCCGAGGCACTGATGGAGCTGGTGGCGGCCCGCAGCCGCCGCGCCGCCCAGCTGGCCATGGCGGGCCTGGATGGGGGGCTGCAGCGGCGGATCGGTGCCCTGCGGGAACGCCTGCTCGATCAGCTGGCCGAACTGGAGGCCCGGGTGGACTTCGAGGAGGATCTGCCCCCCCTCGATCCGCTGGCCGTGAGGGCCGAACTGGAAGCGGTGCGCGGCGAGCTCGCGGCTCTGGTGGAAGGGGCGCGGCAGGGCGAGGTCCTGCGGGAGGGGTTGAGGGTGGCCATCGTGGGTCGTCCCAATGTGGGCAAGAGCAGCCTGCTCAATCGCCTCAGCCGGCGCGAGCGGGCCATCGTGACCGATCTCCCCGGCACCACCCGCGACCTGCTGGAAAGTGAGCTGGTGCTGGAGGGCGTTCCCCTCACCCTGCTCGACACCGCCGGTATCCGCGCCACCACCGATCCGGTGGAGCTGCTCGGCATTGAACGCAGCCGGGGAGCCCTGGCGGCGGCTGATGCGGTGCTATTGATCTTTGATCTGAGCGCCGGTTGGACCGCCGAGGACGCGGCCCTGCAGGCCCTGGTGCCGGCGGGGGTGCCGCTGCTGCGGGTGGGCAACAAGGCGGATCTGCTGGATGCGGACACAGCTCCGGCAACTCCCGGGATGCCAGCAGGCGCCGCCGATCTGGCCATCAGCGCCCACACCGGCGCCGGCGCCGAGGCCCTCGGTCCGCTGCTGCTGCGGCGCTGCGGGCTGCAGGATCTCCAGGGGATCGCGGTGGCCCTCAATCAACGGCAGCGGCAGCTTGCGGCAGCGGCCGTCCTGGGCCTGGAGCGGAGCCTGGCGGCGGCCGATGCGGGTCTCCCCTGGGACTTCTGGACCATCGATCTGCGGGATGCGGCGCGAAGCCTGGGCGCCATCACCGGTGAGGAGGTGAGTGAAGCGGTGCTCGATCGGGTCTTTAGCCGCTTCTGCATCGGCAAGTGAGCCGGCGGCCCTCCTGAGCAGTTGGCGTCGCCGCCGGACCAGGTTGGGGGCTGTGGCCCGGCTGTTCGATGCCGGTGGCCCGGCTGTTCGGTGCCGATGGCATTGTTGATTCGTGTTCCCTGCCATTCCCGGCGGCTTCGCGGGGTCGCCCTCGGCCCTGTCATCCCCGGCCCCGCAGTCCATGCTGTCGCAACCTGATCCAGCCCCGACAGGTGATGTGGGTGCTCACCCAGCCGCTCCGTCAGCCATCGGCGCCGCCATGACCCTGCCCGCCGCCCTGATCGAGCCCCTGCTGCGGGCCTGGCTGGCGGAGGATCTGGGCCGCGGCGACCTCACCGCCCCCGCCCTGGTTGGCCGGCGTGGCCGGGGGTCCTGGTTCGCCAAGGGCGATGGGGTGTTCTGCGGCGGCGTGCTGGTGGAGCCCCTGTTCCGGCTGCTGGATCCGGCGGTGGCGGTGCGTCTGCTGGTGGCCGATGGGGAGCCGGTGCGCGCCGGCCAGCGCCTGCTCCACCTCGAGGGCCAGGCCGCCGCCCTGGTGGCGGGGGAGCGCACCGCCCTCAACCTGGCGATGCGGCTCTCCGGGATCGCCACCGCCACCGCTGCGCTGGTGGCGGAGTTGGCCGGCACCGGCGTGCGTTTGGCGGACACCCGCAAGACCACCCCCGGCCTGCGGTTGCTGGAGAAGTACGCCGTGCGTTGCGGTGGCGGCGTGAATCATCGGCTGGGGCTCGATGATGCCGCCATGCTTAAGGAGAATCACCTGGCCTGGAGCGGTGGCATCGGCCCGGCGATCGCGGCGGTGCGCGCCTCGGCCTCCGTC
>Ga0194055_10003528_pt1 | contig 11984 bp, 11 predicted proteins | sample SepL449m_MetaG_FD_155482 | JGI IMG/M metagenome (GOLD analysis project Ga0194055, IMG submission 155482) | Anoxic zone freshwater microbial communities from boreal shield lake in IISD Experimental Lakes Area, Ontario, Canada - Sep2016-L442-9m | ecosystem: Environmental > Aquatic > Freshwater >... | reverse complement strand
GCGAACAGACCGCCGGTATTCCCGACAGCATGGCGCCAGACGAACTGACTGTTGATGTTGCGCTCGAAATTTTGGCCCGCCCTAAGTTTGAAGACCCAATTGGCGAAATTAACGGTCTCCCTGTTTTCAAAAAGACCGGCAAGTACGGACCCTACGTGCAGTGGGGAACTATGGACGAGCCACCAACTGGTTTAGAAAAACCAAAAATGGTGTCACTGTTTAAAGACATGACCATTGAAGCCACAACATTTGAAGACGCCGAACGCTTGCTGTCACTTCCCCGCACCGTTGGCTTCGACCCAGCAGATGGCGAAATCATTACCGCACAAAATGGTCGCTACGGCCCGTACATCAATAAAGGTAAAGACAGTCGCACGCTCGAAACTGAAGCCGAAATTTTCTCGGTATCAATCGATCAAGCGCTAGCGAAACTTGCAGAGCCACGCGTGTACGGAAGGCGTGGTCCGGCAAAGCCACCGCTGCGCGAATTTGGTGTCGACCCAGTAAGTGGCAAAGCAGTCGTTGCTAAAGATGGAAAGTTTGGTGTGTACGTCACCGACGGTGAGACAAACGCCAGCCTCACACGCGGTGACCGTTTGGAATACGTCACGCCAGAACGAGCATTCGAATTGCTTGCAATCCGTCGCGACGCCGAACCAAGCACCAAGCGTAAGAAGGCAGGCAAGAAGGCTGTGGCCAAAAAAGCCGCACCTGCAAAAGCAGCCAAAAATCCAGCGAAAAAGGCCGTAAAGAAAGCGGCCAAGAAAACGGTGAAAAAGGCTGATAAGAAATAGCCCATGACGCGGGGCCGATATATCGCATTCGAAGGCCTCGAAGGATGCGGCAAGTCCACACACGTCACTCGATTAGCTGAAGCTATTGGTGGCATCACCACTCGCGAACCAGGTGGCACGGCAATTGGCGCAGCGCTACGTGCAGCCATGCTCGACACTAACAACACCATGTTGTCGCCTCGTGCAGAAGCACTGATGATGTCGGCAGACCGTGCACAACACATTGACGAACTCATTTTGCCAACACTTGCCAGCGGCAAACACGTAGTTAGTGATCGCAGTGCATTTTCCTCGCTTGCCTACCAGGGCTATGGCCGCCTGCTCGATATTGACGAACTGAAGCGTTTCAACAATTGGGCCATTCAAGGCAACTGGCCTGAGCTTGTCATCTTCATTGATGTGCCACTCGATCAGTTACTGGAGCGTTTGAAGAAACGCGAACTCGATCGTTTCGAACGCGAAGACCGTTCATTCTTTGAACGCATTTACACCGGCTTTCATACCATGGCAGCAGCCGACCCACAGCGCTGGATGATTGTGGACGGCACACCGCCAAAAGAAGAACTGCAGGCAACCATTTTGCAAGGCGTGCAAGACCGTCTTGGTATAACTACCTCATGACCAAATCGGTATGGGAAAGCGTTGTTGGCCAGGCAAAGGCTGTTGAACAACTCCACCAACTTGCAGTAAATAATGTGCACGCGTATTTGTTCGTTGGTCCGGAGGGTTGCGGAAAAGACGAAGCTGCACGAGCATTCGCTGCTCAACTCATCACGGGCTCAGATAACGCAACATCACGCGAAGCCGAACTCATTATGCGCGGCAGCTTCTCTGACGTTATTGAAGTGTTACGCGAAGGTGCTGCAGTAGATAAAGACGAAGCCGAAGCAATTATTCGCCTTGCCACCACCACACCAACCGAAAGCAGAGTCAAAGTGGTCATCGTGCATGAAGTGCACCTCATGCGTGACTCTGCTGCTGCACGACTTCTCAAAACAATTGAAGAACCTTCCGAGAAAGTCATCTTCATCTTGCTTGCCGACCAACTAGTGCCATCACTTGCCACCATTAATTCGCGCTGTGTAGTTGTGCAGTTCGTTGCCAACAACGCATACCGAAAACGCTTGCTCGCTAACGATCCACAATTTGCCCATCGCCAAGAAGCCTTCGCTGCAATTCCTTACAAACTCGACGGCTCTGGCGCAACCGTTGCACAAATCGTGGACGAAATCTTCGAACTCATTGAACAAGCAACTACTCCACTTATTGCCGAACAAAAGAAGGAACTAGAGGAGCTGGAAGCACGCGTGACACTCACGGGTGAACGCGGTAGTGGCCGCAAGGCGCTTCAAGATCGTCACAAACGTCAACTACGTAAGTTCAATACCGATGAACTTCGTAGCGGTCTTTCCACCATCGCGGGTACCTACCACGCACTCATCGTTTCAGAAACTCAATATTTGGAAGAAGCAAAGTACCACGATGCCATTCATCGCATTCACAAAGCCATGGGATCGCTTGGCTTAAACGTGAATGAGGAACTACTACTTCATTCGCTCCTCCTGCACTGCCCATCGCTCATGATGCTGGGCAAGGTTGCGGCAGTATGACAACTCTCACCTCAAAGAAAGTTACATACTCACTCGCTTTACTCGCTTCATATTCACTGATGGCATTCGGCAGAATCACTAGCTCCTACACCAAGCTCGCATCAGACCCAAGCTATGACTTTGTCGAAGAAATCAATCGCCTTGGCATACGCTCGTTTGTTTCAGGCTCTGAGGGATACCTTCAAATTGGGCCTCGACTCATTGCCTACTTTGCACACTGGTTCCCCGTACGAGAGCAAGCCGTTGTCTTAAGCGTTCTTGCAACTTTCACATTTATCGCTTGTGCTTTCATAATCAACCGGGCGATAACAACTCAAACTGGCTCAGCGCTCACAGGATACGTATCAGGAGCGATTCTTCTTCTAATTCCAGCCGCATCTGAGAGCACTATTGGAAATCATGGAAGTGTTCAGTGGTCAATTGTTGTAGCTCTTTGCATTGTGCTTATCTGCCCAGTATTTATTAACCAGTATCCAAAATCTACTATTGCAATTTCTATAGTTTCAACTTTATGTTCTCCACTTTCAATTCTTGCTTGTGGATACTTAGTTTGGAGCATTGCGATCAACAGGCGTTCAAGTGACCGCAACATTGTTATCCCTTTTTTATCTGTCATTGCATTTACATTCATCCAATTTCTTTATTGGTTATTTTCCGGCAAGGGAGCAACCATTTATGGTGGCGATATCCGTTACTTGCCTTGGTCTGGAATGGGTCAATTTTGGTGGTCTCTTCTACTTACTCCACCAGTTTTTGTAATTGGATGCATCGTATTTCTCGGTTGTTCAAAACTTGTTTTCAAAGAAATCAAAATTCAGCAGCCGATCTACCTCGCCCTCACAACGGCACTGTTGACTTTTGCGTCATTCATTACGACAGGAATCAAAGATTCAACAGCAGTCGCCTGGCAATCGCTGTCCTGGATTTTGGTAGTTCTGACTCTGCAAGCAGTCACTCCAAAATTGAAACCCAAACTAGTTGGATATATGGCAGTGGCTTTGTGTTCTGCATTCTTTCTCCGATCAATCGAAAAGTGGTACTCAGCCTCCTGGTACCTATCCGATGGGAGAGAATGGTCTGTCCTCATAGCGGAAGCCAAAGTGCAGTGCCTCACGGATAGAACCGAATTCCAGAAAATCGAGTTACTTTTGTCAGAGGTTGTACTTCATTGTAGCGATCTCTAGTAATCGCCTTAACTGCAAGTAAACTTAGGATCCAATTACCCGCCCAGGTAGCTCAGGGGTAGAGCAACGCACTCGTAATGCGTAGGTCGTGAGTTCGATTCTCATCTTGGGCTCCAGCAAAATTCCTCCTTATCGTCATAACAACCCAAACCTCAAAAGCTAAACACTTTGTACTACTAAAGCCCCTTAAATTTCTGCAGACAGAAAAAATTTTCTGTAGTATGAAATCATGTTTAGGACCTTTCCAACAAGAGCTATTATCACGAAATCATTTTGGATTGACGTTCCAATTAATAGACTTGCTGCTCAATTACATATCAGGCCAAAATTTGAAACCTTCCTTAGTGCTGATACGAAGGTTCTTTCAGTTAACGGATTTCCAAGATCAGGGAATACCTCGCTGTGGTTTCTACTCGAAAGTGCGAAGAAAACCAACACTAAATTATTGTCTCACGCTCATGATGTAATTGATCTTAAAATACAATTAGTCAATGGATCTGTATGTCTCGTTCCATTTCGAAATCCGATTGAAACAATTGCATCATTAGCTGTATATAGGTCGACAGAAAACGATGATCGAGCGATTCGTACATATTTAAAAAGTTGGATTTTATGGCACAGCATGAGTTTGAAATTGCTCAGTTATTCAAATCTTCATTTTGTAGAGTTTAATGAAATCAAAAAAGATTTGGGTTCCATTTTGAATTGGATCTCTTTAGACGCTTTTATCAATCACAGTTTCATTTATAACGAAGACGAATTCCGTGCAAATATGGAAAAGGAACTATCTACACATGATGGTCAAGGGTACAACAGCAATGGTACCCAACCCTTCAGGACTATATCAATGCCAAACATATCGCGTGATGCAATTCTTGAAGACCTCAAATCCAAAATTACTAATGACGATAAATTAAGTGAACTTCGCGAAGAAGCTACTTCAATTTACCAATCACTTGTTGATCGAATTAATAGATAATTTTCGAACTCGGTAGAAACGTTAATGCCCTAGTATCTTTTACACAACTCAGTTAGGAGTGTTCACACTGATGTCAGATTCTGTTTTTTGGATTTACGCTTCAAACCATACGGTGTTGGCTTTAGTGGTCTCTGGTTCATATAAATCATCAAATATCGATTTTCTGACTCCGAATTCCTTTGGTCAGCAAATTGCCTACATGAGCAGACCACAAGGTGAGATTATCCAAGCGCATATTCATGAACCGGTTCAGCGGAATTTGATAGGAACGCAGGAGGTACTGCTAATCAGGTCGGGCAGAGTTCGTGTTGATTTCTACGAATCTGATCAAAGCTACGTATGTAGCTATGTACTAGAAGCCGGAGATTTAATGTTGCTAAACGAGGGCGGCCACGGCTTTGAAATACTCGAAGATACGGACATGATAGAAATCAAACAAGGGCCATATATGGCGAACAAAGATAAAACTCGATTCACGCCGAAATTACATGAGTTGGTTATGGCAACAGAAAATATGGTTCAATGAAGCAGATACCAGTGAATTCGCCCTTGATAACCGAAGATGACATTTCTGCAGTGGAAAAATCCTTGCGTGATGGGTGGATTTCGGGTGACAGTCCGGTGGTTTCGCTTTTTGAGTCAGAATTTTCCCGAAACTGCAACCGAAGGTTTGGGGTTTCAGTCACAAATGGAACGTCAGCTATCGAACTGTTGATTCATGCGCTTGGAATTACTCAAGGCGACGAAGTAATTCTTCCCTCTTTTGCAATAATTTCATGCGTTTCTCAAATCCTTCGATGTGGTGCGACCCCAGTTTTTGTTGATTCAGACGAGACAACGTGGAATATGGATGTTGCGAAAGTTGAGCAGTTAGTTACTTCACGAACCAAAGCCATTTTAGTAGTACATACTTATGGCCTTCCTACAGATGTTGACATCTTGTCGAGAATTGCGTCGCGCCACAATTTATTGCTAATCGAAGATGCTGCAGAAGCCCACGGACTTTTATATAAAGGCCGCAAATGTGGATCTTTCGGGGTTGCCAGCACCTTTAGTTTTTACGCGAACAAAAATATAACGACTGGTGAAGGTGGCATGATCCTTACCGATGATGAGTTACTCTTCAAAAAGCTTTGCTACTTTAGGAATTTGACATTTAATCCTGAGCAACGATTTGTGCATGAGGATCTTGGATGGAACCTCAGAATGTCGTCGTTGCAATGTGCACTTGGTTCATCGCAGTTAACCCGATTGGATAAAATAGTTAGTCGTAGACGAGAAATTGGTCAGTTTTATACAGATGCATTTTCAAATCTAAGTGATGTGCGTCTTCCATTGACTGCAAATTTAAACGGACTCAACGACTTTTGGGTCTACGGCATTGTATTGGCCGGTAGGTTTCAATTTAAGCGGCAAGAAATTGTAGAGAGTTTATCCCGAGTTGGCATTGGTACTCGACCATTTTTTTGGCCTCTACATCTTCAGCCAGTACTTTCTAAATATGGATTTTCAACACAACCCAAACTTCCTGTCGCCGAGGATTTAGGGATGAACGGTTTTTACATTCCAAATGGTCTCGGTATGTCAGACGTTGACATTGAATATGTCGCAGATCAGATACGAGTAGCTTTTAAATGAGCAAAAGTTTCAATGACCAATACGCTCAGGCTTACGACTTGCTTAACTCGGGTAAGCCTTACTCGCAAGAAGTGGAATTCCTCCAGAAGATATTTACTGATTTTTCTTCAACAAAAAAAAGGATAAGCAATGTTCTTGACCTTGGATGTGGGTCGGGTATGCATCTGAGTTTTTTTGCTCCTGAAACATTAAAAGTTGGTGTTGATTTCAGCTCTTCAATGCTTGATAAAGCCAGCAAACTGAATCTTAGTAATTCAGAATTTACACTTTCAAAAATCCAGAACTTTAAATCCAGCACAAAGTTTGATCTAGTTTTTTCCTTGTTTCATGTAATCAGCTATCAAATAACGGACCGACAGCTGCGAGATACATTCATCGCAATTGAAAATAGCCTGTCTAAGACTGGCCTTGCTATTTTTGACTTCTGGCATCGCCCGGCATGGGATTTCGACCCGCCAGTTACCCGGATAACACAACGCAGTAATGAGACTTTAGACGTCGTTCGCGTTAGTCGGCCACTAATTGACGGTGTTGAAGGAACAGTGGCAATTGACATGGATATTTTCATCCAAAATGCACATACCAAGAATGGCCTTTACCAGCACCATACTGAGCACCACATAATGCGAGCCTTTACATTGTCAGAGTTGAGATTAGTAGCTGAAATCGCAGGCCTTCAGATAGTCGCGGTCGGCCCATGGATGTCACAAAGTAGAGAAATTTCTTCAACAGATTGGTATGGATGGATGGCACTTTCAAAAATGCAAGCTAAATGAGAAACCAGAAGCAAGTAAATGTTGCGCTGATTTGTTCGAGTTCATTGACGCAGGGTGGATCCTTCAGCTACGAGGCAGAAGCTCTGAGACAAATCACCAGTCTTAGCCCCTTAAATACGCAGTTTGTGCTTTACCTTCCTAAGGACAGTTCAAATCCAACAGGAATTTCGGTAAAAAATCTTCCTGTAGAGAAATACAAATTGAATCTTCTTTCTTTATTTCTTCTATCATTGCGACGAACTTTGCCCGGCTACAAATTTCTTAAATTTCTTAAGTTGCGTCATGGGTCGCTAGAACGATCGTTCTTTAGAAATGGCATACACCTCGCATACTTCTTGTCTCCAAACGCTTTGTCTCTTGACATCGTTGATACGCCGATCATTAGCACAGTTTGGGATCTTGGCCATCGAGATCTTCCCGAATTCCAAGAATTCACGGGCGATCGGCACTATGAGGAAAGAGAACTTTACTATCAACAAATATTGCCAAAATCTTTTCGCGTATTCGTAGATACTCAATACACATCGGATCGAATTCAATCTTGTTACGGGGTTTTGGAAAACCGCATTATCATTGGAGGTCTGAGCGCTAGATTGCTCGAAACCGATCTTACGACGTCAAAATTGCCGGGCGAATACATTTTGTATCCAGCTCAGTTCTGGCCACATAAACGCCACATTTTGCTATTGAATGCATTCAAAATTGTGCTTGAGACACTCCCCAACTACCGTTTGATACTTGCTGGAAGCGATAAGGGCAATTTGGAATACATACGGCGATCGGCTTACAACTTGGGCGTTTTGGACCAAATAGATTTTGTGGGATTTGTTTCTGAATGCGAGCTTGGAAATCTTATGAAAAATGCTTCGTGTATAGTTTTTCCTAGTCAATTGGGACCATCAAATTTGCCCCCATTGGAGGCGGCAAAGTTAGGCACACCAAGTCTGATCAGCAATGTTCACATTGACAAGAATTTGAATAACCCCCTCATCGGAACGGTTCAGTACCAAAATCCCTCATCCTGGGCTCAAAGAATAGTTGAAGTGCTTACCCACAAGAAGATCCCCAGCATAAATATTAATTCTGAATCTGATCAAATTTCGTTAGGTTTCTCTTCCGCTATAGATGACTTCATTCAAATAAGGTTTGAATGGAATCCAGAGTCTGATGGTCCATATTCTCGAAAGAATTAACCTACTATTTTCCAAATAAACCCATCGTTGAATATTCTGGGGAAATCAAAAATATGCGACTTGTGGCACGAGGTTGATAACACACAAAATTCTTTAATACGTGCACCTTGGCAATTAAATTTAAAGCACTAGTTTGATGCTTTTAGTTTACTAAGAGCTAATAGGTGCATCAGCGTCAAATTCGCACCCATGAGTAATAGTGCGAATGACATGTTAAGTGGAGAGCTCCCTATCAGTGCTGGTACCAAGAACAGTGATAGCGCACCAACAAACCAGATCAGAAGGACCCAAGACAACTTATTGATTCCAATTAGAACGGTAGTAATACTCTGCGAAATCAGAATTAAGGATGTTGCGAATGAACAGATCAGGCATGTCTCCAGAGCAATCCCAGTCTCTATGTGAAAAATAAAAATTAGAACACTTGAACCAAAAAAGAATGAACCGATTGTCGCAATAAAATAACGCGACTTCTGTGATTGAAAACTTAAAAATATGTCTTTCACATCATTTTTTTCGATCGGATGCCCATAGCTTCTAGAAACTGCTGCGAGTTTTGGTGCGTTAATTGATGGAGCAAATGAAACCGGAATACGCATAAGTATGAAAAGTAGTCCGACCAAAACAACGTCTGACTCACCACTCGGTGACTTAATGAAACTTACGATAATTGGTAGGCTAAAGGCGACTTGTAACCCAATAGCGTTTGACCATACAGGTAGTACTCTGGCGAATATTTTTGGAAAACTAGGTTTACCCAAAACCCTAAAAGAGAAAACCTTTGCAAGAGAAGGTAACAACGCGAAAAAGGCTAGTGCTTGACTTATGACAGTAATTGAAATGAAACCCAATGCCCATTGGGATTCGACGGACATCAAATAAATAGTAAATACAAGTCTGAAAACGCCTTCAAGAACTTGCTGTGTACCCAATAATTTCCATTTACCTGTTCCTCCGAAAACTCCTCTTTGGAATGCACTGAATGCACTGAATGCACCTCCAACCGTCAAAGCCAGAAATGCCATTCCATTAACACCATTGGACACAAATACCGAAGCAATGCCTATCAGCAGAGCAGAACTTACAAACAAAATCAGAATCCATACAACACATTGATATTCAAAACCGTCTGCGTTATTTGTACTCCATGTTCGGACGGTTAATGTCATTAATGGGCTTGCAAATAAAACACCGACTATTGAATAGATTGCGTTCCAAGCCAAAAACCAACCGAAATTTGAACTGCTCAAATACGCCTCAAGTAATCGTGTTTGAATTAATACTGCAGTCCCTGCAATTGCGATCCCAAGGAACATTGAAGCACTTGAAAAACCATCTGCTCGCTGCCCTATAATCCAAGATGACAGAAATTTATTAGAACTTACCCTCAACTAAAATCCCTTGCGTCAAGTTTTCTCACCACAGAATTATACCCTGTTACGAATAACGCGAGATTTCGGTCAATGCACTACAAACATGTGTGGTAATTTTGAAAATATGTCACAAACTGTGGGAATAGTTGTACCAACCATGGGTAGAAGAATTGAATATCTCACTGAGTGCCTACAATCCATCCGGGCACAAGAAAATGTACTTATATATATCGTTTCGCCAGAAATGCAGATAATTAAGGATTCAATTAAATCAGACCTCTATGATGGTCTTATCCCAGATCCTTTAGCTGGTCTGAGTGCTGCGATTGATCTTGGTATTCGTTCATTCCCAGATCATATTACTTATGTATCTTGGTTAGGAGATGATGACAAGTTAACCGAAGACTCAACTAAGATTTGTTTAAGTGAACTCTCGTCTAACAGCAATGTCATAATGGTTTACGGCGCTTGTCAATATATTGACTCGAAGAGCAATGTGTTTTGGACTAACAGTTCAGGAAGACTCGCTGTTTGGCTAATGAAATTTGGCCCACAATTGGTTTCTCAGCCAGGAACCGTTTTTCGAAGGGACGCCTACAATGCTTTGGGCGGTTTAGATGTGAACTTAAAATGGGCATTTGATCTAGATCTGTTTATACGAATCATGGCGGCTGGAACCATTAATTTTACCCCGCATGTGCTCGCACAGTTTCGTTGGCATGATGGCTCTCTTTCAGTGGGTGCTAGACGGGGTTCGGTTCGAGAAGCTAGTTATGTTCGCCGTAAATACTTACACCGATCAATTAAACCGATTTCAATACTTTGGGAAATTCCAATGCGATTCCTCATACTACATGCTGCAACATTCGTTAATTTGAAGACTAGAACAAAGTCCTCTTGACGATTCAAATTAAAAAATACTTCGCAGCATCATTGTTGCTAATCACTCTCAGTTCTTGGTGTATGAGCTCGCCTCTAAACGTTGGGTTTGATCCGGTATTCCATCTATCGACTGTATGGTGCGCGTGGGGAGAGAAAGCGCACATCTGCGAAAATTTCAAAGACGGAAAAGACTCTAACAAAGCCTCGGTTCCATCTGCATTGAGTGGCATTGAATCTGGTCAATCAATGTTAGAACAAGAAATCGCTACGCCAAATACGCGAAGTCTTTTTTATAAGGTTATGAGAGTATTCGTAACAGAAAATACCGTACAGAGTGTTTTCATTATGCGTTTTTTAAACGCGCTGATCGTAAGTATGGTTTTTCTACAATTTCTTTTCATTAGGAACAGAAAAATTCAAATTGCGTCTTTGGCTTCATGGTCCTTCACTTTTGTGCCAATAATTATCGCCACAATCACACAAGTCACACCTCGATCATGGTCTTATCTTTCTGGCATAGGTTCATGGGTTTTTTTGCTAACCGTAATTGAACAGCCCCGAAAAATTAAGAATTGGATTTTACTGGGGTTCTGTTTTTTACTGGCGATTTTCAGTCGACTTGATGGATTCTTTATGTTGACTTTCACCAGTGCGCTTATTCTTGCAATTATAAAAAGACGGTCATGGCCCTTGTTGTTTAAGTATTCTCTACTGCTTTTTTCTGCATCAATCGCAGTGCTGGAAGTACTGCGAGTTTTCATCCCGAGAGTTGGTAGGTATACGACTTTTAATTTTGGCCAGACATTTTTGAGTGGGCACACTATTTTCCAAATAATTCATTTACCTGAAAATGTATTTGATTCGTTTGGTCTGGGAGTTAGATTTCACGATCTTGGTCCCAACCTTGTTGGCATAATAGGGATGTCGCTTTTTATATATGTCCTGACGAGAGCATTAGTAAACGCCAATAAGGAACAAGTTTTTTCAATGATTGGGATCATTGTTTTTATATTTTTAGCTATGTTCCAAATCACGCTAAGTTGGCAAGAACAAACAGGTCCATCTGGGATTTACATTGTCCAGTTGCTTTCATGTTTGCTTGGATTAACTTTGTACTTTTCAGAAAACTCTTATGAGTTTTTAACGAATTCTGTAAATCGTATCTTTCTCATATCTCTACTGGGAATAAGCCATGGACTGGTTTTGTTCTCGCGCATGGAGTGGGCAGTACGGCCCAGCAGCGAATTGAACGATACGTATTTAAATTTGTCTCTTAACGGTGGCTGGTGGTGGAATTCTCCAATCGGACCAAATATCGTCTTTTTGGTAGGAGCGATTGCCTTTCCCGCCTGGTTGGTCGTCTCTTGGTCAGTCGTATCTCAGACGCCGGCCGAAGTCAGTTCGTGATACGAACCTTCAAGTCACGCAATCCGTAGCAAAACCAACGAATGTCTTGATCATTGGGTTCAAACGAGATTCCTTGGTGACAACCAAGCTCGCTTTCAATGTTTATTGATTCACCATTTTTAATATTAAATGTCGCAGTCGATACTTC